>ERZ780166.245-NODE-245-length-47471-cov-3.853362_pt1 | contig 47471 bp, 39 predicted proteins | sample MGYA00511366_ERZ780166 | MGnify/ENA primary metagenome ERZ780166 (study PRJEB29588, sample SAMEA2162231) | human gut metagenome | biome: human gut; feature: human-associated habitat; material: faeces | place: Denmark | collected 2008/2010 ...
CGATATCAGGATCGCTCCAGAGAAGTCCGCCCTCATCATTTGGATGATAGAAATCTGTGCACTTATAGCAGAATTCAGCATAATCGGATAATACCAGAAAACCATGTGCAAAATTCTTTGGAATAAAGAACTGTTTCTTGTTCTCTTCGGAAAGGAGCACACCGAACCACTTACCGTAAGTCTTGGAGCCTTCTCTCAAATCAACAGCAACATCATATACTTCACCCCTGATCACACGAACCAGCTTGTCCTGTGGGAACTGCTTCTGGAAATGTAATCCACGCAGTACGCCTTTCTTGGAGGCTGACTGATTGTCCTGTACGAATACCTGGTCAATTCCTGCTTCCTTAAAATCGTTGTAATTATAGGTTTCCATGAAATAACCTCTGTTATCCCCATATACGGTAGGGGTGATGATCTTTAATCCTTCTATTTCGCATGTTTCAACTGTAATCTTTCCCATGATTCTTCTCCTATTTTTATTCTCAATTTGTCCTGCTTCGCAGCTTTCCTTTTGCTCATGTGGTTACCTCGCTATATAAATTGTGTCTGATATGCCTGTAAACACGCATATCAGCCTCAATTTGCATAGCTCTGAATATAACTCACGTTTAAGTCTACCCGTCCTTCGATACCTGCTACACTACCGCTGGAGGTATATTGCCACATATCGTAGCGTCCTTCATACTGTGGGGTCTGACGGTATTCAGCAAGCCATATTTTATATGCATCCAAATCTTCTGCATGCAGATTGTTTCTATACCAGTTACAGCTTGCATATACACCAGCCTGATAGCCCGCATTCTCGATGGTTCTACAGAAAGATTCGCACACCATGGTTCTGGTATCTGCATCCAGTCCATCCGCACGTCCATTGCCGCCTGCGCCTTCCGTATCAATAAATACCGGATAGTCCAGTGTCTCCCCACCCAGCAAAGTAACTACCATACTGGCTTCTTCCACTGCTTCTACCATAGTCGTAGCCTGTGTAAAGAAATAGATACCTACCTTAACACCGGCTTTCTTTGCATTCTGCAGATTCTGCCAGAAATAAGGGTCTTCAATCAGCCAGCCTGAGCTGGAACCACGGTAGCCACAACGGATGATTGCATAATCTACGCCCTCTGCTTTCACCACATCCCAGTCAATCTCGCCATTCCATTTGGACACATCAATTCCAAGCTCTATCGGTTTGTCCTGACTATCCGTATCCAGAAGTGCTGTATACTGGCTGTCATCTCCATCTACTTCATCAGATTCTGTATCTTCTATAGAAGCATCTACCTCTGACTCAGAGCGAATCAGATAAGAAATATCCTCTATCGGCATATAGGAAACCATTGCTTTTACACGCACATCCAGAGATGGGGAAGTACAGGTGTATTCTCCTGCATCAGCCAGAGTGATCTCATATTCTCCCGGACGTACACCTGATATATAGATCATACCATCTTCATCTGTATCCTGATAGTTTCCCAGATCACCTACGGATAAGACAAACGGATATCCTTCTACCGTCTTACCTTCAGCATCCACTACCTTGATACGTATGTCTTTTTCCACAGAAGTAGCCAACAATGTCACATCTGTATCACTCTCGGTCTGTGTTCCATCTTCCATTGCTTTCTCATATGTATTTTTTTCATGATCAAAGAACGTTTCATCCTGTAAAAAGGCTGACAAATCAGCGCCTTTTACCATGCCGTCTTCTTCCAGCGCCCCTTCAGTTTCTGTCGTCTGCTCCTGCTTGGCTGTACTGCCAGTCGATACAAAACGCTCATAATTGAACCCTACAATAACAGCTGCCACAAGAACCATGCTTCCCAGCATCGCCAGTATTGTAAGTCTCTTGATTTTAGAGTCCATTCGCAACCTCTACCAGGTATTTGCCATATTCTGTCTTCATCAGTGGTTTAGCCAGTTCCAGTAACTGCTCTTTGGAAATATAACCGCACTTGAATGCAATCTCTTCAATACAGGAAATATATAATCCCTGTCTCTTCTGGAAAGCACATACGAAATCTGCTGCATCCAGAAGCGCATCATGATTACCTGTATCCAGCCATGCAAAGCCTCTTCCCATGGTCTCTACAGTCAGAGTACCTCTCCTTAAATACTCATTGTTAATGCTGGTAATCTCGATTTCTCCTCTTGCAGATGGTTTTACATTCTTGGCAATTTCCACTACATCATTGTCGTAGAAGTATAAACCAGGAACTGCATAGTTGCTCTTTGGATGCTCTGGCTTTTCCTCGATGGAAATAGCCTTACCATTCTCATCAAATTCTACAACACCGTACTCTCTTGGATCTCTTACATAGTAACCAAAGATTGTAGCGCCACTCTCCTTGGCAGCTACTTTACGGAGCAGCTTGGAGAAGCTCTGTCCATAGAAAATATTATCTCCCAGTACCAGTGCTACGCTGTCTGTTCCGATAAACTTCTCTCCAATGATAAAGGCATCTGCCAAGCCTCTTGGCTGTTCCTGCACTGCATACTCCATATGGAGTCCAAGCTGCTCACCAGTTCCGAATAATTCCTGGAATACCGGCAGATCTCTTGGTGTAGAGATAATCAGAATATCTCTGATTCCTGCTAACATCAGTGTTGATAATGGATAATAGATCATAGGCTTATCATATACCGGCATGATCTGTTTTGAAATAGCTTTGGTCAAAGGGTACAGTCTGGTTCCTGAACCACCTGCTAAAATAATACCTTTCATTGTTCATCCTCCCTGTTATTTGTTGCTTTTCACTCTTTTTTCAGTAACTCCGGACACGTCAAATGGGAACGCGCTGTTGTAACTGAAACAACATTCACGTCCCCGTCATCCTCATGCTTTATTGATACATTTCTGCGTAATACTTCTGATAGTCACCGCTGGTTACATGTTCCATCCAGTCTTCATGATCAAAATACCATTTGATTGTCTGTCTGATACCATCCTTGAACATGGTCTCCGGCTCCCAGCCGATCTCTGCCTTGATCTTGTCCGGTGCAATGGCATATCTTCTGTCGTGTCCCTTACGATCTGCCACATAAGTGATCAGGTCTTTGGATACCAGCTTCTTTCTTGGATCAGAATCCGGAAGCATTTCCTGTAAGGTCTCGATGATGATTTCGATAATCTCAATATTCTGTTTCTCATTATGTCCGCCTACATTGTAGGTCTCGAAGAGTCTTCCTTTCTCCTGTACCATATCAATAGCCTTGGCATGATCTTCCACATAGAGCCAGTCACGGACATTCTTGCCATCCCCATATACCGGAAGCTTCTTGCCATGAAGTGCATTGTTAATAATCAATGGAATCAGCTTCTCCGGGAACTGATAAGGTCCGTAGTTATTGGAACAGTTTGTAATGTTCGCCGGGAACTTGTAGGTATCCATGTATGCCTTTACCAGCATATCTGAGGATGCCTTGCTTGCTGAATATGGGCTATGAGGCGCATAAGGTGTTGTCTCATAGAAATATTCTCCATCATTCTCCAGTGAACCATATACTTCATCAGTAGAAACATGTAAGAACTTCTTGCCTTCCTTGAAAGTACCATCAGGCTGCTCCCATGCAGCCTTGGCACAGTTAAGCATAACTGCGGTTCCCAGTACATTGGTCTGTACGAATACTTCCGGGTTTCTGATACTTCTATCTACATGACTCTCTGCTGCGAAATGTACCACTCTGTCTATATCATTCTCTGCGAAAATCTTAGCGATTGCTTCTTTATCTGTGATATCTGCTTTAATAAAAGTATAATTGCTTCTGCTCTCAATATCCTTCAAATTCTCCAGATTACCTGCATAAGTCAGTGCATCCACATTGATGATTCTGATGTCATCCCCATACTTTTTGAACATATAGTGGATGTAATTAGAACCGATGAATCCCGCACCGCCTGTTACCAAATAAGTTTTCATTCAGAATTTTCCTCCGTAAATTTACTATATACTAACGCCCATTTTATCCCGAAAAGGAAAAAATTGCAAGCTAATAGGCAAGATAGCTTAAATTCAAGTCTACTTTGCCGTTGATTCCGCTGATCGTACCCTTGCTGGAATACTGCCACATATCATATCTGCCACTGTACGTAGGTGCTGCTGCATACTGTGCAAGCCATATTCTGTAATTGCCTACAGAACCCATACCCAGCTTCGTTTCAAACCAGGACTTGGATGCATAGATACCCGCCTGATAGCCTGCACTCTGTACGGTCTGGCAGAAGGCATTGACAACTGCGGTTCTGGTAGCCACATCTATCTTATCTGCTCTGCCTCCACTGGACTCTGTATCAATGAAGATAGGATAAGTCAGCTTGTATCCTTTAGCGAGACTGACTGCCAGGGAAGCTTCCTTGACTGCCTCCACTTCATTGACTGCCTGCGAAAAGACATAGATACCAACTTTCAATCCAGCTGCGGTTGCACCCTTAATATTACTTTGGAAGTTCTGATCCGTAATCAGTGCACCGGATGAAGAACCACGATATCCACAACGGATAATGACATAATCTACACCGGAGCTCTTTACTGCATTCCAGTCAATCTTACCATTATGTCTTGAAATATCAATACCAAACTTGGAACCATTAACAGATGTCTGAATTGCACCATCACTGCCAAAATTGTAAGTAACACCCTGTATGATCTGTGTTCCCGTTACTGCCTTACCACTCTTATCATAGAAGTAAGTCTTACCGTTGATAGTCTGCCATCCTGTATACGCATATTGTCCCTCAGTCTTCATATAAAATTCACTGGCTGTGAAATAATCTGCATAAACAGCTTCTCTGTAGGAGCCATCTGCATTCTTTACATAGAGCTGATTGCCGTTTTTGTCCTTCAGCTTTGTTGTCGTGTCATTCATGGCATCACTGTTGACTGTTACGACACAGGTAGCTGTCAGATTCTTACCTGAGGCATCCTTCTCCTTCGTGGTTGCCGTAATCTTGGCACTGCCGGCCTTTAAGCCTGTTACTACACCTTTTTCATCAACCGTTGCAACCGTCTTATCTGAAGTAGTCCATGTAACACCATTATCAGACTTATAATTGGTTACCGTAGCCACCAGCGTTGTATTCTTGTTCACACCGATCCATGCTTCTGTCCTGTCAAGTGCAAGAGTCAGTGTCGCAGCTGCATTGATCGTGATTTCTGTAGAAGCCTTAATTGTCAGATCATTTCCATCTGAGTCTTTCACTCCTGTGACCTGACCTGTAATAGTTACTTTACCAGCCTTCACACCAGTTACTGTACCATTGTTATCTACTGTAGCAATGGCTTTATCAGAACTGCTCCAGCTTATCGTAGGGAAACCATCTGTCTTAGTCTCTGTGCCACCATTGTTCATGGTATATACAAGCTTGGAGGGCTTTACTGTCACCGTCTGACCTACACTACAAGCATCTGCTGATCTTGTGATTTCCAGTGTACCTGATGAAATTGCAACCGCTTTAACCTGAACTGTACAGGTTGCAGAACCTGTGTCGGTTGTCTCAGTGGATTCCACCTTAGAATCCTGTTCTTTCTTTACTGTTTCTTTGTATACATACACTGTTTCTCCGGATTCATCTGTAGTTTTTTCGCATTTAGCTGCCTTCTCTGGAGAATCCTGTTCTAATTTTTCATACTCTTCCTGTGTGTATTTTTCTGTCTTAGTCTCCTCAATCGGTTCCTGTGGTGTCTTCGTAGTGGTAACTGTCTTTCTCGTCACCGTATACTTAATCGTTACTGTTCCTGCTGATTTGGCAGTGACCTTGCCACCATCTACTGTTGCTATATTCGGATCAGAAGATTCCCACTCCGTAGTATAGGTATACTCCTTTGTAACATTGTCTTTTTCTTCTTTGGAATCTGTAAAAGATGTTCCTGTCAGAGTCTCGCTGCTGCCCACATAGAGACTGTCTATGCTGCCCTTATCCAAGGTCACGCTCAGTCCGTCAAAAAGATAAATGCCTGTTCCTAATCTCGATGAAGCAGACGGATCCTGAATCAATGACTTATCCACAGGCAGATAGCTCTCCGTTCCACCAATCAAGGTCTTGGAAGACTCTACCCACTCTACTGTATCTGTCAGCTTTACTTCTTCTTTCGCAGCATCTGCTTTCTGCGTATCTTCTGCTGCCACATTGACCTGTGCTTCAGATTTTACTTCATCCTGCACATTGATAACTACGAATTCTACTTTGTCCTTGACCGTAACCTGTTGTGCCGTAGCCGGGAACTTATACTTATCTGTAGATGTGATGACCGCCTCGAATTTACCGGCCTTAATATTATCCGCATAGATAATGCCATCCATGTCCTCATCTACCAGCACCAGCTTCTTTCCCTGGGAGCTTGTCAGAGTTACTTCAAATGCAGTTCCTGTAATCAACTGTCCTGTAGCTGCATTGGTAAATCGGATCTTCAAATCCTTTTCAACAGATTCAAAATTTACACTGACCTGTACATTTTCTTCATCAGACGATTCTGTGGTGTATACTACATCCTCTATCTCCATAGAACTGTCTTCTGCTGCATTCAATCTTGCATCTGCCATTGCCAGCAAGCCACTCTCGCCAACAATGCCAACACTACTCAGTTCTGTTCCTACAGGAACGATTGCCTGGATCTGCTCATCTATATTCTTGCTTGCAAGCACCATACTGCCTGCTACAATAGCACCAACCAGCAATACTACGCCCGTACAGACAAGAATCACATCAAAAGGCGTCAGGTTATGTACAAACTCCCGAATCACTTCTGTCGTAGCCGACCAGTCAAAAGACTTTCTGCCATGAGTCTTATTCTTATTATGATGCTTCTTCGGCTGATGACTACCTGCTGATGTATCCATTGGTGCATAACCGGTATCATATGCATCCTCGTCCCATTCATCCTTTTCATAGGACTCTTCCTCATAATAGTCATCATACTCATCATCTGCATCTGTAAATGCTGTTGTATTGTCATCATAAGCAGACTGATCCTCATATTCTGCTTCTTCTATATATTCAATTTCCTCTGTATATTGATTTTCTTCATTATATCCAGATTCCTCAGTATAACCAGAAGCCATTGCCTGCTGCTCTGTATTTTCTACCTCAGCATCATATTCAGATGTGTATTCTACATCTTCTTCATATCCTTGAGCATACTCATCATTCCCGGCTTCATCCATGTATTCAGATTCATTCTCATAATATGCCTCATCTGAGTACTCTGCATCATCCTCATATCCTTCTTCATCCGCATATTGTGCTTCATCTGCATACTCGTAATCTTCTTCTATATAATCGCCATCTTCATAATATGCCCCTTCATCATCTTCCGGTGCATACTCCTGATCCTCGTATTCTTCCTCTTCATAATAATCATCATATTCTTTTATTCTTTTATCACCCTTGCGGGCAGGTTTTCTTTTATTCGTGCCAAATAATCCAAATGTCTTTTTTTTCTTCATGCCTTACTCGTCCTTGGACACCCTCCTGTTCTTTCTAATCAATTGCTATACATACTCTTTAGTATAGCAAATTGCATAATTGAATACAATAAAAAACACAAATTAACCACTTATTGCCAGATTCTTCTCTAGGAATAAAACACCGCAATGCCTGCCATAATACATACAATGCCCGCTATTCTTCTCTTCGTCAGTTTCTCTTTGAAAAAGCCAAAGCTCAGAAGCGGTACTAACACATTGCCCAAGGACTCTATCACAGGTCCATTCTTATACTCCACTCCACCGTATGCCCACAGGCTGATCAACATAGAACAGACCAAAAGCCCATATCCACTGATGACCCATATGTTCAAATACTCACGAATCGGTGACTCATATGTCTTCATTGCACTTTTCTTCAACAATATCTGGGAAAAGGAAGCCACAGTAACACTAAGGAACATTGCTGCCAAATACGGATTGATCATTGTTCTGCCTCCTTATCTGTATTGACCAGTACAATACCCACCAGTACAATAGCTACTCCCACTATATTCCTTATCGTTATCCTGTCATGGAAGAACAGAACAGCCCAGATCATTGACCACAGAATTGCCATTGCACGATTGGCATATGCAACTGACAATTCAAATTTCTTGATCATTTGCTGCCATAGCAATGCATAAATTCCCAATAGTATAAATTCCAATCCGAAAAAGAGCAAAAATAACAAGTGTTCTTCTTTGTGTCCAGACGCTGCTTTTGCCATAACGCTTGATATTGTATATATAATTACTACAGCCTGTAGCTGCAATATATTTTTCCATTTCACATTTTTCATATAACCATGACCTTTCTGATCACACTATCCGTATTTTCTGTGCACATTCTTTTAACATATCGTTTTTTGCATAAAATACACTTGTACACAAACCTTGCACATGTTCATTATCTTGCCCTGTCCTCAGGCAGAATGTCCTCCTCATCAAGCAAATTCTGATCCCGAAGTACCTCATAATAATTATAATCCATATAAATATAGTAGCCACTTACCAGACCTTTATAAATGTAATTCTGTTCTTCCATACTTCCCTTCATAGGCTTCACAGAAGACAGCACTACATACGTACAATGCTCCTCTCTGGCGCACTGGGCAATCTCCTGCGCATCATACTCCTGCGCTTCCATGGCATCATATAATGCATTTGAGAAATTCCACTGGGTTTCCACAATATTTCTGCCATACGGAGTAAAGATATCTGCTGAATACTGTCGGATAAAAGGTAACAGTTCAGCCGGTATCGCTGCGATTGGCTTATATTTCTCCATTTTCAGTGCATCTGCCACATCAATCACTACCTGCGGCATATGATACGCATTCACAGCTTTAAAATGCAATGTATTCGTAAAATAGAATTTGCCATTCATGCAGATGACCAATACTGTAAGAATGCATACAAGTACACGACTGATGCGCTTTTTAAAACGACTGACAGCCCTGACAGCGCTGTAGCAGACCAGAATCCCTATCGGAATTGACCAGAATACACGATAATAGATCTCCGCATCTACTTTCATTCCAATCCATGCATAGAGTGGACAACAGAATACCACCATAATCGCTGTCACAAAATATACAAGCACTGTTTTGATACGCTTGTCCCTCTCCGTAATCCACAGAAAAATCAACGCAGCCAGAAACAGCAGAATTAAAAAGCGATTGTTATTATATAAAATGATATCTTCTATCAACGTAGTAAATGCCGTTTTCATATTACTAATCAGCCTTTCTTCTTTATTTCGCCATCAGATAACAGACGGCAAAAATAAAGCATGGAATACAGCATGCCCCCATCTGCAGCAATATCCTGATATTATGTTTCCTCCAGGCAAGCAACAGTGCAGCTACTCCTACTAATGTAGGAATCAGCATAAAAGCCACACTTGTCGCAAAGACTGCTGAAATGATGACCGCACAGAATAACATCCAGATTCCTCTCTGCGGATGTTCATCTGCCAGATATAAAAAGCACAGGAAAAGCGCAGGTAGAACAATTCCAGCCATAAGACCTTTCCCCTGCCAGGTTCTAGTCATGGCAAAGGTCTCCGCTGTATACAATGAAATATTTCCAAAAGCATACCAGATAGTCATAAAGATCATAAACAACGGTCTATACTCTTCTTTCTTAGGGAACAGTCTTCTGGCAATCTGCCCATATACGCAATACATCAACAATAACCACACTGCACTCAGTACACTATGTGCAATCACCGCCGGGTGTATACTACTCAGCCTTGACAGCCACGCCTGATAAATCGGTGTCGGTGACAAGGCATGACGTCCATCCAGCGGATACAGATATCCTGTGTAATTATCTCTCAGATACATGGTATCAAAGGTGTCTGTCACCACCGCTGTTGCAATATAATAGGCATCATCACCATCATAATACTCCCAAAAGACAGCCACGAACATCTGCGCTGCGATAAGCAAAAATACGACAATCCAGCCAATTTTACAGGATATTTTCCAGTTTTTTATTCCTTTTATCTGCCCGGCAAACTCTCCAAGAACATTTCTGCCTCTCCATAAAGAAATGCCAAGCAATACACATATTAGAAATGTGTATACTACCACCACCAATGTAAAACTCTGTTCTAATAAAATAAAGGGAACGGCTACCACCTCAAACACAGCAAAGCTTATAAACCAACCGCAAATATAAGCCATTGCGGGAGTTCTTTGAAGCTTATTCATATGCTTGATTGGAATCATTCCCAGAATAAGGGGCACTGCCAGCACAAGGACCAGCAGAATCCCCCAATGAATTATCTGCACGATAACTTATTCTCCTTCATTACATTTCTTCTGATACTTCTTATAAAGCAGAGAAGCAATTACACCTGTTATTATACCTATCAGCATTCCACAAAGTACATCCGTGGGATAATGTGCTGCATTATATAGTCTGGAAAGGGCAATCAGTGCGGATACCACAATTGCAGTCACTCCATATTTTGCAGGCATACACATTAACATTACAGTTGCTACAGCAAATGCAGAACCCGTATGACCGGAAGGGAATGAAAAGTCCGTTGGCAAAGAGCCTAATAAATGTAAATCCTCCAACACATAGAAAGGTCTGGTTCTCTGTACATTCGGTTTAATCAACAGATTCACAATTATAAATTCCACTGCCAATGAACCAAACGCTGTAATGCCCACTTTACGATACCTTGCCCACAATAACAGTACAATTACACCAATAATAGCCAATATACCATGATCATTGATTTTGGACACATATGGAATTATATGATCCAGCCATTCTGTTCTTAGATTCTCCTGTATCCACAACAGAATTCCCGCTTCTGCCTGATTCAAATTCTCCATTATACACACCACTTTCTTCTTTTATTTTTGGCCAAAGTATAAAGATAATTCTGCAGCAATATGTTCCCCTAATACAATATTACCATTATCATTTGGATGCAGGCCATCATGCAAATAATAATCACTGGATTCCTGCGTACTGCAATCCATAAAGCCCTGCTTATACAGGTCAATTATATGAAAACCGAACTCTTTTGCTATTTTTCTCTGTACATCAAGATAATCATTCAATGTAGGCTGTGTCGTAATATCAGAATATGTAGCATTTGATGTTTTTCCTACGTTATACATCATGACAAAGAATATCTGTTTATCACTATAATATCTCTGTAACTGATTCATGAAAGAGCGGACTGCTCCGCAATACCCCGCTGTGCTAAGCTTATCATCCGCATTGCCAAATCTCTTGCCCGCTGATGCAGACAGATAATCATTTACACCTGCAAAGACTACAATAATATCCGAATTCACATTCGTGACATTTCCAAAATCATCATTCAGAGAATAATCTTCTCCACCATAATTTCCAAACATTCTGCCGCCCTTACCATGATTCAACACATTGGCAAAGTGCAGGTAAGAATTCACATAAGTTACATAGCTTACTCGATTACCATTCTGATCTACTGCCGCAGTTACACCTTCTGTAATGCTGTCTCCAATGAAAACAATATTGGTTCCCGCAAAATTGTATGCATTATTCGCCAGAATCTGTCTGTCCATTTGATTGATTTTTGTTGTCTTATCCTTTGAATTAGGCAGGCTGAATAACAATTCTCTTGCCTCTGCGAAATTAGCCTGCTGTTGTTTTCTGGCTTCTTTCTCTCCTTCTGTCAATCCTGCTGCTTCATTCGGGTGCTCATAAGAAGGACTCTGAGACTCAGTGGTGTTCTCTGTTTCCGTTGTTGACGTTTGTTCTTCTGTCTGCTGTGCCTGCGTCTGTTGAGTCTCTGTTTCCTGCATCTGAGTCTGTTCCTGCGAAGCCTCCGCCTCAGAGAATATCTCTTCTGCTTCCACCGTTGATGCAGGTGTCTGCTGCACTTCTTTTGTGCAAGCTGTTGTCGTAACCATACATCCAGCCAATATTAGTGCTACTATTTGTTTTTTCATTTTAAACTCCTCTAAATTCTAATCTGTCTCAAGCAATCAGCCTCTGCATAGCGATTCTGAGACATATAAAAATCTGCCAGTTCCTCTCTTCTTGTATCAAACATTTCATTTCCAGACATCAGATTTCCTGGGTGAAACATTAATTCCAGTTGTGCCTTTTTACGTTGCGCATAATTTCTATAAGCAGGTAATAATGCATGCACTGTCTCATATCGCATATCACAGGTATAGAAAATACCAAAGAAAACCGGTGCTGTAATTCCCTTCTTGCTTAAAATGCGTCTGGCATGTTCTTCTCCAGTTTTTAATATAAGCCATTTAATCCAGTTCACAAGTGGAATCTTATATGGCTTATCCTTCGTTAGCATAACCGGCGATAGTGGATCTACAGGAATACGTATCTCTTTTACATGGATAGCAGTTTCTTCCAGTACCTCCATCAATACATCAAACACTATGGGAATCATATGATAATGCTGATGGGAGTCTATTCCTGTAATATCATAATTGCATTTATCAGTTACTGCCTGCAACTGTGCCCTTAGTTCACATTTAAGCTGTTGCCTGAGCATTTCTCTCTTGCTGCCATGCAATATGTAATTCCATAACCATAGCTTTACAAAAGAACAGGAAAACATTCCCTGTTCATCTACCAGCATGCTTACACGCTCAGCTCCGGCTACTGGTCTACCTTCCACCAGATTTATATGAAGCACTCTTCTGATCTGATGTTCTGGATCAGTCTCTTCCAATAACTCTCTACATTCCACAAGAGCTGGCGAATTGGATAATACGCTGATGCTGTTCAATACCCCCTGTTTATAACAATCCAGGATTCTTTTCGACTGTTCAGGTGTCACTCCATAGTCATCCGCATGGAACCAGATGTGTTCTTCTTCATTATTCACGCTATTTTGATCCCTTTCTCCCCAGTACGATAAATACTGTCTTAAATAGAATTTTAATGTCTAACAATAAACTCCAGTTATCAATATACTCTAAATCCAGCTTGACGATCTCTTCAAAATCCTGAATATCGCTTCTTCCACTCACCTGCCACATACCGGTCAATCCCGGTGTGATACTCATACGGCGTCTGTAATAACCGTTGTACTGTTCAAATTCATCCTCTGTCGGCGGTCTGGTTCCTACAAGGCTCATATCGCCTACCAGAATATTAAAAAACTGTGGCGTTTCATCTATACTTGTCTTTCGGATAAATTTACCAACCTTCGTAATTCTTGGGTCATCTTCCATTTTGAACATCAGACCCTTGATCTCGTTCTGTGCTTCCAGCTCTTTCTTTCTCGCTTCCGCATCTGTATACATAGAGCGGAATTTCCATATTTTGAACCTTCTGCCGTTCTTACCAATTCTGGTCTGGGAGAAGAATACGGGTCCCGGTGAATCAATTTTGATTGCCAGTGCCACAAAAGGCGTAATCAGTAGCGTCAATACACAGCCTATCAGAGAACCGACGATATCCATCAATCTTTTAACCAACAGTCTTCTGGAATCCTGAGATTGAAGAGAAAAGGAAATAACTGAATATCCCGCCAGCTGCTGTACGTATGTATTGGGATTTGCTTTGCTGAACAAATCAACACGATAATGGCATACAAGCCCCATTTCTTCAAAACGATGTACCATTTCCCGTATTTCTGCCGGTTCCACACCAGGTAAAGACAGGAAGACTTCATCCACCATCATCTGACAGACTACATCATACACATTCTCCATAGAAGCAACAACTGGTATCCCCGCTATTTTAGCTCCTACCATATCTATATCATACACAGCTGCAGCCGTAATATCATAATCCCAGGCTTTCTCCTGCTGCAAAGTCTCCAATACATCCTTCGCTGTTATCTCTCTGGTCAGTACGAACATCTTCGTACTGTTTACACTTTTACGGTAATAATCCAGCATATATCTACGGTAAACTATATGTGCTATAAATGTAATTACCGTATTAATGATCGCAAAGATCAGATATACCAGACGAGAGAACTCATATGCCTGCTGTGTCAGATATAATATCAGAACCAATCCCACAACAATAATTCCCGTATAGCGGATGGCATAATACAGCTCTCGTATATTACTTCTTTCAAAGAACCATCGATTACCATCCAAAAAAAGTGTATACATCAAGCATAAAATCAAAATATACGCTCCTATCATGGAATGATAGTCTCTGGGGTACGCTTCCTGCGCAATCAAATGAAATCTGATAAATAATGACAGATAATATGAAACTGATACACATACCATATCAATTAATAAGATACTGTATGTCTCTATCATATTGTTCTTTCTTCTTATATTCTCCATATTGCTCCCTCATATATTCATGGATACTGTACTTTCTGAATTATAACATACCTATACAGGCGTTGCAATCAACAGTATAAAAGAAAAGAATGGTCATACCAGTCTGCACTGATATAACCATCCTTATACTTTTATTTGAATTTATCCATCATTTTAAGGATTTCTTCCAGTTGTTCTTCTCTTCGTTCATTTCCCTTACAGGCTTCATTGATCAAAGATAAATAATAACCTCTCTCATCCATGAAGAATCCCGGCTTGCAATCCGTCTGCTCATAAATATGTAATAACAATTCTGCATCGGGTTTGATATCTTCCTGCTCCAGTAAACGGTATTTTTTAATATTTACACCAATACAGTTCGCCATGTTAATCTGAGAAATATCATTGTATGCCTTTCGTAATCTGACCCATCTGGTATCTTTCTGTCCATCGATACCTGTCCACAGTTTCAACAGATCTCCACCGATTCCTTGTGGCACACCGCCGTCCTGTTCCCACTGTTCCCATGCCCATTCACACAGTTTCATAAAACTGACAAACTGTTTTTCATCTTCTACATGTGTCAACTGTTCCAGACATGGAAGTAATTTCTGCTTAGACTCTCCCAGAATCAACGCATCTATATCATAGCCCTTCATCTGCAGCACATACAAATTGTCAAAAGAAATCTTAATCTTACCTGATTCTACCTTACTATACTGACTCTGTGTCATCTTGAACTGTTTTGCCAGATCATTCTGACGCAAATTACATTCTTTTCTGTACGCAGCAAGCCTCTTGACTATCGCTTCATAATCCATGTTGCACTATCACCATCCTCATTCGAATTGTTATGCCTATACTTTCAAATACTTCTACTCTTTTATTTTACAATAAGATGCAATAATGTCATGTGCCTATTTTTGAATATATTGTTGAAATAATAAAGTTGGGGCAAAATCATCACTTTTGTCCCAACTTTTATTTTATTTCTCTTTCAGTGTATTAATCATATCAATCATTTCTGTGGCTTCCTTCTCAGAAATACGTTCTTCTCCGGCGAAAGCTGCCATAAACTTACTCAGACTGTTCTGGAATTTGGTCTTTACAAAATCCCTGCACTCAATATGCTCCAGATCTGCGCGAGTATACTTAGCTTCAACAATCCCTCTTCTTCTCACGATTACGCCTTTCTCCTCAAGACGAATCAATAAAGTGTTAAGTGTCTGGCGTTTCCATTCCTTCCCCTTATTCTCAGTGAAGTAATCCATGATCTCGCCTGTTTTCACCGGACGGTTGTTCGTCCACAAAAAATCCATGATCTGTTCTTCTGTCCTTGATAATTCATACTTCATAATAAAATCCCACTCTCTGTATAATTTTTTATCCTCATTGCGTTACTTGCCCATAACAGAAATCCTTAAACTCCCATATTGAGCACATATCCAGCCCTTACGTTGCAATTATACATTTTTATTATGATTTTCTCAATACCATTTGTTGCATTTTTTTGACAATTATTAGCATAATATTGATAAAGTGTTGTGTATACAGTGTACAATAATTACTATTACTTATCTATCTCTTGATCCGTAAATTCCTTAATTGCCTTTAGTACCTCCTCTTTACTGCATATGTATCTGCCTTTTCCACCAAAAAGTTCCGCATATACCGTACTATAATCATACATCGCAGGAATTCCACCTAATTCATTTATGAAGGCTTTACCTGTCAGGTATTCATATACTTCACCTACAGATACCGGCTCTGTAGCAGGATGCCACAGGGTAATTCCTGCATGAAGTGCAGTCTGTATATCCTTCCACAGTCTGCTCAGATCATAGAACTGATATACACTTCTGCTGTCTGTAAAACTCAAAGCTGAAAAGCCAAGCACCCTGAACCTCTCTTTCAGCTGCTTTCTATCTTTTTCATACACATTCACTTTGTAAAATCCATTATCCAACAACTGATAATATTTCTTTAATTCAGGATCTTTTGCAGATAATTCTTCGAACTTCTCTGCCTTGAGCATAAAGGGAATCACATTTATATAATCATAAATGAAATTTTTCTTGATATTCTGCCCAAACAATCCTGGAAGTCTGATAATCAATGCGTTCGGATATTTCTCACGTACCCAGCATTCCAATTGATAACGATCATATCCATATGGATGTAACCCTTCTGTAACTATTATCGAATTCTCATCTACATTCTGAGGTATTTTGAAGACATCTATTGTTGAAATTAATACCAGTTTCTTAGGTGCTATCTTCTCGATGTTCTTCTGAGCCTGCCTGATCATCTCCATATCCTTATCCGGTGCATTATTAGCAAGATATTTCTCTGCTCTTACCCCTGAATACACTAACAAATCAGGTGCTGTTCCATATGCTTCTTCAATATTGGTTGAATTATATACTGCATCAAAATCTCCAGCCGCATAAATATTGCTTCCTACAAACCCCGTATATCCAACTAATGCTTTCATCCCTTATCCTTCCTTGGGTGCATATACACCAAACAAATTTTTAAATAGAATTTTCATAAGTTCACTGTTTCCTTTAAAGAAACTGATTTTAGTCGGTGTTTTGCCTTCCCTGGGGTAAGCTCTGGTCACCGGAATCTCACATGCCTTCATTCCAATCTGTGTCGCTCTGACAGACAAATATGCCAACAGCTCATACGTCATGAAAATATCCCTAAGTGGCTGTACTCTCTCATCCTGAAGATATCTGGCTGAATATGCACGATATGCATTGGTAGTATCTGTAAATCTCTGATGTGCAGTAAGAGAAATTACAGGCGCATGAATACATCTGACAGATATATTTCTAATCCATGGCGTATTAATTGCTTTTCCACCCTTGATAAATCGGGAACCCTGAACCAGATCATAGCCCTCTTTCAATTTATCAATGAAACATGGTACATCCTCAATGCTGTCTTTATCATTGCCATCAATTGTAACAATACCTTTATAACCTCGATTCAGCGCCCACCAGATGCCCATCCTGAGCTGTGCACCCTGTTTTCCTGTGTCCTGTTTAACAAGCAGCGTGTTGACATCCAGTGCTTTTAATCGCTTTTCTTCTGTACATCCATCTGTGGAACCACCATCACAAATTACAATATCCGCATAAGCCGATACCTTATGTTTCTGCGCTCTGGTCAATTCTCTTATAATACGCTCTCCTTCGTTGATAATAGGTATCAGCACTACATACTCTTTTTTCTTCGGAGCATATTCTATACAGGAGAACTTTGGTACTCCGTTTCTTTTCTCATATATTACTTTATTTTCTATTTCACTCATTACCGAATACGCTCCTCACATACTGCATTGTGTTCTCTATCAGTTCCATCGAGTCCAATCTCCCCATTTCGATTGAAATGTATCCCTGATATGCTTCCTTCTTCAAAACATCATACAATTCCTTATGTATTTCTCTCTTCTCAACAGGACGAAGTCCTGGCTCACTGATGTGTACATGATTAATATATTTCACATTATCAGCAAGTACAGATACATCTTCCTTATTCTCTATCATGGTCCCCATGTCCAGATTGAGTAAAAAGCCCTTTGAATCCACTTCCTTTATCAATTCGAGAGCACTTGCTGTATCATTGATATAATTCGTATTATAGATAGGGGGATTCGCTTCCATTCCAATCACCGTACCACGTTCTGCTGCATACTCTCCTATTTTTCTAAAAAAGTTCACACCTGTCTTGTCTTCTCTTCCTTCTGGAACACATCTGTTCTTAGGACAGCCAAAGACCAGATTATGGCATCCAATCCAACTTGCAAAATCTATTGCCTTTCTTGTATACGACAGCAAAATTGCTCTTTCTTCCTCTGAACCAAACAGCTTCTCCTGTCTTCCATACCAGATTGACTGCATAGAAGGGACACAGAATCCATAGTCTCTGTCCAGCTCCCATGACCACCTGACAGCTTTCTCCTTTTTCTCATAAGGATGCTCAGGGAATATCCTGGTAGGTGCAATCTCCAGTCCTGTAAAATTATATTTACGCATAAGTTCATACACCTGCTCATCCTGCTGCGCATTCCATGCTATATTAGATATTGCAAGCTTCACTTCTCACCCTCCTTATTTCGTCAGTTTCTCTATACTTTCAAAACTATAATGCTTTCTCTTAAATACCAGATCAACTAATAACTGCAGATACTTCATAATAATCGTCAAAATGCCGAATAATCCCAAAAAAGCCACTGAAAGGAACAGGATTGTCGTTGTCCATCCTTCTACCGGATGCGCCGTAGAATAAATTACAATAGAATAAATCGTCATAAAAATGGACATCACCATCATTAGAACCGTCATGATCATAGAAAAACGATATCCTACCTCAGTAAACAAAATCAGTGAATCCATAGCCAGTCTCACTCTGTATTCTCTTTCATCCTTATCCACTTTTTTACTTTGTCCGGATAGCACAGTATATTCCAAATGATCCACCTTCAGGCCACTCTCCGCATAAACAGCTTTTCTGTATGGCACTGTTTTATTCATAGAACTAATCCTGTTAATTACTCTTCTACTGAGAATCCGAAACCTTTCTGTTCTCATTTTATAAGGGAAATGTGCAAAATGATTGAAAATTCCATAAAATACTCTGGAAGACAATCTCTGTTTACCAGCAGGCGCAGCACTTACTATATCGTAGCCCTTCAGGCTATGACGATATACCGTCATAATCTCTTTTGGTTCAAAGTCCAATATTGTAGCGTCAAATTCCAGCACAAAATCGCCTATCGTAAGATCCATTCCTGCATTCATTGCCGTTTCCAATCCATGAAAATAACTCATATTCAATATCGTAACACTTGTTGTGGCAGCCTGTTTGCTTACTCTCTTAATCACTTCTGCACTCTGGTCTGTTGAATCATCATTAACACAGATAATCTCTGAATGTTCAAAATTATTCTCCAAGGTCATTAAAACTGCCTGAAGAAACTCTTCTATTCTATTCTGTGCATTGTGTACATAAACCACTGCAGAAATAAAATTCTTCTCTTTATTCACCATCATTCAATACCTCATCCAAATCATATACTGTATTAATTTTCCCAGATAATACCCCTACAAAAGTAGGCTTCGTAGAATAAGTACGAATTACCGTAGGTCTGGAATCATCTATCTCCGAACTCATCAGAATAGGTTTCATGGAATACAGAGATTCTCTATACGTAAATACGTATTCATCCTTTAGATATTTTCTAGCCAAATTAGCCATATAAGGGAATGCCGATTGTGGTTTAGCCGTACAATGATTACAGTTTCCCAGATGTGTAGATGAACAATATCCATCACTTCTTGCCTGACAGGCAAAAGTTGGCAGCGGTTCATAACTTGTTGTATGAGGAGTAAATGTAACAGAAGTCAAAGAATGCAGTCCCGTCTTTCCAAAAGGCATAATCGAAAAGAATGGTCCATCCATAACTGTAAAACCATATTCATGCAACAGCTCATTCACACCACATAAAATAATCTCACACAGCTCATATTTAATTCCAAATTTATCATAATCCAGCATATCCAGTATCTGATTCGTTCCCGCATATGTGGCGTTTAACAAGAAACCCGTCTGATACTCTATATTATCTGCCGTGCGCACGAGATATGCATCCTGTAGTTTCTCAATCCCCGTAATATTGACATTATACCGGATCTTAACATTTTGTAGTGGTTCTAACTGGTGCAAATAATAATCTCTTAAAATCTTCGCATCATAGGTATATTCCCTCGTCATAAAAGCACCATCACATACATGAGATTTAAAAAACTTCTCTACATGTAACTCTTCACAGGGAATTCCTGCTGCCTTGCAGAAATTCATAAACTGTTCTCCGTTTGTCCATGAGTAATTAGATGATGTCGCATATACTTTATTGAATTCTCTGTTAATGCAAAAGGAAAAATCCTTATTAAACCGTTCAAAATATCCAGCTGATTTCATTGCTGTAGAGATAGACCTGGGATAATGATATCCCTGATGTACTCTGGCCTGATTGATATATGTGGCACGACCAAACGGCTCACTGTCACATTCCAGCACCAATACACTCTGACCTCTCTGTCCACAATATAATGCAGAATATAGACCATACAAGCCAGCTCCTATAACAATTCTATCATACTTTTCTGTCCGTCCCATTCTGTTCTCCCTAACTGTAAAATCTGCCATGCCCTCTTCTATGTTTGCACGGCAGACACCTTATTCTTTATCTTCTCTGGATAATACATCCCAAAAATAATACCTTGGGCGTCTCTTCGTCTCCATATAGTTTCGCCCTACATATTCTCCGATAATTCCCAAAGCCAGAAGAATTGCTCCTCCAAGCAACCATATAGATGCCAAAATAGATGACCATCCACTTACTGTTGTTCCAAAATAATATTCATAAAATACGTGCACGATCATGCAAAATCCCATAATCAGTGCCGCTACTCCCATCATAAACACCATCCTGATTGGTTTAATGCTAAAAGACGTAATACCATCTACTCCAAGTGTCAACATCTTAGATAATGAATACTTGGATTCTCCCTGCATACGCGGAAAGACATCGAAATGTACCACCGAAGTCTTTAACCCAATATCAGGAATAATGCCTCTCAAGAACAAGTTCACTTCTTCATACTCAGATAATGCATCCAGTGCCTTCGCACTCATCAGTCTATAATCAGCAGAATTCTCATAAATATTGCATCCCAAAAAATGCATTAATTTATAAAAGATCGTAGCTGTTGACTTTTTAAAGAAAGAATCTGTATTTCTGGAATTTCTTACTCCAAATACAATCTCATTTCCTGCATAATATTCCTGGATAAACCGATCCATTGCTTCAATATCCTGCTGCAGATCTGCATCAATCGTAATTACAAAATCACAATATTTTCTGGCATACATCATGCCTGCCAAAATAGCATTCTGATGTCCCCTGTTATGAGCAAATCTAAGCCCTATCACTTTCTCTTCTTTCTGAAATAAGGACTGTATGTTCTGCCATGTCTTATCTTTAGAACCATCATCCACGAACACAATCCTGCTTTCTTCAGATATCAACTCTTTAGATATTAGATCTTCTAATTTCTTTATCAGTGAATGTGCTGATGTCTCTAATGCCTCTTCTTCATTATAGCAAGGTACTACAATATATAACTTTCCCTGCTTTTTGCTTCTGTCTGTTTCTTCAAATATTTCTATCTTGTCCAATTTTATATGTCCTCTCGTTACTTTTTATCCATTCGTGTAAGACATATGAATTTCACATTGGATGTAAAATACCGTCTCCATAAACGCTTCGGATCCTGTAGCAGGCGATACAGCCACTCTAACGACATTCTCTGCATCCACCGAGGGGCGCGCTTAATATAACCAGCCAGATAATCAAAGCCGGCTCCTACGCCAATCAGCACTCCCTGTAGTTGCCCCATATGCTGATACATCCATTCTTCCTGTTTCGGTGCTCCGAGACCTATCCATATAAAATCCGGTCTGGATTCATTGATCTTAGCCACAATCTGTGCATCTTCCTGTGGTGTTAATGTTCGAAATGGTGGTGCATACATACCCGCTATCTCAATCCCCGGGTAATCCCTCTCCAGAACTTCTCTCATGGACTGCAGAGTCTCCTCTGTTGCACCATAAAAATAATGTCGATATCCCTTTTCTTTAGATATAGCAAACAATTCCAGCATCAGATCCGGTCCTGTTACCCTCTGTGCCTGCTTATATCCCTTTCTCCTGCTGTAACTTGATAGAGGAGCTCCATCAGGCAACGCCATGGCAGCACTGTTCTGTATCTTACGATATTCTTCGTTTTCATAAGACATTACTGTGGTATGCACATTAGAAACACAAATGTACTTACCACGTAAATCATCCAGATGCTCGCCGATATATTTGATTGTATCTGACATATTGGTAACATTTATATTTGTCTTCAATATCTCACAATGTTGCAGCTCTTCCATTATTTATCCTTTACTCTATCTGTGATTTATAAACCAGTATGCACTATTACGTGCAGTCCAATTGATTATAGCATTATTGATATAAAGTAGTCAATTCAGGTAAGTGTTATTCATAGTAATTTTACTTAAAAAGCGAACTCCTTAACGCATCCTCAGAGTTCGCTTTTCTTGTATTACCACAGCATTTATTGTACTTGTATCATGTCTGTATATACCAATGCATATGCTGTTGAAATGTAATCTGTTGTAAATGTTACCGTAGCATCATTCGTATCTTCATCAGCCAGCATATTGATCACTCCATTTCCCAGCTGAATTAAAGTAAACTGTCTACCTGGATATTGATATGCAGCAGGCACTGCCATAGTATACTGCATAGGGGCATCTGTATGCTTCACAACTCCCTGTCTATTACTCATGGACATATTATAAGATGCCACATACTGATTGTCTCCAATTACCAATGAAAAAGCTTCCATAGCAGCTACACCCTGCTGTCTGCAATTTATGGTCAAACTTCCTGTCTCCTGTCCATAATTGTTAGCTACTGTTAATGCACTGGATAAGTCGTACAAAGGATATTTCTCATTATGTGATTTCCCCTGTGCATCTCTGGGAATCAAGTTCTTCAATATTCCACCAGCATCATTCTGTGCCAGCCCAATCATATAATAGTTCTCCAGTTGAAACTTATATGATGAATACTGTTTCATCATCGGAACCATACTGTCTAAACTGTTATAAGGAATCGTACCTATGTCTCTGCTTATCATATTTATCCCCTGAATATAAATCAGACAATCTTCTGACAACCCACCAAAGGCTGTAGCATCCTCTACATATACACTGGCAGGAATCGTTACCTGTCTGACTGTCTTAATATTAGAAAAGGCCTCTGCTCCAACAGAAGCAATCCCATTATATATCACAATAGCAGTCACTGCACTGTTATGCCATGGACGATTGCCCAGACAATCCTTGCTATAAGCGGGCACAGCACCTGTTCCCGTAATATAAAGTGTATCATTTATAATCTTAGCTGTCAGATTCGTTGACTGCCCATCTGTGTATGTCCACGTATTACCACCATTGGATGTCCATACCGGACCTTGTCCTTCTGCATGTACGCTTATAGGACAAATTGAAATACATGTAATTATTACAGCACATAAAACTCCAATTAACTTTCTCATAAGTATCTCCTTTCCAAGGTACTCCTTATCCAATATTAAATCTGTATTTATATTTTACAGTTTATTTCAAAGTTATACAATATACCTTTTACATATTTTACCAATTAACACTAATACCACTCATTTTACCCCTTAGAGTCCGATATATATTTAAATACTAATTAAAGGAGTCTCTATAAAATGAATACACATAATAAATCTTATCTTTCGAATTATCTTACCTATTGCCAAATTCAAAAACGCCTGGACATTAAAACCATTAAAGCTTATACGATTGACTTAAATCAGTTTCTCTGCTTCATTGCCGATACTGATTTAAAAGAAATCTCCATTTCTATTCTGGAATCCTACATCAGTTTTCTACATACACATTATAAATCTAAAACTGTCAAGCGTAAAATAGCATCTGTTAAAGCTTTTTTTCACTATCTGGAATATAAAGAAATCCTTGGAAAAAATCCTTTTGATAAACTACACACTCGTTTCAAAGAGCCAATTATTTTACCTAAAACAATTCCTTTACACACTATCGAAATCATCCTAGCAACAATCTATCATGAACACCAGACCGCACGTACTCCGTATCAAAGAAGAAATGCACTTCGTGATGTGACTGTTATAGAATTTTTATTTGCAACAGGTATTCGCATATCCGAATTATGCAACCTGACCCCAAATGAGATTAATCTCTATGATGGTTCCGTTCTCATCTATGGAAAAGGCAGTAAAGAAAGGCGGATATATATTGGAAATGAATACGTATTAAACATTTTAAAAAAATACGAAAAAGAATATCACAAAGAAATCGTTTCCTGTAATCATTTTTTTGCCTGTCAATCTGGCAAGGCACTCTCCGACCAAAGCGTAAGAAGAATGATAAAAAAATATACCTCTCTTGCCTCTATCAGGCAGCATATTACTCCTCATATGTTTCGCCACACTTTTGCAACAGCACTTTTAGAAGAAGATGTGGATATTCGTTATATTCAGGAAATGCTTGGACATAGTTCCATCAATGTAACCGAAATATACACCCATGTTACACTTTCAAAGCAAAAAGAAATTCTAACCAGAAAACATCCTAGAAAGAATATGAAAGTTGAACTATAAAAACACGTATTAATAACAAATGTATTCTAACACCACATAATTTTCTTTGCTACTCTTCATATGAAAACGAGAAATAATTTTTAGTTATCCGACAGTCTGTAAGGAATTTGCTGAATAGTAGAGGATTATCTGTCGAAAAATCTGATGTTGTTAATTCATTAGTTTAAGGGGGCATGTTGTGAAAAAAATAAAAGCAGTATTTAGGAGAAGATGTTATTATATAGTCTTGGTTATGGTGCCAATTGTTGGACATGTATTAAATTCGGTATGTAGCCATAAAAACTTCTACTTTAACCAATATATTCTTTTTATAATGCTGATTATTCAGCTATTCGTATTGAAAAAAATTGATGCAGAAAATCTAGCAATTGAGAAAGAATTGAAGAACATAGGAGAAAATAATGTAAGAGGAAGCTTTAATACAAAAACAAAGAGGCTGTTGCATACAACAAAAGGTAAGATAATATCCATCATTTTAGTACTGATTTACATAGTTACAATGTTTAAAGTGGGTTGTTTAGAGTATACTATTACAGGAATTTATGGAGGCATCTTAGGTGCAGTAGTTTTCTATGTTGGAATACAGGCTTATTTTAGGTATCTGATGCTATTATATTTTTCATGGGATTTGAAAAATCTGCAGATAGAGAGATATTTCTTTTACATCCCGGCTTTAACAGAGTGGATTGTACGATTAGCACGAGAGTTTAGTTATATCGAAAAATGGTTTTTAGTGTTAGGTTTCATGTATAGTAGCATATATGCAGTTAACATGCCGACAGGCACCATAGTTATTGACAATGGTTTGTCAATTCATACATCTTCCAATTTATTGTTTTTAATTACATGGAGTGGAATAATTGTTTTTTTGTATTTGCTGTTCCAACGTTTACATTTTTAAGCAGGCATTTTATTAAGGTGTGCATTGAGCAATGTAAAAGCAGGAGCATAAAAACACTTGAAAAACAAATTGCCATATTATCAATGGATACTTCTGAAAAGGATTTAAAGGTTCTTCAAACAAAATTATCACTTATAAAGGATATATCGCTTTCAGAAGATTATCCACTAAAATATAAGCATACTGTTTTTGACAGAATTTATACGGTTTGCTTAGCATCATTAACATTAGTAAGTTCATTTACATCAGTTATTGAACAATTCATTTTTTAGGGGTAACTCACATTTTTTATAACATATATTAAACATTACCATCAGAAATTTTTTGAAATCATTATAAAATTGCAAATTGCTATTTTTAAAACATAGACATTGTTGCATGATTTCAATTATTTCCGATTCCAATTCATTTAATAGGGTTGCTAAAATATCATATTTTTTTACTAATCTGCATAAATACTCAAAATCAGATGTAGTCGCCAGTTGTTTTCGCTCACGTTGTGTGCAGCAACCATATAAATAGGAAATGACAATGTTTTTTCTGTGTTTTTCAAAGTCATAATTTATGTTACCCTTATACTTTTGATTAATATGAGGAGCAGAAAAGGGTTCCATATCATTTAAAACTTGGAAACAATATCCGCAAGAGTGCCCTATATTTATTATAGCGTCCGGAACACTCAAAAAAGCCGGATTTGATAATTTATAGCCTAAAGTAAAACTATTTTCAATCAAAGAAACTGTTTCTAATTCAATAATCTCTTTTGCATCTTCCAGATTGAAAGTAGTGTTTGTAGCACTAATTTCCTTAATTCCACCCCTTGCCATATTATCTACAATTTTTAGTAATGTAGATGTAAATAATTTTTCATCATTTATATCCTTTTCATGTATCAGTGTTATACTTCGGTTTAATATATATATCGCATATAGTAACGCTTCGGATTTAGAATATTGAATATGAAATGTTTTACGTTCGTGTCTAGCTATATCTTCATCAATCAGGTCATCAAGTAAAATGGAGGCTTTATGTAATAATTCAATAGAGATTGCGTAATCCGCAATATATGAGTTGTTTTCATGACTATAATTTGCATAATATCCCCATGCCATCAGAATAGGTCTCAATCGATTTCCATTTTCAATTTGTATTGCATTAGTATAGGGTAAATTCTGAGATTCAATTTCTTTTTTCCAAAGTTTATTAAATGTAGTTACAAAACATGAGTCATTTGTTCCCATAATTAAATTATAATAATCAAGCATCTAATGAACCTCCATAAACTATTCCTTACAGACTGACGGATAACTAAAAATTATCTATCATTTATTATAATATATCTTCCACCTTAATGATATATCTATTTGATTATGCTCATCAAAAAGTTCTGCTCCCCGACAGCATTATCCATAGAATATTATCTCGCATTTTTATGCATATATAGTATCACATAAAACATTTTTACTATGTTTATTGAAAATTGCCTGTAAAATTCACAACTTTCAAATTTTTAACTAAAGCCTTGCCATAACATGTTGGCAAAACTCATGTTTACCTATCCATTACTGTAGAAATAGTATATCTATACTCCCCTGAAGGCAGTTCCATATTCTGATACTTTTCATCGGGTAACGTTACAGTCGCCGTTGTATTATCTGGAATAATAAAATGATATTCAATATTATCCCCTTCCACATACCACTCACTATAGATAGTCCCATACACACTTTCATAACTTCCCTTCGCATAGGTAAGTCCTCCGCCTGTTAGCGGTTTCAGATAAAAATGTTTGTATCCCGGATTATCTTCATCAGGTCTGATTCCAAGTACATCCTCATAAAACCATGCACCAACAGATCCTAACCCATAATGGTTCATGGAACCATTTATTCCAAATGTGCCATCATCATTTTCATAATAAGTATTCCAGGCTTCTGTAATAGTTGTAGCTCCATGTGCAAACATATAACCCCAGGATGGATACGTCTGTTGTTGAACCACCTGATAAGCTGTGTCTTCATACCCATATTTACATAATGTCTGCAATATATACGGAGTAGCAATATACCCTGTATTCAAGTGATATTCATTATATTGCACTGCCGTATTCAGACAAGCCGCTCCTGCTTCTTTTAATTCCTGCGGATACAGGTTAAATGCCAATCCTAATGTATATGCAGACTGCAGCCAGCATTCAATAGAACCATCTTCCAGAATATATGTATTCTGCCATGTCTGCCTATAATTACTTACAATATCTTCATACTTTTTCTGTTGCTGTTGTTCGCCTAATACGCCACTTATTTTGGCAAGCAAATCTACCACATATGCACATTGTGCAGTATTACACAATGTATCATCCAATGTTGACACCGCATTATGGTCGCCATATCCACTATATTCTCGCAAATAGTTATCACTGGTACTCACCAGATAATCTACATACTTACACATGGAATCATAATTTTCGTATAAAATCGTTGAATCCGCATACTGCTGATATAATCTCCATGTAAGAACAATTCCAGCGTCACTCCAACCATTTGCTCCACCATCCGTACTAACACTTGGAGCCAGTTCCGGATAAGAACCATCTGCATTCTGTCCGTCTCTTAATGCCGTTACATATTGTCGCATAAATTGATAGACATTTGCATTATAAGCAGCTGTCGGTTCATACGTCTGTGCATCGCCCGCCCATCCAAATCGCTCATCCCGTTGCGGACAGTCTGTGGGAATATCTACAAAATTATCTTTCTGCGTCCAATAAATGCTCTCATATAACTGATTCATATCCGCATCTGAGCATTCAAAATAACCTGTCCTGTCTAAATCCGAAGATAAAACTAATGCACTAATGTTCTCTATAGGTATTGCACTTGTCACTCCCGTAATCTGAACATATCGAAAGCCTCTGCATACCAGATCCGGTTCAAAACTTTCTATTCCTTCTCCACTTGTACAATAATAATCTGTATTATCTGCTGTATACAGATTCTGTGTCCAAATCGTACCAATTTCGTCATCCGTACATGACATATTTTCTGTGTTTAGGGTTTCTGCATAACGCATTGTGATAACTATGCCCTTATTTTCTTTTACTGAAATACGGCATATACCATTTATATTTTGTCCAAAATCATATACATATATACCTTTTGTCGGTTCTGTCACAGATACAGGTTCCAATTCTTCCACGCATCTGACAGGTTCATCAGCTGCTGCTATCATGGTTGCCGTCGAATCATTATATACAGCCACTGGATTCCAGCCAATATTATCAAATTCTGCCTCATCCCAGCCTTTTATCTCGAAAGAAGCATCATAAAATTCTCCTTGAAACATATCATCGCTTCTTATCGGTCCATCTGCATATCCCATCCAGGAAGAATCTGATTCTATATACTTATATTCTCCATTGGCAAGTTCTAAAGCTATGATTCCTCGAAAAGCCGTCGTGTCTCCCCAATCAGCCTTAGCTCGATTATATCTGCCATGCCCCAAAATAACTCCAACAGCATTCTTTCCAGCTTGTATATAGTGATATCATATACCCGATAATATACTTTTTTTGCGTAATTAGATTGTCCCGGAGAAAAATAATCATCATTTATTTTTTCACCATTTATATAAATTTGGTAAATTCCCAGTGCTGATGCATATAGCTTAGCCGATACAATCTGTTCTGTTTGAAATTCCTTACGAAGCATTGGTGCCGGCTGTTCTCCTCCCGGAGTTAAAATATATCCAGATGACGCCTTCAACCAACCATTCTCTATCTTGACATAATAAGGATCAAAAATCGTCTCTGATTCTTCCAAATTCTCCCGAAAAAGCACATCTCCATTGTCATCCAATATCTGCAAATTATCATAATATGCATAATATGCGCCTCTTGCAGTGCAAAAACCAATACTTTTACCAATCCCCCTATTATCCATCTGATAATTATCAACTATAGTATTCCCATCCAACTGAACATTCAATGAACATTCTACAATTTCCATTATCATATGATGTTTCATCATCAGAAACTCTTCCTTGTCCATGCCATATTGAGTCAGGTCATATTGTTGCTTCGTAAGAATATCTTCATTCTCCAGATCAGAAATAACCAGTTCAAAGGCATCTCCTACAGTATTTATTGTACATGTATAATGCCTTCCATAATTTCTCCTGTCTGCCCCCCATACGAATCCTGATTCTACTGGCTCTTTCATCTGGAAATCATATTGTATCGTATAATTGCCAGTATTTGTTTCTCCTGAGCCTGTCGCCGGAACACCAATCCAGTCTGCTCTCTTCCAATCATTTTGTGACAACCCGATAGAAAAAGAGTTTTCTTTAGATGAAGTATTTTCCACATCATCTTTATCCCATACACTTACTTTCCAATAATAAGTTTTCCCTGGCTCAAGCAACTCCCCTTCATAGGGAATTGCCACCGAACAATCCGATGCAATCTTACCTGAATCCCATATATAATGTCTGTGCTTCAGATTGTCTATATCGTCTGCAACTACAATTCGATATGCCGTCTGATACTGTCCCGATTCTGTTGCATCCTTCATTTTCCAGCTGAAATTAACTGGTTCCTCTACAGCTAATGGATTATCCTGATAATTTACTTTTAAATCGGTAACCGAACATGTTGATGGTACTTTGCCGCATCCCAGCATAATCCCTATTACCAATCCCAAAATATATCCTAACAGTATTCTTTGTCTCATCCTTTGTTCATTTACCTTTCCATTATTACTTTTTATTAATTATTACATTGTGTTATAATTATATAAAATTCATACAAATTCGAGGGCACTATGAAACCGTTTTATAGAAAAAAGAATTTTATATTATTGATTATAATACTAATCATTACATTTTGTATATCAAAATACTGCATACAATTTACTCTTATTCAAGGAGATTCTATGCTTCCTGCTTATCATAGTTGGCAGTTTGTTATAGTTAACAAATTAAATACAACTTATTCCTACGGAGATGTTATTACATTCTCAAGTGAAACTCTGCATACCACTTTAGTGAAACGTATCGTTGCCATGCCCGGAGACACCGTCCAGATTATAAATGGAATATTATATGTCAATCAAACCCCCAGTCCCGTACAAATATCTCATAAACAAATTGACAATCCCGGTATTGCAGCCACGCCTATCATTTTAGCAGATGATGAATACTTTGCTCTTGGAGATAATTACGATGTCAGTAAAGATAGCCGTTATCCTGAAATTGGTTGTATAAAAAAATCAGCTGTTATAGGAAAAGTCATATTTCCTGATAACAGCTGACCTATCTATTTCTTAATCTCTATATCATCGGATTCTACTTCCTTATTACGATTCTCATCCACGCCAAGCTTCTCGTTAACCTTCTTCTTGACACGCCTAAAATAAATACCCACTGCAGCACCTACTGCAATCGCGATACCAGCAACAGCCTGTATTGCATAAGTAGCTACAGAAGGATCAATATATGCCTGTGCATTTGCTCCAAACAGAAACATACATGCAATCGCAAAATATCCTACTCCTAATACCTTTAAAATACTTTTTTTCATGACTTTCGTTCTTCCTTTCTTTCCTGTATCCTTTTCTGAACCTCTTTAATAATGTATTTTGCTCCTACTTCTGCACTTGTGCCATGGTTATATACATATTCCTGCACAAAATTACCAATCTTCTCGTAATAATCATCCCTATGATCCAGTAATTCCTGTACCTTATCACTGATCTGACCTAACTCATCCAGATTCAATGAACATCCTATCTCTTCGCGCAACAATATATTAAGCGGTACTGTATCAATCTTTTGATACTCCGGGTTCATTACCTTCATTGGTGTATTAATGAATAATACCGGTTTCTGTGTTGTATATGCATACTCATAGGCAATTCCAGACCAGTCTGTAATCATCAGATCTGCCTCAAATACAGTACTGTTAGATGAGAAATCTGTCTGTATCTCTACATCTCTATCCTGTTCATATTTTACCTTGAGCTGCTCCATAAATTCTCCTCTATGGCGCACATGCTGTGGATGAGGACGTACTGTTATCTGATAACCTTTCCCCTTCAAATTATCCAGAATCTGTTCCAGGCAGCTATCAACAATGTTATCCGGCTGCCATGATGGAGCGATCAATATCTTCTTGACTTCACTATTCTGATGAGACATTTTAGCATAATCAGCCCTCATTTCATCCAAAAGTGAATATCCCCATTCCACAAGTTTCTTTTTCGGAAGTTGGTATACAGCCTCCGTTTTCTCAATCTCTTCTTTCTGATGCTTACCTACACAAAATACGCTGTCATAATGATCCATGGAACCAGTACGCATCGTCAGATTTAAACTGTCCATGCCATGTGGAATATAGATATATTCGATATCTTTTCTAATATAACTACGCTTAATATGATAATTCTCCAGATCCGGCATTGTCATAACTACAACATCCGCATCCATCTTCATCATCAACGTAATTAATCTTTTCTCACCAATATAATAAGGACGGATTCTGTCATTGGACGTAGCCAGCTCAAAGATTTTATCCTCTGGATCACTGGTAATATAATGAATCACTATATTGGTATTTTCCAAAAGATATTCTATAATTCCCTGAAAATATTTATAAAATCCACTACTTTCCGAATAGAACACCACATGCTTATTCACAACAGAAAAGAACTTCTTGTAATCCTGTTTCTCTCGTTTTGTCAATGGATCTCCAAAGCGTTTTCTCTGTGCTCCTCCCAGATTACCAATAGTCTGTAATTCTTTCTTGCTTTGCTCCAAAGCCTCATAATCCACATAGTCCTTAGGATTAATTGCCCAGTTCAACAAGTACAACTGTACTACAGCAAATAAATTACTGGCAACCCAATACAAGGCCACTCCAACTGATACGAACCATCCAAGATACAATGACAGTCCTACAGAAAAAGCCATCATTCCGTATTTATTCAACTTAGACTGCTCTGCCTGTAATACATTACTTGCATTCTGTGCCACACATAATATCCACGCTGAAAATCCTGCAATCAGTGGAGACCATAACAATGAAATACCTGTTTTACTTGGCTCCAAGCTCAGGTTCACCCCCAGGAAATTCATATCAATTGCTGGATTGCTGATACCATGTTTGATGACCTCAATCACTCCCATCAACAAAACTAATTGAATAATCAAAGGAATAATAGATGCCATCGGATGATATTTTTCTCTCTTAAATATCTTCGCCTGTTCCTCTGCGATTCTATCCTTATCGCCCCAAAATTTTACATTCAGGAAATTAATCTCCGGCTGCATCTTAACCATTTTGATAGAATTCTTCTGTACCCAAATTGATACCGGAAGAAGCACAATCTTACTCGCCAACGTAAAGAGAATAATTGCCAGACCATAGTTATGGCACAGTGCATAACAGCCATTCATTACTACTTCCAGTGCTTTATATATAATTTGCATAACAACCTCTTTTTACTGTAATTCCATTGCCTTTAATGCCGTGATCAAATCCTGATTATCAGCTTCATTACGTACCGCAATTCTTACATACTGCTCCCCCTCAAAACCTGTCTTCTCTGACAAATCTTTGATGAGAATATTATCTTCCAGTAACATAGAAGTTAATCGTCTACTGGTATATGGGGACTTTACTTCACACAATACATAATTAGCCTGTGATGGAATCACACGCAGGAAAGATATTTCTCCCAATTTATCTATAAAATCTGCTCTGGTTGAGTAAAATGTCTGTAAAGCAGCAGTATATGCTGATTTGTATTTTTCATAAATCTGCATATAAAATTCTGCAAAAGAATTAATATTCCAAATGGCAACATCTTTCTTCATCGCAGCAATTTTTTCTTTATCCCCTGATGCAATAATTCCTAATCTCAATCCTGGTACTCCATAGGATTTAGATATACTCTTTACTACGAATAAATGTGGATTCTCATTCAAAAGCTCCTGTTCTAATAAGCTTCTGTCCTCTTCCACATCCACAAAATCTACAAAAGACTCATCCACAACCAGTCTGATCTTTCTGACTTTTGCCCACTGGCAAATACGCAAAACATCCGCTTTCTTTATATAATTACCAGAAGGATTATCCGGATTAATAATTAATAACGTCTCAATATCTTTATTATCATAAAATTCCATCAAATCATCTGCTGTATAAGTATAATCCACATTATCTGGTACAAATGCCACCAGTTCATCTTTGTTCTTACGATTCGCATACTCTTCAAAGGACGGATGCAATACACCTACTTTACCAGTAATCCCCTCCATCAGACTCTTAATTAATTCTGCTGCACCATTTCCAACAATGATCTGATCCTGTTTTAAGCCAAAATTTTTAGCAGCTACCAGTGAATTGACCTGCATTCCTGATGGATACTGAGTCAGCAAAGTCTCAAAATTTGCTTTCATTTCAGCAATCAATTTCTTGTTTGGGAAGTATGGATTTACCAAATAGCAGAAATCCAACATCTTTGGATATCTCCAGTAGCCTCCATATCGCTTCTGGAAACGCTTCAATTTGTCCTCACCTTCAAGGAAAATTGTTTCTGCAATATCCAGATCCTGGACATCATCTATCTCATACCATTTCTCACCAGTAAGTTTCACAGCCTTAATATGCGGATCTTCCAGGAATGTAATAACCTTTAATACCTGCTCATAGTATTCATTTGTTCCAAGTGCCTTACAATAGATCTCCAGAAAAGGCACATAATACAGCTGTGAAAATTCCTTACTGAATTTATAAATATTCACAGTTTTGTAATATTCATCAATTCTATTGAAATCGAATTCCCTCTTTGCAACAAAAGACTGAATGTTGTCATGCTCATCCAATGTTACTACAGTACCATCCATCCAGCTTTCAAACTTATCTACCAGTACCAGACTGGGATACGGATTCCGAATCAGCTTCTGCAATACAGCCTCTTCAAATACCAGATCAGACTCCAGCAAAAGAGTATCTTCCTGCACCAGATAGTCCTTGGCAAGATACAGGGAATAGATATTGTTTGTTTTATCATAAACTGTGTTGTTCACATATTCGACTGGTGTAGATATGCCTAATGCATCTATGTAATCCATTAATTTCTGACCTTCATAGCCCACTACTACTACAATTCTTGATAACCCTAATTTATCCAAAGCACCCATCATACGGTCAATCATAGCTACACCATTTACTTTGACCATACATTTCGTTGCTTCGCTTGTTAACTCTTTCAATCGCTTGCCCATTCCAGCAGCCAGAATAATCGCCTGCATACGTACCTCCCAATACACTTATCTTATACAATTCATTGTAATCTCAAAGAATTATATCACCTGTGATATCAAATAACAAGATTAGTCTCATTACTCACACAGTTTTACAACCCACACATCGTTTATTTTTTGAATGGATTCTTCTGCCGGATACACTGGCATAGACAAATATTGTTCCGATTCCATAATTGACTGTCTCTCATCATATGTCAGATAAGGCATCTTAAATCCTATAAAGGTCTCAATAAATGAATTTCTGACTCCTGACGTAATCAGACCATTCTCTAATGCCACACCAGACATGTCTCTTAACGATTCTGTATCCAATACATCTACCATTTCAACAGGACTTGGATTGTCTTTATAATAAAACTCACCAAGAATCGCTACCCCATCACCATTCTGATATCCCTCTGTCGACTCTACTCTTGCAATGATACGATTAAAATATGATATTACTCTCTCATAAGAAATCTCCATCCGCAAATATGCTCTATTGGAAACAAGATAATTGGTATAACAGGATATTCCCATTACCGCTACGACCATAATTGATACAAATTCTATCACCCAGGCTTTTGCCTTACTTTCAGTCTGTGCGGAAATTTGCCATATCACAGTTGCCTTCTCCCATAACATCACTACTGCCACATATACCAACACATATGCATATAGCATTAACATAGAATAATCAACTTCTGGCGCCATAAAATATACAAAGGCCGCTGCCAAGGGAACAAATGCAGCAACTATACACAGCAGAATACAATTCCATACTTTCCTGTATATTTTTTTCTTATAAATAAGATATATTCCAAGACCGACTGCCAGTATACAGGTACATATATTCATAGCTTGCATAATTTTGCTCATAAATGGAAATGGCTTCCAGATAAAGAACTCCAGAAATCTTTTATAACATCTTGCCACAAGTACAGGCATTTCACTGATTGCAATATCTCCCATATTTCCAATGCCACCATATGTTTCATTATCAATATTAGGATAAATCACATGACATAACCACATATAGACGCCAACTGTTACCAGTAAAACAATAACACACAGAATTCCATGCTTTAATGTTCTCCACACATCTTTATCTTCCAGTAAATCTACTATCATTCCCAGAAGCATTAATGTAATTGCAATACTGATATAACTTTGATATACACCCAGACTACATATCAGTAGAACTGTACATGGTATAAAACCCCATTTGTATTTCCGCAATAAATAAATTGCCATACATATCATAAAAATCGCAATTGCCGAGGTATGTGCCATAAACATAAATGTCATCGTACAGGCCACGCTTGGAAAAGTAACCATCAACGAAGGCACTAATATTGCTGCTGTCGTACTGTGCAGATGCAAAATCTCCAATATCAGGCATGCAGATAATGTAAGTATCAGAATCATCAATACCCCATGTATAGCTGGAATACTATACCTTGTTCCCAATCTGTGAATATATTTCAGAAACCATCTTCCCAGAAAATCTCCACTTCCATATTGGGCTAAGTTCGTCGCATCGTCCCAGTTGGTTAATTTATGCGTCAGCATATAAAAGTGTGTGATCCATCCGATCACCAATCCCGCAACTACACATATTTTTGTATGATGAGGAATTTTTTTATTTATGTTCTGCAAAATATCGTAACTCATTCTATCTTTATCCTCTTTCTTTTAAAGGTATTATCAATTTGTTCCAATTGCCCAGCAGCAAAAGAAGCAATATATTCTGAAAAACAAATGGTACAAATGAAGATTCCATAAACATCCTGAGACTTATTGCCACAACAATAATATATCCTGCATAATCTTTCGCTTTACGCTGCCATAGTAACAATTTACATACAGCCCATATATATATGAAATATATCAGGAATCCCTCCTGTAAAAAGAACTTGATATATCCCATATCACAATACACTCCTGATTGTCTGGTTCCTATAGGTGATATTTCAATGTTTTGTGTAAATTTAAGTGCCTGATGAATTCTTCCCACCAACATATCATTTATCCTATACACATACATTGGGCAGGTGTGAAGCGTATCATATTCATAGAAATTCCAATGCAGGAAATGCAAAGAAAATACAGCAAGTCCAATAATTAATACCATTGCAAGATAATACCATATCTTCCATTCCCTTATCTTTTTAAAATATAAGAAAAATACCGCAAGTATGCAGGAAACAGCTCCAACCATGAATCCGGTACGGGAATCAGTCAACATATATAATACATAATTTATTATAAAAATACCTGTGACATGCCATAGTCTCAATCTATCCCACCAGATATACATTGCTACTAATGCCAGCCTGATTAAAACATAATGTGTTGTATTAGGAGAATTAAATCCCCAGATATATCTATTCTGTACTTCGTCGATTGCCCTATATGCATCTACCTCTATCCAAGTGCCTGCAATACCCAACGCTGATGCTGCAATAATGATAATGCAGGCAGCCACATTCACCACCAAATAGCATTTCATAACTTTTTTAAGATCTATTCCCTTAGATGCTACTATCAATAATACAGCTCTTAAAACAAATCCTCTCGTTGTATATAATTCACAGGCTACTCCTATAGTTACCAGTATGGCAATCCATATCCACTCTATTCTTGAATGCTCTGTCAACACAATTCTAAATGCAAAGCACTGCATTGCAATAAATACCAGGATTGTGGCAAGTGGCATATGAAAAGTAGCATAATATAAAGATGCCCATACCATCTCAATCCACATACCTACATAAAAAAGCACCTCAACATATCGCTCATTTTCTGTAAGCCAGTCAAACAACAATTCTACATATTTTTTCCCACGATTCATCCCCAGCCCAAACAGAATGCCCCATACAATTAATGCCATCAACCATATTAACAAGGTTGGGATGATTGCCTGCAATACCGTATGATAATTTTCTTTTACACTCCCAAAAGATATAGATATGATACCTGCCTGTCTGATCTTATCCAACAAACAATTCAATGGTTGCTGATATGCGTAAAATCCCAGCAAAATACTGGTAATCCAGATTGCATATAGCTTCTGTGCCTTACTACTCAATCTTATCTTTTCAATCATCATGCCTGCTCTCCCATATCATTTGTCTCATGGTCCAGTTATCCGTATCATTTGCATCTCCATCTATTGCAAATTGAATCATATATACACTCTCCAACATATCTACAAAATAGCGCACTCGATCTACATCTTCATCAATCTCTTCAAAAGTATTTCCATACGCACCCCAATTATCATTTCCAAGTGCTTTCATAATCTCTGGCATAAGCTCTGTATGTGAGACTGGAGCATCCGAAATGCTAAGAGCCGCTTGGCTCTGCCCTTCCCTCTTTACCAACATAATAGGCACTGATGCTACTGCCGGATGTTCTACTTCTTCCTCATATGTAGCGATTTTACCGTGATCTGCTGTGATGATAATAGTAGCATCATCATACTTTCCAAGTTCTTTTAATTGCCGTAAATACTCATATACAATCTTCAGACAGCCTTTTGCCTGTCCATATGCAGAGTTTTCTCTTCCTGTTCTGTCATATTTCAAATCTTCTGATAAGTAAAATGGTTCATGATCTCCTACCATATGATAGAAACGGAAAGCCTTCTTGTACTCTTCATTCACAGACAAACCTGTACCTGTCAATTTATTATAGAATGGTAAATCATTCTCTATTGTCCAGATGTCTCCAGAATCTACCATTTCCACAATATCTCTCGTATAATATGAAAAATGCGATTTCAAAGTAAACGGTAACAGCTTATACATAGATGTCTTAAACATTGTACTATACGTATTACTGATATTACAGTTTCTTGATACGCTTTCTGAATAATTAGACACTACATCATATACTGACGAATCCAGATAATTAACCTTTGTATACACACCAACATTACAATCTTGCTGTGTAATATCCGCTAGTGCATTACTATTGGCATATGCATATGCACGATACTGTTCTGGGTTTAATCCTTCTTTCCACTGAGTACCTGTCAATAAATAGGGCAAAGATATCTTAGTATGTCCAAATGCTGATGTTGCGTTTCTATAATATGTGAAATCTGACAATGGTTCTACAAAATCTGCATCTTCTTCCAAAATCTGCTGAAATACTGAACTGTCAAACATATCCAGTACAAATACTAATACGTTATCATCTGTCGCAAGCTCCAGGGAATTCTGTGTAGTCAGAGCCTCTGACTGACCACTCTGTGAAACATCTGTTGTTACAATCATATATCCCAATGTAACGGCTTGTATTAAACAAATATATACACAGATTCCCTTGCATACCTTACTTATAATATTTTTGTAGTACCCTAGAACACACATTGCAACGATTACAGCCAGCCAAATAATTCCATTTACAATCTGTATCTTAGGCGACCATGTCTGTTCATCTCCGGTAAGTGCCTTTAAGTCACCATTCAGAAACATTGCCTGCAGATATTCCATAACTACTATACCGGCTATCACATAGTTACACAGGCGTATCCAAGTCTTAGGAAGTAAAAGTACACATACGATTACAATTATGCTTCCAAGAATGCTTCCTATTAGAAGAATTGCAAAGAATTGCCCGAAAGGATTCAGAAATTCATCTAGGTTATTCAAATATAATTCGTTAGGATAATATACTCCCATCATAAAGAACAACGTTCCAACTGCCGGCAGCAATCCTAATGCAGTCTTTTTATACTCTGTTTTCTGAAGATAAACGATATCATGTTTATACAGGAAAATAACTACTAACGAAAGCAATCCTGCAACAATAAATACGAGCGAAAATATTACATTGTTTATTACTCCACAACTTATATAAGCAACCATCAATCCTGGCAACATAACAGAGTCAAATATGCCCATCAACGCAATAGATTTATCTTTTAGTATCTTATCTCCCACTATAGGGATAATAATACCTGCTATAAACAGTGGAATTCCATAATGTATATACGTTCTGAACTCCGCATCCCAGAGACTCTCAATTAAGGTATTATCCGGACTTCCCAAATACCATTTCATCAACGAAATAAGAAAATAGAAACAAAAAAAGAAAAAGAAAACAGACCTTACAAACTGAATGTTTTCTTTCCCCTGTGTCCTCTTTGCAATAACAAATCTGTGAATCATTGATGCCACTATAGCAATTACCGCCATCATGATGCACATTACCAATCCCTGTACCATACCAATTCTCCTATAGTTTATTCTATATGCTAACAAATCGCACTAATCATATATAATATACTATAGGAGTCTCAAATCCGCAATGTCAAATTTCTGATGTATTTCTATGCATGAACATTATATTCGCTACAATCCCTGTCATAACCGGCATCTGAAATACAATCGGGAACATATATCTCATATCACTTGTTCCATTTAATGGTGATACCAGACATACTAATAAAGACAGTAGCATAGGACATATCAATACCAACGCTTTACGATTCTTTGCCCACATCCATATAGTTATAATTATTAATATCCATGAATAAAATGCACTTGTATGGAAAAGGGAAACAATCGGCAGATTATTGTACACACCAATGCATAGTTCTATCAACGTACTCAGACTGTGTATCTGGCTTATATGATGTATATCAAAGCCCTCTGGGTTAATAAGTCCCTGCACATTTTCACTCTCTGTCTTATCATACTTCCATACTGCCTCATTACCGTAATAGAAATATCCATATGTATTATTTACAAATGCCTGTACATAACATCCAGGGTGCTTCCAGAACATCTTAAACCAGGTAGCCAAATATGCATGTAGATCTTCTGATGTCACATCTTCATGAAAAGTCGCCTTGACTGGATCTGCAAATGTCGGTTCATAATGAAGCTTGCAAAACTCCACATCAATCACCTTATCAATAATTTCATATTCTTCCTGTGTCAGATTTTCTCCGTGCTCACTAATATATCTTGCTGTCTGTTGTAGAGGAACCGACAACGCCTCTCTTCTGCTTCCTCCCGTAATCTTTAATGCAGGATAAATTACAGAATTTACCAACATCAGTGTAACAACCATACTAACTATTGATATTGCAGAGAATTTGCGGTACTTTTTCCCGATTATTGCTATCAAGGCAAGCGTTAATACCAAAATATAAATTCCATTATGTCTGAAAAATACACATCCAAAACAGGAAATGGCAAATCCTAATGCATTCTTCATATTTTTATAGAATGGTTCTCCGTTCTCCATAAGCAAATCTGCAAGATACAAAGTAAACCATAATAAACACACTGAATAAATGACATCTTTTGTCGTTAAAATTGCATAGTTAACATAAATCGGAGTGAACATGTAAAAAGCCAATATGCCCATTCTCACCCAATACGGTAATTGCAGCTTCTTCAAGTATTTTATTCCTGTTGCAATTGCAAAACATACTAAGGAATATTGAAGAATGACATAAATAAAAATACCCAAATTATCAGAGCCAAGCACATGCCCGATTTTAAAGCAGCATCCAAGTAACAGCGTGTGCAGTACAGGATGATGATTATTCAAATATACATCTTCTGACAGCAAATTCAAATAAGATGCCGTACTACCCTTAATTCCCAGAAACTGTTCCAGCTGATCCGGTGTATCTCCCTGAATAAATCCCGGGAAAAAGGCTACCAAATATACAGACCAGAAGATAAACAAAATAAGAAATACTGCCTTCACAGGGTGATCTTCAAATACCCACCTGAGAATTCTATGTTCTGTTTCTTTGTATCTCCACAATTTATCCTTATGCAGCCAGCTCCACATATGCTCTAAAGCCATGTAAAAAAGATTATAGTATCCCACAAGCTGAATCAAAGTCTTGCAGGTCTGACCTAAATCCCAATCTCCAAATAACAGGTAATAACTACCCTCCATTTGGAAGGAATACCCTATAATCATAAAGGCAGAAAACAGTATTGACGGAATTCTGTACAGTCCCCTCTTATCTATATGGCGTTCATAAAAAGAAGCTTTCACTGGTTTATACAAAAACGGGACTGCCAAAAAAGGAATAATTCCAAAACTGTTTACAGAAAGAAATACCGTACAAATAGCTCTGATTATAATATTATCGTTGTCAATCTCATCATGGGGTATCAATGTCATCTGCATAGAAACAGCTATCACTATCAATAGCGTTCTGACAATACTCATGATTGTATAATAAGTGTCATTCTTTTGTATTTTTTTCATGGAATTATGTCCTTTCCTTATATGGTATATTTTTCACTTCTTTTTTGTCATAATTTATTACTACCAATATAATACCTAATTGAAACCGGATAATCATACAAATACTCTGGTTTAGGAATAAAAACAATGTACAATAGTCTATTTCTTTTTCTAGTTAAAAACCGCTATACTACTTTATCATTTAGTATAGCGGATTCATTCATAGTTTACAATCTTAATTCAATTCATTTTCTTTATATCAAAGTCCTCTACATATTCATTCTTCCATTGCATTTCTTACAATTTCATAAAAACTTTTTTCTCTCGCATATTTCCCAATATGTTTTTTTATTACTAAACAACAAAGTATTATGATTCCTATCAAAGCTAATAATGCGACAATCATGTACATATATGTCCATGTTCCTTCAATTTGATTAAGAAATAACGAATTAGTTGCAATGAGAATTGATATAACCGTCAGAGACACATTGGTAATCAGATTTTCAGATTCTGAAATGTTTTTATCTAACACCAATTTATTCTCTATATACATTTTTATTTTCCAATAATCCGGCTTCATTTTCATGTTTTCTACCAATAGCCGAATATCATCTCCCAATTCAAAGAGAGAAACCTCTTTATTTAACCATTTTTGTTTTAAAACATCTACTTTTTCAATTAAATCATCTATGTTCTCTTGTTTGTTTAAATTGTCTTGTTTATCCATTATTTTTTCCAATTCCTGTTCTTTTATATTGTCCAAAACAAATTTACATTTTTTATAAGGTATTACTGCATAAATAGCAACTATTGCCAACGTCACAATATAAATTTTTATTTCTGATATTTCAATAAGAGTGGATAACACAGCTATCAAAATTGAAATGTCAGTAACATCTGACAATTCATCACAATATGCTTTTATTTCAAGATATCTATCTGGGTTTTCTTTTAATTCCTTTTCCAATTCCTCTTTAAGATAAAAATAAATTACTTTTTGTTTTCTATTTTTTTTCCAATTCTTCTTTGCTGTATTATAAATGTCTTTAATATATCGCTTTTTTGGCATTATCTCATTCTCCCATCATTATTATGTTTTATAACCTATGCTATACACAGTACAATTTTATAAAATTAGTTTTTATCAGCTATATTTCATCTATTCTATACACTTTATTTTCCTTTACAATAACTACCTTCTGAATTCTTTCTTCTTTTTTCCATAAATAAATCCACTGATTTTTTACAGTATATCCATTATATTCCTCTTTCTTTTTTTCTGGATTAAAATACACTATAAAATTTCTATCAGATTTACCAGTCCACAGCTTTCTTTTTTCATACATGAACTGCAGAATATCTTTTTCATCTACCAAATGTTTTTCCCCATTTTGTCCCCTATATTCTACTTTATTATCATATTGAATTATTTTATCTTTGGTTTTATAATCTCCGTCTGTCGTTTTTATAAAAATATCCACAAAAGCATCCTCATAGTGCATCCATATGTATAAATATTCACCAAATGAAAGCAAAATCCATATAAGGAATAAAAAAACCGAAATATTATTTTTATCAGTTTCATTAAAATTTAATTTATAAAAAACAGGTGTTATTATAGCCATCAATAATATTACATATATATGTTTACAATTTCTTATTGGTTTACATAGTTTATAATGATTAACCTTCATTCCGCAAAAAAATATAGCCAATACAGCTGTATGAACACCCATTACTACCATGAGCCAAAATAAATTATGATATTTATAATAAATTTCCAATTCAATTTCAATACCAATTAACATTGTAATTATTATGCGACGAATTTTATAATAAATTTGATTATCAATTTTTAAAATTTTATTTGATACTATTAATATTATAATGCCTATAAACACATATATAATCATATAAATACTGTTTTGTTGCACCAAATCTGTGCAAAATAAAAAGTTCCTTACAATTATCAAATATAATATTATAAAAGCCGGAAACTTTATTAATTCAATAAAATACCATATGAAAATTTTGCACATGCATTTAAAAGAGTTTTCCCCATCAATTCTCTTTACAATAAATTTTTTATTTGTTGTCTTGAACAATTTAGCAATTATCCATTCTATATTTTGAAAATATGGTATAATACTACCAAAAGAAAAAATCAGTATACATATAATTCCACCCACCAGCATATTTTTGTTATTAATATAATCTAGTATTGCATTAGGAAATTCCCTTAACATTTCCATATTATTTTCTCTCCTTGTGGTTCATTTTCTATCAAAAAAGCACCCATCAATCTTCTGACTGACTCGGTGCTTTTCCATACGTCTTTATTATTTTATTTTCTTAATGTTTTTAATTCTTCCGGCTTTTTAGGCTGGTGATAGATGTATGCACATCTTGTGTTGGCTGCCACTACTGCAAGTGAGAAAGCCAAAGACGTAATGGTCTGAAAAATAAACTGGCAATTTCTAATTTTCTTCAAAGTCTTCACCCCTTTATAAAATTTTATATATTTATAATAATTCAGCATGAAGATTTTGAATTAGTGTTGATGAAATTACTGGGTTATATGTAATTTTTACATGTATTACTTGGCATACATAAATACAGTTACTTTAAATATAGACTCTTTTTTTTCGATTTCTACCGTTCCATGATATTTTTCTACAGTATACCGAACTGATTCCAGTCCTATACCATGCTCTGCTTTATTCGATTTTGTTGTCAAATATCTATCATGATCATAATTAATAAATTTATCATTACATGCATTTTCTATGACAATTAGGATGCAGCCTTTATTATATTGGATCTGTGTCCTCATCCATTTTTCAGAGTTCTCCACTTTAGATGCTGCCTCTATTGCATTGTCCAGCAAATTTCCCAAGATAACACATAAGTCACCCCGTTCAAAAGGCAGCTCTGGTATAACTGATACCTCATACTCCGCCTTTATCTTATTCTGTATCGTCTCTGCATGTTTATAACTTAATAATGCATCTATACAGATATTTCCGCTATGTACAACTTCCTGACGGTATATCTGATTCTGATCCAGTAGCTCCTGTATCTTACTTTGTGCCAAATCATAGTCTTTTGCTTCTATATCAGTAAACAATGCCAATAAATACTGTTTCAGATCATGTCTTAACCTTGCAGTCTCCTGATAAGCCTGTTCTCTTGTATTAGCCTGCTGCTCACAGATCTTTAATTGTTGCTCGTATATTAACAGCCTTCTGTCATCCAGCATTTGCCTTCCCAGCCTGTTATACACATCGAAAATCATATAATTAACCCAAATCAATAAAACTGTTGACGTAAAAAAGAATACACTTCTATCGCTGCCAACAGTTATCATAAATGAATTATGGATTATAAATATTGTTACAACAGGAACTGTAAATAAACTCAGCCAGTATTTGAATGGCAGATTAGCCATATAATCCGCTTTTGTATATCTGCTCATTATAAGCAGTAGAATATACATAACAATCTTGGAAATAATAACTCCTACTATAAATCCATTCTCTTGTAGTGCAACTCCCGTCAATGTCAATGCATAATTTGTGGCTACCTCTACTAACATCCATACTACATATAATGTTCCAGCCAGAAATACCGCAAGCTTGAACTCCACATCGTATGTCATTTTGCATATTAGAAAAGCCAATAGAATATTTATTATCAATATAGCCAACGGATGACTGGCATTGTATATCATGATTATTATTTGAAAAACAACATACAAAAGCCATACTGCCCATCTTGTTTTATGTGGATTTCTTCTCTTCCAGCAAAATACCTGGAAATAAAGTCTTACTATTTCAGTTCCAAAGGCAACCATCAATATATTTATAATCTGATCATATATCATTGCTTATATTCTCCACCTATCTCTCCAGAAATAGCTTTCTCTGTATCTCCTTTTGACGTTTTTCGCTGATTGGAAGTTCATCTTTATTCTCCAGAATGACTGCATCATGCTGTACCGTGTTGATATACGTACTGTTTACCAGATAAGACTGATGAATCCGAATAAATGTACATGATTTGGATTCCAACTCCTTTTCAACCTTATCCAGTTGACCATAAAATGTATTGTTTTCTTGATTTCCATTTGTATGTATACATATTTTTCTATTGTTGCTTTCAAAATACATAATATCGTTAATATTTATCTTATGATGAATTTTCTTATAGGAATATGTATAATACTCATTTCTATTTTCCAGTTTCTTATACGCACTCATAAAGTATTTTCTAAACAGATCCACATCATTGATTGGCTTTCTCAGGAACCGAAATGGTTCCGTTTCAATCATGGATTCACAGTATGTCTCATAATTGGAAATATAAATAATTAAAGACGATATTTCCATTTCTCTTAGTTTCTTTGCAGCATCCAATCCCTTCATCAAAGGCATTTCAACATCTAAATAAATCAGGTCATATGCTTCCCCGCTCTCAACACTTTGCATAAAAGATTTTCCATCAAAGAAAATACGATATTGTACCTGTATATGTTGTTCTATTTCAATCTGTCTAATATATTCTTCAATTTGAGAAGTTGTTGTCATGTCATCATCACATATTGCTATTTGTATCATTCGTATTGCTCCCTATCTATTGATATTTACATTATATAATACCTTTTTCCTATGTGAGACTCATATTCTTAAAAGGGCAGATACTAAGCAATATATTAATTTTTACATATAACTTCTTATTTTCAACTTCTTTAACTTTTTAATTAGTGTCTGCTGATTAAACCGCTTCCAGCTCAAAATCAGCAGATTGATGTGTTAATAGTTCCAATAGCCATAAAAATGTAAAAAGTATCCGTGACTGTATCTTGAACAGATTCGTCACAAATACGGATAACGTGATTGAAGTTAGGGTTGTGTCATAAAGTTTGGTTCTGATCAAGCCCATTCCATAGCAGCGCTTGCTTAAGCTGAAGGCTCTTTCCACCTCTATTCGATCCGTGTTATCCTGATATTCCTGTTTTTTCTCTTTTGCTGGCTGTTTTTCAAGACTTGGTCTCCCAAGCTTTGGACCGGATAATCGTATTCCATGCATCTTGCAGTATTTTCTGTTTTCTCTGGTACGATAGATCTGGTCTACTAATATACGTTCCGGATAATGACCAGTTCGTTCTCTGAAACGCTCTGCCGCTTCTTTCAACACTGTACTTTCATTGTAGGCATCATAGGATATCTTTTCTATTCTGCCAAGACCGTTATCATCTATGCTCAGGTCGAACTTCGCCCCGAATTCTACTGGTGACTTTGTTTTTCCTCTGACGATCGGTCTGATCCATGGCTGTGCAATACTGACAATGCGGTTGTCTACGCTATGAGTCTTGTTCTGGTACATGTATTGCTGTTGCTCATACAGTTTATAGATTGTCAGCAGAAGAGTGCTCTCTTTCGATGTCGGTGCATAACCGTCCTGCATGAAATTTTCGAGGT
>ERZ780166.257-NODE-257-length-46023-cov-8.669379_pt1 | contig 46023 bp, 41 predicted proteins | sample MGYA00511366_ERZ780166 | MGnify/ENA primary metagenome ERZ780166 (study PRJEB29588, sample SAMEA2162231) | human gut metagenome | biome: human gut; feature: human-associated habitat; material: faeces | place: Denmark | collected 2008/2010 ...
TCTTTCCATAAATTAATCATTAAAATTATAGCATGTTAATTTATAAAAATAAAGTATTAAAAAACTATTTTTAATTATGACTAGAATTTTTTAATTTATTGAGGTATAATAAGTATGTTTGAAAAAGCAATTAAACAAAGGAGGAATTTTTGTGAGTAACCAAAATATTAAGGGTAAAGACGAAATTGGTGTCTTTGCACTTGGTGGACTTGGTGAGGTCGGAAAAAATATGTATTGTATTGAATATTTAAATCAAATATTCATTATTGACTCTGGTATTTTGTTCCCAGATGAACATCTTTTAGGCGTTGATTATGTAATTCCCGACTATCAATATTTAATTGAAAACCAAGAAAAAATTGTGGGTCTTTTTATTACTCACGGTCATGAGGACCATATCGGTGGAATACCTTTTATGCTTAAAAAGGTTCGTATTCCTAAGATTTATGCAGCAGGAGTTGCAATCGAGCTTATTAAAAATAAGCTTCAAGAGTACAAAGACATTAAAGTGCCACAAATTATCGAGTTCAAAGCACATTATAAATATACATTCAAGGGAGATGTTGAATTATCATTCATAAGAATGTGTCATTCAATCCCTGATAGTTATGCATTTGTTTTTAAAACGCCACTTGGAAATATTGTTACAACAGGTGATTTTAAAATTGATTTAACACCACTTGGCCCTGGTACAGAATTTGATAAACTTGCTAATTTAGGTCAAGAAGGTGTTTTACTTCTTATGGCTGATTCGACTAACGCCTGCGTTGAGGGTAACACCCAATCAGAAAGAAGAATTGGAGAATCAATTAGAGAGTTATTTACCCATATTGATTCAAGAATAATAGTCGCAACGTTTGCATCAAATATTTATCGTGTTCAACAAATTGTTGAAGCTTCTGTAATAAATAATCGTAAGGTTGCTATTTTTGGTCGTTCAATGAAAAAGACAATTGAGGTTGGACAACAAATAGGATATATTAAGGCTCCAAAGTCAACATTTATTGAAGATACTGAGTTAAATCAATATAAACCTGAAGAATTAACATTATTATGTACAGGTTCTCAAGGAGAACCACTTGCGGCTCTATCAAGAGTTGCATCTGGTACTCATAAGCAAATTAAGCTTATACCTGGAGATACAGTTATTTTTTCTTCTTCTCCTATTCCAGGAAATCAAGAAGGCGTTAATAAAACCATTAATTTACTATTTAAAGCTGGAGCAAATGTTATAACGCATTCGCCAATGACAGATACACATACTTCTGGCCATGCATCACAAAACGACTTAAAGTTAATGCAAACTTTATTAAAACCAAAATATTTCATGCCTGTTCATGGTGAATATCGTATGCAAAAGGTTCATGCAATGCTATCAATCGAATGTGGTTGTAAGCCTGAAAATACCTTCATTCTTGAAAATGGGGATGTTCTTGCCCTTTCAAAATATGGTGCAAGAATTTCTGGCCACGTCCAAGCAGGCGATGTTTATATTGATGGTGATACAATTGGAGATATTGACACTTCTATTGTAAAGGAAAGAAAGACTCTTTCAGAAGATGGATTATTTTCAGTAGTACTTACAATTGATGTAAAAAAACGTCGCGTTATACTTGATCCGCAAATTGTATCAAGAGGCTTTATTTATATGAAAGATAATGAGGCATTAACACATGATTTTGCAAAAAAAGCTAAAGATTATGTTAATAAACAATTTGAAACGCATGATTCTGTAAATTTATTATCATTAAAGAATGGTCTTATTGACTATTTATCAAAGATCATTCGCGATGCAACAGATCGTAACCCTATCATTATTCCAATATTTATGCAAATTCAATCAAAAGGTGTAAGTCCATCTGTTCCAAGAACAGATGCTAAAAAATTAGATTTAAAGCCTGTTAAAGATAATGCATCAAAGCCAGTAAAAAAAGCTATCTCAGAAGAAAATAAAAGCGTTGATACACCTAAAGCTTCTCGCCCACCAAAGCGTATGGTCAAAAAAACACCTCATATTGATGGCGAAATAAAACGTACTTATAAAAAAAGAATAATCGTTAAAAATCAAAATTTAGAAAAGAATGATTAATTTCATTCTTTTTTTCAAAATTATATGATATTATAATATCGTAGTTATGGAGGCACCTATGAAGGATAAATATTTTACACTAGCAAATAATATAAAAATACCAGCAGTTGGCTTTGGAACCTGGCAAATAAGCAATTCTGACGTTGTTGATGCTTGTCTTATAGCTCTAAATTCTGGTTATAGACATATTGATACAGCACTTGCATATAATAATGAAAAAGGAGTTTCTGAAGCAATAAAAAAATCATGATTAAAACGTGAAGAAATTTTTATTACAACAAAGCTTCCGGCCCAATATAAGGGATACAATGAATGCTTAAAGTATTTTAATGAATCCTTAAAAAATTTAGATACAAATTATATTGACTTATATCTTATTCACGCACCTTGGCCATGGTCAGATGTTGGAAAAGATTGCACTAAAGAAAACATTGAAACATGGAAATGTATGATCGATTTATATAAGCAAGGAAAAATTAAAGCAATCGGTGTTTCAAATTTTCAAAAGAAAGATATAGAAGCTTTAATTGATGCCACAGGTTTTATACCTCACGTTAATCAAATTAGATACTTTATTGGTAATACTCAAGAAGAAATTTATAATTATTGCCAAGAAAAAAATATTTTAATTGAAGCATACTCTCCTCTTGCAACAGGAAATTTATTAAATGATCCAATAATTTCTAAAATTGCCCAAAAATATAACACATCGAATGCAAATATTTGCTTATCATATTGCTATTTAAAGCATACTCTTCCTCTTCCCAAATCAACTCATAAAGAAAGAATCGTAAATAATATTAATTTTTTTGTTAATATTTCACTAGATGATATAAAAATTTTAGATCAAGTCCATAATAAAGAACTTGATCGACCACTAAGGAGCTAACAAAATGAAAAATATAACAATTGAATCAAATGGATATGAGCTTGAAGTTCACTACTTTGCAGTAGAAAGTCCTAAGGCTATTGTTCAAATCATGCATGGTATGGAAGAACATCAAGAACGATATGAACCATTTTGTCAATTTTTAAATGCAAATGGATTTTCGGTTTATACTTCTAATATGCGTGGTCATGGATCAAATGCACCTGTTTTAGGCTATTTTGGCAAAAAAAACGGTTATAAATTACTCGTTCAAGATCAAATTAAGATTGCGACCTATATTAAAGAAAATAACCCCGATAAAAAAATATACCTATTTGCGCACTCTATGGGAACCATTGTTGCTAGAAATGTCTTAATGACTTCTTCTCATTTTTATAATAAAATTTGTCTTTCTGGGTTTCCTAATCCTAATTTTGGTGCCTATATTGGTCTTCCTGTTGCCAATACTGTAAGTCTATTTAAAGGACCAGAACATTACTCTCAAATGCTTGAAGATTTAGCTGTTGGTCAATTTAATAAAGCCGTTTCAAATCCTAAAACTGGTGTTGATTGGGTTTGTAAAAATGAAAGTACTGTTAATGACTATGTAAATGACCCATATTGTGGTCACGGTTTTAAAGCTAAGGCATTTAGTGATTTATTCCACTTAGTTATTAAAATGCGTCATTCTTCTAACTACAATGATGTAAATGATGTGCCAGTTTTAATGCTTAGAGGAGCCGAAGATCCTTGTACGGGATACTCAAAAGGAGCAAAACATTCTATTCATATTTTAAGAAAAGCAGGATTTACTAATATTAAAGAAATTGTCTATCCTGGTATGCGCCATGAAATATTAAATGAAGTAGAACATGAACAAGTATACAATGATATTTTAAATTTCTATAATTAAAAGAGCTTGCGTTATGCAAGCCTTTTTATTATATTTTCTTTGATATTCTTTGAATCTAAAGGCACTTCTTCTACTTTATTTTCAGAAATACAATACAAGGTATCACCTAAAAATAAAGCCTCATCTAAATCATGAGTAACAAAAATAGTTCCTTTTTTATTAGAAATTTCCTTTTTAATACAAGTCATAACCTTCTCCTTTAAAGCTAAATCCAAGGAATTGAATGGTTCATCTAGTAATAAAATATCATTTTCGATTAAAGATCTGATAATATTAACCCTTGCCATCTGGCCACCTGAAAGCTTATAAACTTTTTCTTTTTTTAAATTCCCAATTCCAAAAAGATTTAAATAATAATCAATTTTTTTTAAATCTTTTGTAACAAAGCTCAAATTTTCAAATACAGTACTATTCGTAAATAATTTAGGGTTTTGAAATGAATATGATAATTTTCCTGATAATATTATACTTCCATCAAATGGTATAAGATTTGCAATTGCATTTAAAATAGATGTTTTGCCACAACCTGATGGCCCAAATAGCACTAAACATTTTGAATCTAAAACTTTAAAGGAAGCATTATCGATAATTTTTTTACCTTTATAACCTATAGTTAAATTTAAAACGTCAATCATTTATCTTAAGAAACCACCTTTTTAAAGATTTAATTATTACTTCTAAAAGTAATCCTAAAAAAACGGCAATAATTGCAAGGGCAAAAAGTTTTTCCATTTCAAGATATATTTTAGAAAATTGCATTATACTTCCAAGACCGTAATATGATAAGGCTAACGCTTCAGCAGAAATAACAAGCTTAAGACTAAAACCAAGAGATGAAGCGGAAAAATCAAAGATATTACTCATTTTTTCTTTAAAAAACAACTTAATTATATCCCTCTTTTTTATATTATATACTAAAATAACTGGCAAAAATTCAGATTTAAATGAATCACATATAGTTAAAAATTCTTCATACAAAATAGGAATTAATACAAGCGTAGCCACTATAATTGGCGCAATAGATGGCTTCATCCAAATAATTAAAATTAAAATTATCGCCATTGTAGGTATTCCTCTTGTTATTGAGGTAATGAGCTTAACTACATTTCTTAAAGTAGCATTTAATGACATTAATACTAAAATCAAAGTAACAATAAAGCTTATTATAAATGCTATAATAGCTCTTAAGCATGTAAAAAGCAATGATAGATAAAAGCTTCCATCTTTAAAAAAATAAAAAATTTCTTTTATGGAAGATACTGGACTTGGCAAAATCAAAGATGAATCAATTAACAAAGATAGTACTAGCCATAGCAAAAAGACAAAAATAATCGTTAAAAGATAAATCAACGGGTTTTTATATTTTTTAATAATAGAAGTCATCATCAAGCTCAATATTTCCTAAATCATAAACATAACGATTTATTTCTGTTTTTATTTCTTTTGCCATTTTAAAATCAATATTACATCTTTTAATTAAATTATCATCAAAGTTAATATTCTTTAAAGAAGAATTATAATTTTCATATATCGAACTTATTCTTGAAATGCTTTCATTTATAAATTCCTTATTATCTTTAAGTAACGAAATAACTCGCTTAAGAACCTTCTCATGATTTAAAATCATTTCATCTTTAGCAACAAAGCAAGCCTGTGGAAATGATTCATTGTTATTAATTTTACTATATTCATTTTGGATATCAAGAGCAATTTTTAAATCTTGAACCTTTTTTAAAGCATTTGACAAAACTGGCTCTCCTAAGACCCCAAAGCATTCACTATTTTTAGCTAAAAGTGGAATGATTTCTTGAGCACTTGATGCAGTTGTAATTGAAACCTCATCTTCTTTTATTTCACTAGATAGATTAAATTTAATACTATTTTTAGTTAAAATGTATTTAATCATGTCAATCGTTGTGCCCGCTGTTGCATATATTAAATGACCTTTTAAATTTGTAACATCATCAATTGATGTTTTAGATGCTAAATATAAAGATCCAAATACATTATTAGATACTATTTTTATTGGAACATTCTTCTTCGCATACAACGTTGCAGCACTAATGGTTGGCATAATAGCCATATCACAATTACTTACTGATACACTACTTGCAATTTCTGTTGGATTTACAAAATTAATCTTAAATCTATCATCAGCCTTATCAAGTAAATTTGCAATTGCAAGTGCTGGAGTACCATCAGGTAAATATATGGTATAACTTCCATCACTTGCACAGCTAGTCATAATGACTAAACATAAAAAAATTATAAAACTAAATATTTTTTTCATTATCATCACATCCAAGCATTGAACTCTTATCCTTAAAATGCGTATGTAATAACTTATGAGCTTTTTCACTTAATGGACTTCCTAAAAATTCATCATATAATCTTATGATATTAGGATTTTCATGACAATATCTTACCTTAGGCTTGGTATCTTTCAAATAAAGTCCAGCATTTCTATTTTGTCTTGTAACTAATGCTTCTGGTCGTTTAAACTTAGGTTGTCCTCCACCATTTGCACAACCTCCATCACAAGCCATTACTTCAACAAAGTCAACCTTAATAGTACCATTTTTAATTTCTTCAAGAAGGTTTTTTACCTCAGCCATTTTACTAACAGCCGCAACCTTAATTTTATATTTACCTAAATCAACTTCCATAAGCTTAGTATTTTCAATACCTCTTATTTTTTCAGTCTCAATAAGCTTAGAATCATCCATGTTTTGACCATTAATTAAATAGTACACTGTTCTAAGGCAAGCCTCCATAACACCACCAGTGTTACCAAAAATAAGACCCGAACTAGAACCTTCGCCAAAAATTGAATCAAATGCTTCATCACTCAAATTATTAAAATCGATATTTCTTTTTTTAATTAATTCTTGTAATTCAACCGTTGTAATAACAATGTCAACATCAGGACTACATGCCCCACTCGCATTTAGTTCTTCTCTTTTAGCTTCTGCTTTTTTAGCAACACATGGTGCAACAGTCACATTAACAATATTTTTAGGATCAAGACCTAATTTAGATGCAAAGTAAGTTTTAACTATTGTGCCTTGCATTGCGATTGGACTTTTAGCTGATGAAAGATTATTAATAAATTTAGGATAGAATATTTCAGCCATTTTAACCCATGCTGGACAGCATGATGTAAACATTGGAAAATTTGAACTTTTCTTTTCTAAACGACTTATTAATTCTGAAGCTTCTTCCATTATTGTTAAATCCGCTCCACAGCTAACATCTAAAACATAATTAGCACCTAATGCTTTAATTGAACTAACAAGCTTGCCCTCAAGAAAAGTACCTTTTTCATACCCAAAAGCATCTCCAATAGCTACTCTAACAGCAGGTGCAGTGTTAAAAACAACTATTTTTGAAGGATCATCTAAAACATTCTCTACTCTTTCAATATCACTTACTGCTCTTATTGCATTAAAAGGACATGCTTGAATACATTGACCACAATTAATACAAACAGCATGACCACCTGTTTTTTCAAGATCGTAAAATCCAAAAACACCCATGTCATTATGACAAGTCTTTTGACATAATTTGCATTTTTTGCATAAATCATCATTACAACAAATGCTTGGATTATCATTATCAATTAAAACTCTACTTAAATTAATATTTTCCATACAATACCTCTTTAACATTTTCACCTTTAAGAAATGATTTTTTTAAATTTAATAGGAAATTTATAATAACATCCTTCCTGTAAACAAACTGTTTCTTATGTGATATTAAAATATAATTAATGTCAATCTGATTCAAAAATTCGATTTGATTATTGATTATACTCAAATTATAATACGTTCCATCACGCGGATAAATAGCATCACCTATCATAAGGATTTTTTCATCAGGTAAATATAGGGCAAGACAGCCCTTTGCATGAAATGAAGGAAAATCATATATTTTAAAATCTTCTCCATTTTCATAAAGCATACCTTTAGGGATTTTCTTTAATGTATATTTAGAACAATAAATAGGAACATTAAGTCTAAACGCATTTTTAGCATGATCAGCATGAAAATGTGATAAAATAACAATTTTATTATCCTTGCAATTTGTGATAAATTTATAAGCCTCATCCGATGCTCCACAATCATAAAAAATTGTTATTTTTTTTCTTTTAATCATTACAACTTCTGCCGAAAGAGGATTATCAGACGATTCTAAATATGAAATATTATCACTTAACTTCTTCATTTTTTGCCATTGAAAAAATTGTTTTTAAAGAACGATATTTATAAATAAAGGTTTTATTAAGAATTTGATCAACCTCATAATTATAATCTTTATCACTATTAGCACTTACAAAGAACATTGTAAGTTCTTTAAATCCTTGTTTAAAACGATATAAATAATCTTTTTTTGTTAAGGCATCAATTGAAGCTAGAAGCATAATAAATGAATTAATTTTAAGTGAAGCCGCATTTGAAACATACTCAAGAAAATCTCTATATTGTTCAGAATTTAAATTAGCTGAACTAATTTGCGACCATTCAATTTTATCAGATTTTTTTTCATTAATAAAATCTAAAATATCTTCCTCAACTGTTAGTTTTTTTATAAACTTAAGCTCATCTTCACTAACATTATTATCAAGAGCACACAAATTAAGAAAGATCAATTGAACAAGTAAATCAAACGATTTAATTGCATCATCTAGTTTTATACGAGGGTTAGTATCAAAACGATACATTTCCCTTATTTCATCTTCTAAAGCTAAGTAAATTCGTGATGCTTCAGTAAATTTTTCCTGAAAATTTTTGCTCATCAAAATTCCTCCTTTAATGTATATTTATTATAGCATAAAAATAAAAATAATGCTTAAAATCAGCATAAAAAAAGATAATTATTACTACATTATTGATAATTTGAATGTCTTTTAAACATTTTTTTATAATCTTTAAGATGTCTAATGCAATTTCTACAATTTTTGCATTTTTTTAAAAAAACTCTTGCAATGAATGGGGTTTTCGTGTATAATTATCAATGCTTACTTAAGCAAATGGACCGTTAGCTCAGTTGGTAGAGCAACTGACTCTTAATCAGTGGGTCTAGAGTTCGAGTCTCTAACGGTCCACCATTTTGAATTTAGAGGCTATATAGCCTTTTTTTTATGTTTAACATGGAGGTTAATATGGATAAAAATAAATTTAAAGCAATCGAACTAAATTGTATTAAGCAAGCTTTTAACGGAAACGGAATTGTAAAATATAATAATAAAGAATATGAGATCTCAAATATTCTTCCTGGTGAGGTCGGATTATTCGAAATTAACAAAAATGAAAGAACTCCAATTGAGCTTAAAAATATAATTAATCATTCTTCTTCACGCATTAACTCATTGTGTCCTTATTTTGAATCCTGTGGTGGGTGTCAATATCAGCATATGACATATGAAAGCGAATTAGCTTTAAAAGAGGAATATTTAAAAAATTTATATCAATCATTCAAGGATATTAAAATTAAGCCTATAAATGGTATGCCAAGTCCATATAACTATCGTAATAAATGTCAGATGACTTATAAGTTATCTAAAACACATAATGTTGTATGTGGCTTTTATGAAGAGGGAACCCATAAAATTGTACCTGTTGCAGATTGTAAAATTCAAGCAACTAAGGCCACAGAAATAATAAATGCATTTAATAAGGTTTTAACCAAGAATCATATTGAACCATATAATGAAAAAACAAGAAAAGGAATAGTAAGACATGTACTTGTAAGATATGGTTTTAATTCTAAAGAAATCCTTCTTGTTATTGTAACTAATGGTGATTTCTTCCCAGGAAGTAAAAATGTATGTAAGGATTTAATTAAGTTAAATTTGGGAATTACTACTATTGTTCAAAATATTAATTCAAGACAAACTTCGATTGTATTAGGAGATAAAGAAAGGGTTCTTTATGGACCGGGATTTATTTATGATACAATTGGCAAGCTTAAATTCAAAATATCTTCAAGAAGCTTTTATCAAGTAAATACAATTGGTATGAACATGTTATATAAAAAAGCAATTGAAAATGCTAATATATCTTCTTCAGATATTTTACTTGATACTTATTGTGGAGTTGGTACAATTGGACTACTTGCTGCAAATTCTTGTAAGCAAGTATATGGTGTTGAACTAAATCACGATGCTTATAAGGATGCTTGTTTAAATGCTCGAATTAATAATATTAAAAATATTAATTTTTTCAATGATGATTCAACTAAATTTATGACTAAGCTTGCAGCATCTGGTAGCCATATTGATGTTTTAATCATGGACCCTCCAAGAGATGGATCAACTAATGAGTTTATTGAAGCAGTCGGTCGTCTTAAACCTAAAAGAATCATTTATGTTTCTTGTGATCCTAAGACACAGGTTAGAGATTTATTTAAGCTTTCAAGTGAGGGCTATCATTTAAATCAAGTTGAAGCATTTGATATGTTTCCAAGAACATTCAATCTTGAATGTATTGCTACTTTAACTTATAAAGAAAGCAAAAAAAATATTAAAAATTACACAAAAAGAAAATCACTGTAAAAAAAGCAGTGATTTTTTTTATAGTCTGTCAACTAAAACCTCATAAGGTCTATCAAGGACAAGCTTATTAAATAAATTATCAATTTTCTTAATAAAGCGTATATCTTTCTCATTTTCATCTTTAATCTCAATTAACTCTTCATAAGAACTCGAATCCTTTTTCATTCGTTTACAAATAATAATCTTCTTCCCTGCTAAATCTTGTAATTCCTCCTTTAAATAATTTCTTTCACTAGCGTTTACAAAATAAAAAATATCATTAAACATTTCCTTTTCCTCCGTACATATATGATTATAAAAGAAAAAAAAATAAAAACAATTCTTGACATCTATTTTCATATAATTACTTATTTTTTTAAGATTTTTTCTGTTTTATATTAATATTTTGCTTGTTTTATTTAATTTATTAAGTATTTAAAATATAGGTTATATTCCATCTATTGTTAAAAAAAAATTTGGTTAGTTTTCACATACCAATCATCTTGTAATAAAGCAAAATATTTAATCTAATTTTAAAAACGAGTGCATAAAAAAAGTAGGAATAAAATCCTACTCAATAATTCTTTGGGTATAGAATGAACCAATAATTGTAATAATACCAATTACAATTAAGACAACACCTAAAATTACAAATAAAACGTTAAGTACACCTTCTGGAGTTAATAAAATTAATACTAATGCAAGTAAAAATCTTGGAAGTTCATGATAAAACTGAACTAAATGCATTGGATTTAAAATAATTCTGACAATTGGAAGGACAATTAGATAAACGGCGATAATGATTAACATAAATGTTTGATGGAAGAAAATCAAGCATATACCAAATGCTATATCAACAATATCAAACAATATTGAAAGCTTGTCCTTAGCCTTAATAGAATGATAAAGTGAAATACAACCATTTACAATCACTAAAGCACCAATTACATAGAATGTTATCTTTATCAATTTATCAGTTGGAATAGCACAAAACAAAATTCCTGCAACAATACTAATTAGTCCTAAGGCAAATAAACGCCAATTACATTTTAATTTTTTCATTAATCCTTTAGCATCCTTTCATCAATTTCTTCTTTTTGATTTAAATTAAGGAAACACTCCTTAATTGAATCATTAGTTTTTAAAATTTCTTCTACAAATAATTTTGAAATCATTATAGCACCATCATAAACTAAATGCGAATTATCTTCCTTACCTTCAGGATAGTTTTCAAACTTCTTTGGTCCAAAAATCATATGAAATTTTTTAGTATTTTCCTCACCAAGCTCGTTATATAACGCTAAAGTCAATTGATTTAAATCAATACAAGTATAATGATTTTTATCACACCATTTTTTCATTGATTGAGGATATCCTTTATGAGTATCAATACACTTTCCATTTTGAAATTTTCTTCTCGTAATTGAGGTTGCATATACAATATGCGCTCCTTTTTTTTCAACTTCATCATGAAAATAAGCTAAATTATCTAAATAAGATGTATCTTTATCTGTATATCTTGTTAAATCATTATCCTTTTCGTCATTATGACCAAACTGACATATAACATAGTCACCTTGTGATAATTTATCAAGTACATTCTTAAATCTACCTTCGTCAATAAAGCTTTTAGTACTTCTTCCGTTTTTGGCATGATCTTCAATTAACCAATTATTTTTGGTAAATAAATGAAGTACCTGACCCCAACCTGTTTGAGGATAACTAAAAATATTATTATATTGCATGGTTGAATCACCAATCATAAAAATTTTATTCATAATTCTTTACTCCTTAGTATAAAATTAAATATGAACGAAAATGATATAAATCCCGTTGCCAAGCTATCAAATATGCTTCTTGAATTAAATGCTTATGAATTTAATCTTGTTGCAATGCTAATTGGTTATATAATTGCTCAAGACTTAGATGCGTATGCACAGTCATCAATGGGAAATTTTTTTGAATCCTTAGGACAGGTTTTAGAAACCATTGGGTCCCAAAATCAATATCTTGAACGTAATAAGGGAATCAAAACCAATCAAGAAATAACAAAGGAATTATATCAATTATCCCAAAAAATCGATAATATAGATCAAATAATTTTAAAATTTAAAAATTTATAACAGTTTTATTTGTTCTATTGCAACATCAAGGTCATTTGTATCGTATTCTTCAATATTACCACTATCCATTAATTCCGTAAGATGAGAATCAATTCCTAAGCTTGCAAGTGGAATCAAATGATGTTTCAATGATATATCATTTAGGTGAGATTTACCATAAAGATCAATCTTTTTACCACAGCATGGACATTTAACATAGGCCATATTTTCAATAATACCCACAATAGGAACATTAACCTTGTTAACCATATTTACGCATTTAGAAACAACCATTGATACTAAATCCTGAGGAGATGAAACCATTACAACCCCCGTAAGAGGGATATTATTTAAAACGGTAAGCTGAATATCTGAAGTTCCAGGAGGCATATCAACAAAAAGATAATCTAAATTTCCCCACACAGTCTCACTATAAAACTGTTTAACAGCGTTACCTAAAATAGGACCACGCCATACAACTGGTTCATTTTCATCCTTAAGTAATAGGTTAACTGATACGATTTCAATATTATTTTTCGTAACTAAAGGATACATTTCATTTTTATTTCCTTCAAGTCTACCTTTTAATCCAAAAACATGAGCAATTGAAGGCCCAGTTATATCCGCATCTAAAATACCCACCTTATAGCCTAAATGAGCCATTTTATTAGCAAGAAGAGAACAAACAGTTGATTTACCAACGCCACCCTTGCCAGACATAACACCAATTATATGTTTAATATTAGATTTAGTTGTCCCAAAATACTGTTTTTCTTGACAACTACCTTTTATTTTACATGAATCACAATTATGATCACAAGCCATATTTACACCACCAAATTCATAAAATTATTATAATCCAAAATACGCTTTTTTTCAATAAAAATCCTTTATATAGCAAAAAAGCTCTTTAAAAGAGCTTATTTTAATTCAAATGAATCACATTGTGTTTCACTACGATACTTTGCATTTTTTTGTCCAACTGTAATTTTGGATGCTTTACAGTAATTATCCTTATTATAGATACAATAATTTGCTGTACATCCAATTTTAACCTTATGCTCATCTAAGCTCATTTCATCTGCCATTTCTTCTTTAAATAATGTTTCATCAATTGGATTTCTAAACGATTGACAAAAAGTACCAAGCTTTGAGCGTGAAAACAATCCTTCTACTTTAATATTTTTCTTATGACAGGTATTATTTTCATTATAGCCACATTTTAAAGCACTACATTTAATTTCTGACATTGATTCCATCCTTTCAACCTTAGTATTTGAGGATTTTTCTTTTCTATGCTTCTTCGTTAAAATTTGAACTATTTTTTTATTAAAAATGAGTCCTAATATTCCAATAATAAATTCAATTATAAAAATAAAAATACCAAGCCATATATTTCCATGGAATAAAGACGAGCCAATTAAAGTAGAACTTAAAATAGATGGGATTCTGGCAATAAAATTAATTAAAAAATAATCCTTCTTTTTCATAATTGTTTGACTTACAAAAAAAGGAATAATATCTTTAGGAAATCCCGGAATCAAGGTTATTGAAAAAACAGTGATATTTAATCTTTTAGGATCATCTAAAATATTCCTAAGCCATTTATACTTATTTATTTTTTTAACCTTAAGATTAAGCCCTCTTATTAAGCTAATTACAATATAAGAACCAATAAAAATACCAATTTGGGCATATAAAAGACCTAAAATAGGTCCATATATCGCTCCCGAAATAATTTCTAGTGGTTCTCCTGGCAAAAAGGGGATTGCAAGCTGTAATGCAAAAAAAGAAATTAAAGCAATAATACCTTTTAAACCTAAGGAATTAAGCTTTTCACTTAAATACATCCTATATTCAATATCCTTAAGATGTAAAAGAAAAGGCGCAAAATATACACTAATAATAACAGTTAATGCTAACAGTAATATAATATAATAATTTTTTTTCAAGCTTTCATCCAAACTGCAGGAGGAAGTTTAAAGGTATAGTTCTGTCCTTTTTGATCATAAAAAGAAATTTCGTGACATTCTAAATTTAATAAATCACCTTCTTTACCATACAAATCATCACCTACAATTGGGTTTCCAATGGAAGATAAATGAACACGAATTTGATGCGTTCTACCTGTATATAATATACATTTTAAGGTTGTAAAATTTTCTTCTTTTTTAATTACATAAAATTCCGTTTTTGATGGCTTTCCCTTAGCATCAACAATTCTTTTTCCCGTAGTTTCATCTTTTAATATTGGACTTTCAATAAAAAAATGATTTTCTTTTATTATACCTTCGACTCTTGCATAATATATTTTATGTATTTGTGAATGATTTTTATTCAAAAATAATGCAGTTTCTTTGTTTAAAGCCACTAACACTAAACCACTTGTTTTTTGATCAAGTCTTGTAATTATATGAATAGTTTTTAATTTATTATTTTTAAGTAAATAAGTATAAATTGCATTATATAAACTTTTTTGCGGCTCTTTTTTTGAAGGAATTGTATTTAAATTTGCTTCCTTATTTATAACCATAAAATAATCATTTTCATATATAATATCTAAACGATGATCAAATATTTTTTCTTCTTTATTAATTTTAGATTCAAATTTAATTTCAATAATATCGCCTTTTTTTACTTCATAATAATTTTTAGATTCAAAACCATTAATATAATAAAGAGCATTTTGTCTTTTGAGATATCTTGTATATTTTTTTGATAGTTCTTCTTTTAAAATATCTTTTAAAATACCATCACTTGAAGCCTTGATTTTCATATTAACACCTCACTTATTATAACATATTTAAAAAAATAAGGAACAAATAGCTGTCCCTTATAAATTATTATAAAACTTTTGATAAAAATTCCTTTAATCTTGGCGTTTGAGGGTGATTAAAAATAGCATCAGGACTACCCTCTTCACATACTACTCCTTCAGACATAAATATAACACGATCAGAAATTTCTTTTGCAAAGCCCATTTCATGAGTAACAATAACAATAGTCATTCCTCCATCAGCTAATGTCTTTATAACCTCAAGTACATCCTTAACCATTTCAGGATCAAGAGCACTTGTTGGTTCATCAAAAAGCATTACATCAGGTGACATTGCCATTGCTCTTACAATTGCAAGTCTTTGTTTCTGCCCACCAGAAAGATTATTAGGCTTAACATCAGCTTTTGATTCAAGTCCTACCTTTTTAAGAAGCTCAAGTCCTAGTTTATTAGCATCTTCCTCCGTCATTTTTTTAGTTGTAACTGGTGCAAGCGTAATATTTTCAAGACAAGTCAAATGAGGAAATACATTAAAATGCTGAAAAACCATTCCCATTTTTTGACGATGTAAATTTAAAATTTTATCAATATTCTTTTTTTGTTCCTTATCAGCTTTTTTAGCTTTATTTAATTCATCTTGAAGCTTAATATATCCATCATCATTTTTTAATGACTCTTTATCATGTGTATTTTGATATTCATGAATTTGTCTCTTTAAAGGCTCGGTATGACTTTCAAATAATGTTTCACCTTCAAAGCTTATATGTCCACTTGTTGGCGTTTCTAGTAAATTTAGACAACGTAATAAGGTTGATTTACCACTTCCAGATGAGCCAATAATTGATACAACCTCACCTCTTTTAATTTCATAATTAATGCCTTTTAAAACCTCAAGATCTCCATAGTTTTTACAAACATTTTCAATTTTTAAAATTATATCCTTATTTTCCATTAGCAAGTCACCTTCTTCTCAAAATATTTAATTAGCTTTGATAATGTAAATGTTATTACAAAATAAATCAAACCAATTATAACATATGGTGTTAAAGCATCATAAGTTGTAGCCGTAATGATTGTCTTTACAGTCATTAAATCACCAACATAGAAGGTAGATGCAAGGGATGTTTCCTTAATAAGTGATACAAATTCGTTTCCTAAAGCTGGTAAAATATTTTTAACAGCCTGAGGAAGGATTACCTTCCACATTGTTTTAGCCTGTGAAAGACCCAAACTCCTTGCGGCCTCCATTTGACCATTATCAACTGCTTGGATACCCGAACGGAAAATTTCAGCTTGATAGGCTCCACTATTTATAATTAGAGCAATAACGCAAGTAACAAACTTAGGCATTCCTCTTGGCATTATTAGGAAGATAACTGTTAATTGAAGTAAAAGTGGAATACCTCTTATAACCTCAATATAGGCTTGGGATATATAATGCAAAATTTTTGATTTTGATAAATTCATTAAGCATAACAATATACCTAAAATAATAGCAAAAACAACACCACATAGTGATAACAACATGGTTATTCCAAGACCTTTCATAAATTCACCAAAATTATTAGTAAACATATTCCAAACCTTGACAATAAATATTGCATCTGAAGCATTTTCAAGTTCAGCAACTATTTTATTAGCCTCTTCAATCCACTCATTAAAAAGTCCTTTTTCTTTAACCTCTTTAATAATCTCATTAACACTATTAATAAAATCAACATTTCCCTTTTGACTAATCGCAAACATTCCGGTTCTTCCGGTTACATCAAAAGAAAAATCACATAAAGAATACTTAGTTGAGCCTTCAAGTTTTACTTTAGCAACCTTACCAGCTATTGCAATCGCATCAACCTTGCCACCATCAAGCTGAGTGAACGCATCTGCTAAATTACCAATTTGTTCAATAGTCGCGTTAGGAAGCTGTTCTTTAACGTAATCATATTGAACAGAACCGCTTTGAGCTGCTATTTTAGTGTCTTTATTATTTAATTGCTCAAAAGTGGAAAATTTATCTTTCGTACTTGTTTTAGTTATAACGACCTGGTCTCCTTCACCATCATCATAATAGGAAATAGACATCTCATAATTTTCAGCTCGAGAGGCAGAATAAGTAAAGCCTGATATTGCAAGTTCAGATTTACCTGTTTGAACAGATGTTAAAAGCTCATCAAAGCCCATAATTTGAAGCTCAAGAACTTTATTTTGCTTCTTCGCAATATATTTAGCAAGAGATATATCCGCTCCAACATATTTATCATCATTACTTTTTCTTGAATCAATAAATTCATAAGGAGCATAATCAGGGGAGGTTGCTACATATAATTTTGTTTTATTTTCGCAGCTTGTAAGTGTTATAGTGAAAATTAGAGCTACAAAAATTATAATTAAATATTTTAGTTTATTTTTCATTTTAATTCTCCAATCTTTAATTTTATTATAAGCTTAAATTAAAACAAATCGTCGGACTTTCATAATTACCTCCAAAAATAAGCAAAGAAAAAAGGACCGCTTGATATACATTGGTCCTCTTTTTTTTAAGACCAATAATTATGACAATCACCAATTGGTCCTTCATAATTATACTCAAGTTCAAATTAAATATTAAACTATCTTTGCAAAATCCAATAAAAAAATCTACTAAAATTAGTAGATAGTAAATTAATATGCTCACAGAAAATCTGATCTTTACTATCTTATTGGTGAGTATATTTTACTCTTTATTATCATATAGTCAATCTTTTTTTAAATTAAAGCGTTTTCAAAACTAATTTTATAATGATTTTTTTATTATTCCTAAAAATAATCATTAAATTATGGTAAAATATTATTGATTTAATCAATAATGATAAAAGGAGGATGTAATTTTAAATTACATAAGATATATGAAAGATTACACAGTAAAAGCATATTGCTATAACGAATATTTAAGAATTTATGCTTGCAATTCAACAGAACTGGTTGAAACAGCGAGAAAGCTTCATGGTACATGGCCAACTGCCACAGCTGCCTTAGGTAGAGCACTTACCGTTTGTGCTATGATGAGCTTAATGTATAAAATGGGTGAGCATTTAACCTTCAAAATTGATGGAAATGGTCCTATTGGTGAAATGATTATTGATGCTTCCTATGGAGTTGTAAAAGGCTCAATTCATAATCCTGAGGTTTTCTTACAATATAATGATGGTCATCTTGCGGTTGGAAAAGCAGTAGGAAATGATGGTTATATCTATGTTACAAAGGATTTACACATGCGTGAGCCATTTACTTCTATTGCAAGACTTCAAACAGGCGAAATAGGTGATGACTTCACCTACTACTTTGCCTCAAGTGAGCAAATTCCTTCTTCTGTAGGTGTAGGCGTTCTTGTTAATCCTGATAACTCTTGTGCCGCTGCTGGTGGCTTTATTCTCCAAGTTATGCCTGGTTGTCCTGAAGAAATTCTTGCTAAGGTTGAAGAAAAGCTTAAAAATCTTAAACCTGTTTCTAAGATGATTGAAGAAGGCTACACTCCAGAAATGATTATTAATGAGGTTACAGATGGTGACTATAAAATTCTTGAGTCAAATCCAATTAAATATGAATGTGATTGTTCAAGAGAAAGATTTATGAAGGGAATTGCCTCTCTTGGAAGGAAGGAAATTCAAGAAATGATTGATACTGATGGTCATGCTGAGGTATTATGCCATTTTTGTATGAAAAAATATGATTTTAACAAGGAAGACCTTGAAAAAATCAAAGATGAATATTGTAAAGAGAATGAAAATAAAGAGTCTAGTTCAAACTAGGCTCTTTTGTTATATATACATTCTTCTTACTTGTAAAATAAATTATCCCTGCAACAAAGAAGGTAACTACTTCTCCTACTGTTATTGACAAATAAATAGCTACTTCATTTTGATTTAAAGCATAAATGCAAATGGCTGAATATAAAACCGGAATAATTAAACCACGAAGTAAGGAAATAACAAGACTTCTTATTCCACTACCAATGCTTTCATATAACGATACAATTATTAAACTAAAGCCAGAAGGAATAAATCCAATACAAATAATTCTTAAAGCATTTGATCCTTTGATAATAACATTTTGATTATTAGTAAATGGCTTCATCAATAAAGATGGCATCAACATAAATAAAATAAAACCAATAATAGTAAATATAAGCATTAAATAAATACTCTTTTTTAAAGAATCCTTAAGTCTTACATTTTCACCTTGTCCATAGAAAAAGCCAAATATAGGACGTAAGCCTTGAATCATACCATTAAGTGGCATATAAATAAATGTTTGAAGTTTAAAATAAACACCTAGTATTTGAACATAATCATCACCAAAGCGCTTTAAGAATAAATTAAGAACTAATGTTAAAACCGAAACTAAAGCGGTCATTATAGTTGATGGTATCGCAACCTGATAGATTTCTTTTAAAATTTTCATATCAGGAATTAGCTCTTTAAAATTTAAAGAAATATATTTATGCTTAAGACCCATTATAAAAATATAAATACAAGATGAAAATTGACCAATCACTGTAGCAATTGCCGCACCAGTAATTCCCATCTTAAAAGCATAAATAAATAAGGCATCAAGAACAATATTGACAACACATCCAAGTCCCTGTGCAATCATTCCTACGGCCATTTTTCCATGTGCTTGGAAGATTTTTTCAATCGCAATATGAATTAGTTGACCAATACATAAAAATAATAATATAGCTAAATATTCTTTACCAAGCTTAATTGTTTCCGGATTATCAGTAAACCACGAAAAGAAAAAAGGAATAATACTTAGTCCTAAAATGATGAAAATAAGATAATGACAAACTGAACAAACTAAATAAGTATCGGCTGTCTTACGAGCCTTCTTCTTGTCTCCTGCACCAAGTGACCTTGCCATTAAGGAGTTAATACCAACACCAAAGCCAACAGCAAGGGCTAAAGTTAAATTAGTAATAGGATAAGCAATTGAAATAGCATTAAATGCGGCATCAGAAATTTGACCAACAAATATACCATCTACGATTGAATAAAGTGACTGAATTAGCATCGATAAAATAGGGGGAATTCCCATTGTTAAGATTAATTTTAGATTAGATTTTTTTGTATCCATAACTCACCTCAAAAAAAAGGACTATATATTTCCAGTTTATATCAGAAACCGAAAAATATATAGTCCAAAATGACATTAATACTATACAAGATTAACTATTTTTTGTCAAGATTATTTTGGTTATTATCGCTTTGCATAACCTCAACGTCAATATTATCTAAAACTTCTTTATTGTTTATAGTTTCAACAGAAGGATTTGTTTCCTTTTCAAGGTACATATATGCAAAACCCTTTTTTTGTCTTCTAAGCTCAAAAGAGCCAATTATAGCAGGAATTAATGAGCCGATAAGGTCAAGTCCTAAATCCTTCATTGTATCTCTTAAAGCTTCATGGCCTACTAAAGCTTCACCATGATCTAGTGTTCCTCTTCCTACAAGATACTGTTGCATATTAGTTCCTAAAAATTCATCACAACTAAATTCAATAAGTTCCCAGATTACACCCATAGTTACAGTAAAACATACTGTCCAAGCACTCATTATGATAGGCGAAAATCGTGTATTGTGACCATCATAGCGATTAAAAGTATTTAAAATTATATACCCTAAAATACCAAACATAATACCACTCATTGTATGAAGCAATGAATCCCACCATCCAAATTTTCCATAATAATCAAGTATTTCTCCAAAAATAATTGATCCCGCACAAAATATAATATATAAAACTTCCATTATTTCAGGAATTTTAAATCTTGTAATCTTTGTAAAAACCACAGGAATAGCAATAAGGGCTAGCATTAAAAGTGATTCTAAAGTATTAAAAATTAAAATTGACCTAATTGAATCTGTTTTAACAAAAAACAATGAAATTCCATTGTAAATTAACAAACTCAAGGTTAAGACCCAAATAATAAAAGTAAAAATAGTTACCTCAAATTTTTTAAATAGCATCTTCCTCATTCATCTATACCTCACTATTAAATATTTATATGTATATTTTAGCATTTTTAGTATTTTTTTCAATATTCTACTAAGAAAAATTATTAAAAATTCATTTTATAAATAAATGTCTTTAATTTTTTTTCATAAAGTGAAATATAATATGTTTCAAGCAAGATACAACCAAGCTTTTCATAATATTTATAATCACATGTTTCATCTGTCCATAAATAAATTTCATGAACATTATTTTTAAGAGCTACTCCTTTTAAATACTCTATCATTTTAAAACCCATACCATGAATTTTGGAAGCAATTAATCCTAAATAAATACTATTTTTAGGCATATATGATAAAACCTTATTATGATTATCATTAATATAATCATAATACTCATATGCAAGCTTTTTATCATTATCATTTAATTTATTTATATTTTCTTTAAAATAATTAAAAGAATCATTAGTCTCTTCTTTTAAATTAGCAAGTAAAAATGCTGCAACATTTCCTTTTTCAAGACCAACATAACAATATTCATTATAATATAAATAATATCTAACTAAAAAATCATAAATAAAATTTGCAAGCTCTAAAGACATAGGCACCTCATTTTCCCAATGATCTTTAGTAATTTGATAAACTCTAGCAAAATCAGCTTCATGATATTTTCTTATTCCACTTGTCAAAATATCTTGATAGTTGGAATGCTTATTAAACCAGGAAATAGCATAAGAACATGAAAGCTCTGCCTTTAAGCCTTTAGCTTTAATATCATTATAAGCATATTCTAATAACTTACTAGCTATACCTCTTCCTTGAAGTAGGGGATCTACAACTGTATGATTAATATTAACAATTCTATCATATATTATAGGATATGTAACATATGCAAGTTCTTTTTCATTTTCATAATATGCAATTTTATTTTCTTCTATTTTAAACATAATATCATCCTTTTAAAAAATTATATCATAAAACAAAAAGAAAAGCACCCGAAGATGCTTTAAAAATCGTTATTATTTTTTCTTTTGTGACCTGTAACATATAAATATATGAAAATAGATAAGGCAATAATCATATAAATAATGCCAAAGGGGTTAACCATAAAATCAACAATATAAACAGTAATTCCAATATAAGGCTTATAATCTGCCATGTAGTAATCAATTGTAGAAAGAAAAGGTGAAACACCACCAATAACAGTTAGAATGGAGCTTAAAAGATATTTTTTCTTTAAGGCACCAAATAAAATTCCCACAATTGCTAAAATAAATATTAAAGCACTAATAATCCTCCATAAATATTTCATCGCTTTATTATTATAAAACATTAAAAGTAACCATAAGTCAAATTGTGAATAGCTTTCAATACTACCATGAATGGAAGGGCTCTTTTCTCCAAAGTTTATGACTATAAATATTATAATAGCTATTATTGAAAATATTGAAGCAATTATTCCAAGTCTTTTTCTAAATCCTTCTTTATTTTCTTTAATTGTATTTTTAATTAAAAATATTCTTATTATTAAATAAGCACTAATTGTAATAGCAAATAAGCTTATTAGTGAACAAATTAAACCACTATCAACTATATTAAATAAAAAGCCTAAATAGATAAGATTAAGCTCAAATGCTATAAAAACAATATCGTAAAACAATAAATTCTTTACCCGAATAAATTTTAAAGAATGTATATAAGCATTATTAACCTCATTAGGTTCTTCTACTGAAGAATAATGCATTTTTATATCAATATTTCCAAATATAATTAAGTTTATAGAAATTATAAAACCAAGAGCCATTAATACAATAGCAACAATTGAATTTACAAGAAGACCAAGAATAACCTCCGTTACTAAAAAGACACTTAAAATACCAATTGCAACATAAAAATATATGTTAAATTTTGAAGTAATTTTATTAGTTAAAATATTATTAACCTTTTTATCATTACTTTTTTCGGTTTCTTCTTTTAAATTCTTACTATTCCTTTGGCCTTTTAATATTTCATCAACTGTAACATCATATAATGTAGCTACATCTGTAATAATACTAATATCGGGTAATCCTAGACCACTTTCCCATCTTGAAATAGTTTTAGGAGATAGCATTAGTCTTGTAGCAACATCTTCTTGAGTTAAACCTTTAGCTTTACGAAGTGACCTTAAAAAGTCACCTGTTTTAATCATATCCATAAATATTCCCTCACTTTCTAACTTGATTCTATATTAGAATAGAGCAAAATTACACAATTTTAACCTAGATTTTTATCTATGGTAATGGGATGTTTTACTTTTTAATACCAGTAAGATTATTAAAATACTCTTGAATTAAATTAAAAGCTTTAGATAAGGGATAACAATCAACGAAGCAATGATTAACAGTTATGTTTAAAGTCATAACCATTTTTCTATTTTCTTCTCTATAGTTATACCAGCATATACGAGGACATGATAAGGATTCATAATTATTATCAATTAAAGGATGGGTCATTCCATCAATTGAAAGCCAAACAGGCTTCATAAGCATATCCCCTACCTTGATACTTATTATTAAGTATCCAACAAGGTGAAAAAGTATCATTTATTTTAGAAGTAAAACTACAACTTTTACCATCTGCTTCAATCTCACCAATTACCTTATTTTCTGATTCTAATACAATTGCAAAATAATATTCAGATTTTTTAATTCTTTCAATAACTTCATTAATAGCTTCTTCAATTTTATTTATTTTCATATCTATAAAGCAATTTACAGTTACTTCTTTTAAATATTCTAATAAATCAAATTCATCTCCATTCTGAAAAGGCCTTAAAATTAAATGTTTAGTTTTAATAATCATAAAAACATCCAAAATTTTAGTAATTGCATTATAACGATTAAAACTATTTTAATCAATATTGCTTATATAAAATTATCAGAATAATCTATAATATTTAACTCTTATTCTAAATTATATTTTTTTAGCTTTCGCCATAAGGTAGTCGTACTAATATCTAACTCTTTAGCCATTTTAGTTCTATTACCATTATATTTATAATAAGCATTTAAAATAGGATCATATATATTTTGATTTTTTATAGGCTCAAAATTCTTTTTTGCCATACATCTTTTAACAAATTCAATTGAAAGTATTTTTGAAGAAGCTTCAATGACAATATATTTAATATTTTGAATAATTTCAATATCATTTCCGTCCCAATTAAGATGTGCAAGATATTCTATAACCTCATTATCAACCTTTATATTTTTTTTATATTTCAAAATAAAATTATCAAAAGTATCCCTTATTAAGCTTATTAGATCATCATACCTTGAATTTAGAGGCGGAATTTGTAATTCAAATGGTTTTAAATAATAGAAAAGTTCATCAATTATTAGCTTATTTTTATGTAGATTATTAAGTGAATCATCACTTATAAGGATGAATCTTACATCAGACTTTTTTTCTTCATTTAAATCAAATGAATCTCCTTTTGCTACATAAGAATAAAATAATCTATTTTGGATTCTTATAGGTAAATGATTAAATCCAATCAAAGCTAATGTCCCACCATTTGCTGCAAAAATAGCTTTATTAAAGATTAAATCTTCCATTTCTTCTTCTTTGTAAAAGCAGTTTATTCTAATAAATGGACCATTTTTTCTTTGACTAAAATTGTGAATTGCTTCACTTATATTTTCCTTATCAAGCCCACAACCACTACTTATAAATAAAGGATCTGATTCAACAGATAATAATTTAGCAAGTCTAATCATATTTTTATAATCTTCTGATTTAGTTTGAATTGATTGAAAAGACGCCAATGCAACATAACCATTAGTATAATCTTCTTTATTTACATTAAACGTATGAGATACAATTGATACTGATAAAATTAATTCCTTAACTACATTTTCTAATATTACTGGTACAAGAGTGTAATTTAAAATATCTTTTTGATATTCTAAGACACCTTGATAAATTTCTAATTTTCTTAAAAACATTTCATCTATAACTTTTATATCTATACTATCAAATACATCTTCTATATTTTTACCTATAATGTCATATCCAATGTAGTTTTGAGCACTTTTATTGGCAAGCTCTATTTGATGCATACGATTTAATTGATATATTTGATTAAATGATACGTCAAGTAAAGTGTTAAATTGCGGATAATTCTTTAATTCATTATCAATGGTAAATGACATATTCTTAGCTGTTTTTAATGCATTTATTATTGAATCAATTGATGAATCACAGAAAATAGCTTCCATATTTTTCTCTTTAGCAAGACGAACAACTTTATTTCCACCTATAACAACATCAACCATATCTCTTTTAGCTTCTTCAAGCTTAATGCTTTCATCATCATTTAGCATCTCAAGTTTAATATTAGCATCAAAAACCTCATCTAGATGAGAAATATCACCGAAGGTATTTTTATATCCAAAAAGAGTTATATTTGGCCTTTTCTTTTGGGCTATTTCACAAGCCTTTTTAATTAGTAAAGCTATTTCATTTGAAGTAAGACAAATTGGAACAATTGTAAATGGTGTATTTTCTTCTAAATAAGTTGCTTGATATCCTCTTGCTACGACAATTTTAGCTTTACTTTTAGTTATTTTTTGAATAACTTCATCCATACTCATAACATCAGATAAGATAACATCCGCATTAACCTCTAATGTTTTGATTGCATCTAATGCTATATCACGTAAATACTCTTTAGGAACAACTACTAAAATCTTAGCCATAATTACAACTCCTTAAATTCTTTTATACTATATTTATATCACTTGAAATAATGTTTTTCAAGGAACTTTTTTAAGATTAAAGCTTAAAGAAATTATTTAAAAATAGATTATCATTTTAAAAAAAATTATTATATGCTATAATTTTTTAGGTGATAATAATGAACTATAATGAAATTCTTTCTAATTACAAAAAATATTTTAATACTGACCTTAATATGCTTGATGAATCATACACTGTAATTTATTCTTCAAATTACATAAATATTTCTTATAAATACCCTGTTAGTGAAATCATTAATACCACCTTCTATTGTAATAATGATGTAATTATACCTATTTGGAAAAATTATTATTTATCCCTTAATAAAGATTTTAATAAACCAGAAATTTCCTTATTATGTCAATTTTTAAGTGATTATATTAAATCTGATGACCTAAATAATAATATAAATGCATTTCTTTTTGAACTTCTCAATTCTAAAATAGATTCTTATAAACTAGAAGATTTTTTCAAACTATATAATCTCAAAAATGATGTTGCAAGGGTAATAGATATTGAATTTCATGATAAAGCTTCATTATTTATCGATAAGCTTAAATCCTATATTATTGACTCTAAAAACTATTTTTTAATTACTCATTCTCCTCTTCATATAAGTATTATTGATTATACACTTGATGATAAAATAATATCTGATATTTATTATTTAAAAAAGAAAGATAAAATCATCTTAAATATTGGTATTGGAAACAGTTATCCTATTAATTTAATTTCAAAATCCTATCAAGAAGCTAAGGAAGCAATTTTTATTTCAAGAACCTATAATCTTGATTTTACAACCTACTATTCTAATCTAAGACTTGAAGAGGTTGTAAGCAATCTAAGCAAAGCTGAAAAGGAACGTATATATAGTTCTTCTTATTATCAAAAGCTTAACAATCTTAATCTTGATATGCTTGAGACAATCAATACCATTTTTAGTCGAAATTTGCATTTAACAGATGCAGCCAAAGACCTTTATATTCATAGAAATACGCTTGTATATAGAATTGATAAAATTAAAAATTTAATTGGACTTGATATTAGAGAATTTAACGATGCTATTTATTTAAAATTTTTATTAATTCTTAAAAGATATGAAAATAGCGAACAAAAAAACTAGATTTTGGTCTAGTTTTTCTTTTTTTATATTTTTACACTAAATTCATCTTATGAAGAATTTCATGTAATTTTTGTTTTTCAGCCTCAGTAAGCTCAGAAATTGGATCTAAGCATTTTCCAACAGGAATTCCTTGTTGAACAAGTCCTTCCTTAATTACAGCAGGGAATGTACCCATACCACAAGCAATTCTTAATGGAGCGAGCTCGAATTGAGCCTCTAATGCTTTTTTATAATCGCCTTTAATATAGTTTTCATAAATAGCTACTGCTACCTTTGGTGCAACATTTGCACATGAAGAAATAGAACCTGAAGCGCCATACATTAAACCAGCATAAATTAATGTATCTCTTCCTACAAGAACATGGAAATCTTCAATATCTCTTGTAAGGCGGATATATTCAGCTGTATTAGTCATATCGCCTGTTGAATCCTTTATAGCAATAATATTAGGAATTAGAGCTAGCTTAGCACAAGTTTCCGGTGTTATGGTAACATTAGTCTTTGGCTTATTATTGTACATAATAATAGGTAATGTAGTACTTTGGGCTATTGTTTTAAAGTATTTATATACTTCATCTTGTGTTTGTGATACAAACATAGGAGTTAAAACAGAAACAGCATCAACACCGATTTCTTCACAAATCTTTACAAGCTTAATAGCGCCTCTTGTAGTTATGTGATTACATCCTGCGTAGATTTTAACTCTACCTCTAGCTTCGTCTTTGACAGTTTCAATTATTTTACGATATGTTTCATCGTCAAAAGCGTAAAATTCACCTGTTGTTCCTAAAGGGAAAAGACCATGAACACCGCTATCAATTAAATGATTAACCATTTGTCTTAAAACAGGGTAATTTACTTCACCTTCATCGGTAAGAGGAGTAATAATTGGGGGAATAATTCCTGTAGGTGTAAAATAATTACTCATGACGCTTTACCTCAACACCAGCAAGCTTTTCATAGTACTTAACTAAGCTTGAATGGTCTTCTTTTGAATATCCATCAGCCTTTAAATAAGTCATCATTTCCATCACATTAGCAGTAAGTGGAGTTGGAGATGCAACTGCGTGAGCTGCATTTAAGGCATTATTTAAATCCTTAATATGTAATTCAATTCTGAAGCCTGGCTTAAAGTTTCTATCAAGCATCATTGGAGCCTTAGCGTCAAGAACAGTTGAACCAGCAAGTCCTCCACGAATTGCCTTATAAACAAGCTCAGGATCAGCACCTGATTTTGTTGCGAATGTTAAAGCTTCACCTACAGCTGCAATGTTACATGCAACAATAATTTGGTTAGCAAGCTTTGTAATATTTCCACTTCCAAGAGGTCCAACATAAACAGCACTACCAGCCATACACATAATTAAATCATAATATTTATCGAAAGTTTCCTTTCTTCCTCCAGCCATTACAGAAATTGTTCCATCAATAGCTTTAGGTTCACCACCAGATACGGGGCAATCCATTAATTCAATACCCTTCTTTTCAAGTTCAGCACCAATACTTCTTGTTTCAACGGGATCAATACTTGACATATCAATTACAACTGTACCAGGTTTAGCTGCTTCAATAATACCACCCTTACCTAAACATACATCACGTACTTGAGGTGAATTTGGAAGCATTGTAATAATAACGTTACATTCTTTAGCAACCTCGCTACCATTTGCTGCTTTCTTAGCACCAAGTGCTACAAGCTCATTTACTGCATCCTCACCATGACTACATACTACAAGATCATGTCCTTTTTTTAATAAATTCTTGCTCATAGGTTTTCCCATGATTCCAAGTCCGATAAATCCAACCTTCATATAAATGTCCTCCTTAGTTGTTCTAACCATATTATATAAGCATTTTCATTTCAAGACAATTGACAAAGCTTACAAACATCAAAAAAGTTTTATATATTTCTAAAATTTATTTCATTTCATTTCAAAATAAGACATTTATATTTAAAAACATTTCATTTTTAGCATTAATTCATTTCAAAGTTTTTCTTTAGAATTAAACTTTTTTTCTTTTCATAAAAAAATTCGCTACTTAATCAATAGATTTTCAATTTTATATATGTATAATATATAATGTATAGCGGAGGTGATTTTATGAAATTTGTCTTAGCTCCTGATTCATTTAAAGGAACTATTTCAGCTCTTGAAGCTTCAACAATAATGAAAAATAATATTTTAAAGCATTATCCAAGCGCTATTGTTGAAGAACTTCCTATCGCAGATGGTGGTGAAGGTAGTGTTGATGCTGTATTAAGAGGTATTGGTGGCGAAAAAATCTATTGTAAATCAACTGGTCCTTTTGGCGAAAAGCTAAAGGTATATTATGGTATGAAGGAAAATACAGCTATCATTGAAATGGCTTCTTGTGCTGGTATTACAATACCTGATCATTTAGATCCATCTCATGCTACTACTTATGGAGTTGGTAGCGTAATCTTAGATGCGATTAAAAATGGTGCTAAAAAAATTATTTTAGGACTTGGTGGTAGCTGTACTAATGATATGGGTGTTGGTGCTGCTATAGCAATGGGTGCTAAATTTTATAATAAGGATAATGAAGATTTTTTTCCTTCTCCTTTAGAATTTGGTGAAATTACAAATATTGATTTAACTGACATAAAAAAAGCAATTGGTAATGTTGAAATATGTGCAATGTGTGATATTACAAATCCTCTTTATGGCGAGCATGGTGCCGCCTATGTATTTGCTCCACAAAAGGGTGCAAATAAAAATTTAGTAAAAAAACTTGATAAAAATTTAATTTTATTATCTAATATAATAAAGGAGAAATTAAATATAGATGTTTCTTCTGTTGAAGGAAGTGGCGCTGCTGGCGGAATGGGTGCAGGAATTATCGCATTCTTTGGTGGAAAACTTACTTCCGGAATAAATACTATATTAGATTTATTTGATTTTGACTCTAAAATCAAAGATGCTGATTTTATTTTTACTGGTGAAGGAAAAATTGATAGCCAATCACTTGATGGTAAGGTTATATCAGGTATTGCAACACGTGCTAAACGCCAAAATGTTCCTGTTATTGCCTTATGTGGAGCAATTGGTGATGTTCCTGATAAGGTATACGATATGGGTGTCACAACTATTATGAGTATTAATCAGCAAGCTATGGATTTTAAAGAGTCTAAGGCTTATTCTAAAGAAAATTTAGAAGCTCAAATGGATCATATAATAAGATTAATTAAAAATATCAAAGGAGAATAATATGAAAATTTTTGTAAGAGCACAGGATTTAGGTAAAAAGGACGCACCTACATTAGCTAAGGAAATAAAGGCATTAGGCTTTGATGGACTTCAGCTTGCGATTAACAAGGCCATTGAAGGTGAAACAGCATGGCCTGGAGAGTTAAGTGAAGCTCGTGCTAAAGAAATTGCCAAAACATTTTTAGATGAAGGTCTTGAAATTCCTTTAATTGGTTCTTATTTCAACCCAGTTCATTCTAATAAGGAGCTTGTTAAGCGCAATATTAGTAAATTTAAAATGCACCTTAACTACTCTCACTTTTTCAATACAAAATACATTGGTAGTGAAACCGGATCATATAATGATGATAAATGGACTTATAATCCTTTAAATAGAACAGAGGAAGCCTTTGAAATTGTAAAAAATACCTTTAAAGAGCTTGCCATATATGCTAAGGAAGTAAATTCTAATCTTTCAATTGAAGGCGCAGATGGACATTGCATGTACTGTCCTAAGCAATTAAAGCGACTAGTAGATTCAATTGATAATGGACATGTATTTGTAACGGTTGATGTATATAACTATTTAAATGAACAAAATTATAGTAAGGAATATCAACATCATATAATTGATGAATGTATTGAACTATTTGGAAATAAAATCAAAAATATTCACCTAAAGGACTTTACAATGGATGAGAAACCTCTTCTTAAGGTTGGTCTTGGGGAAGGATTAATGGATCTAGAATATATCGTTGGAAAAGTTAAACAAAATATTCCCGATGCTAACTTGATATTTGAGGGTGTTCCTAAAGATAAAATGGAATCAAGCCTTAGATATATAAAACAAATTTTAGAAAAGGAGTGAAATTAATGAAGCCATTATACATTAAAATAAAAGATAATGATAATGTTGCGATTGCCATTAAGGAAATTAAAGAAGGCACTGAAATAATGGACGGAATAGTCACTAAAACTACTATTCCTCAAGGTCATAAAATAGCTTTGACTGACATAAAAAAAGGCGCTGAAATTATTAGATATGGTGTTGTACTTGGCTATGCAAAAGACCTTATTCCTAAGGGCTCTTGGATAAACGAGTTTATGCTAGATCTTCCTACACCACCATCTCTTGATGACATGGAGTGGGGTAAAAAGGTTGATGTCGTTTTACCTGAGGCCCCAAGAAAAACCTTCTTAGGATATGAAATACCAGGTGAGAAATACGCTGGTACAAGAAACATTTTAGGTATTTCTACTACTGTTCAATGCGTATCTGGTGTACTAGATGTAGCAGTTGAAAAAATCAAAAAAGAAATTCTTCCAAAGTATCCTAATGTTGATGATGTAGTCGCAATTAATCATGCATACGGCTGTGGTGTTGCGATTAACGCACATGAAGCTGTAATTCCTATTAGATCATTAAAAAATTTAGTTCATCATCCAAATTTTGGTGGTGAGGTAATGGTTGTATCTTTAGGATGTGAAAAGCTTACTGTTGAAAAACTATTAGATGAGGCTGATATTAAGCCTGAAAATGTAATTGTTCTTCAAGATATTAAAGGTTTCGATAATATGATGAAGAAAATTTGTGAGATGGCGGAAGAAAAGCTTAAAAAGCTTAACCAAAGAGTAAGAAAAGAGTTACCTCTTTCTAAACTTTGCATAGGAATGCAATGTGGTGGTTCTGATGCATTTAGTGGTGTTACAGGTAATCCTTCGGCAGGATATGCCTCTGATATGCTTGTTGCAGCAGGTGCTACAGTTATGTTTAGTGAAGTAACTGAAGTTCGTGATGGAGTTCATTTCATCGCTGAGCGTACTGTTTCTAAAGAAGTTTGTGATAAACTTGCACGTGAAATGAAATGGTATGATAATTATTTAAAGAATGGAAATGTTGACCGTTCTGCAAACCCAACTCCAGGTAATAAAAAGGGTGGACTTTCAAACATTGTAGAAAAGGCTATGGGTTCTATTGCAAAATCAGGTACTGCTCCAATTGTTGAGGTATTATCACCTGGTGAAAAGCCTACAAAGAGTGGCTTAATTTATGCAGCTACTCCTGCTTCTGATATAGTTTGTGGCCCTTGTCAATTAGCTTCTGGTATTACACTTCAAGTATTTATTACAGGACGTGGTACTCCTTATGGACTAGCCGTAGCCCCTGTAATTAAGGTTTGTACTAGAAATGAAATGAAAGAAATGTGGGATGACATCATTGATGTCAATGCTGGTCCTATCGCAACCGGTGGTGCAACAATAAAGGATATTGGAACATTACTATTTAATGAAATTCTTGATGTATGTAGTGGAATTAAAAAATCTAATGCAGAAAAGCATGGACTTAAGAATTTCTTGTGTGTTTTCAACCCTGCTCCTATTACATAGAAATAAAATGACTGTGAATTATAACCTATATAAGTTATGAATCACAGCCTTTTTTTATTTAAAAATAATAAATAAATTATTAATTTTACTATTTAATTATTTAATCTTAATAAACATACTGAATGCTTTTCTATTTCATACTTTTGATTTGCCATAATATTCCTCATCTATACTTTTTTTTATGATTATGTAGAGATTATAACATTTTTATAAGATTTGTCGCCACTTCTGATATACTTTTAAAAACTTATGATTAAAAAAGCAAAATGGTATATACTATTCAAAAAACATTTTAATGAATCATTTTTATCCTGAATAGTTTTATCATTTTGCTAATTAATTGTTTTTATTTACCAATTTTCTTGAAGAAGAAAATCAGCTATATAAACAAGTTCAACCCCGTTTTCATTTCCCATTTCCAATTTATCCATACAGACAACATATTTGGGATAATGGTCTCTAATTTCCAATAGATTATCTATACCTCTTCTCTCACTCGGTAAGCACCACTACTTTTTGGATATCTTACTAAGCAGAATCCTCCAGACGACTTAGCAAAGTTCTTGTAGAGAATAAATGCACGAAAACATTTGATTATTTGTTAAAATTTAAAACCAATTTAACCTTATCGTTGCAAATTGACCTTAAAGCTTTAAAATCAATAATAGGATTTCTAAACTTTTTTAAAATGATTTCCCAATTATCTTTAAAAAACTCTAAAAATACTTGATTAAGCAATTCTGGCATATATTTAATTTCCAAAAAGCCTTTATCAGCAATTAGTTTTGAATATTCCTTAAAAATGTGCTCTTCTGTTAACATCTTTGAGATTTGATATTCAATAGGATATTTTTCAGCAAGTAAGTGACTAGATGATAAGTTATGCTTTTTTACTTTCTTTTCTCTTTCCTGAATTTCATATTCTAAAAGATATTTAAAATAATCAAGTTTATCCTTAATATCTAAATCAAAGGTATTTCTTAAAAGAATATAACTTACATATCGTTATGTGCAGTGGTTATTATCCTCAAGGAAAAGGAACAGTTGAAAACTATGTAAAAATAGTAAAAGAGAATTTTCTTGGTGGAAGAATCTACCATGGTATTGATTCTCTAAACTCTGCTTGCCTTGAATGGTTAGATAATACTTTAAATAATCATATTCTTTCACATAAAGGCGTAACTCCACATGAGTTATTTAAAGAAGAATCTAAAAAACTTAAAAAGATTAAACCATTACTATATTCAAGTGAAAAGCCAATTTATAAAGTTCAAAGGAATTATATAAAGTATAGGTACTCTAGATATGAAGTTCCAATAGGCTATGAAGATATGAATGTAGGTGTTGAATCAGATGGCTTTAATGTCATTATTAAAGATTTAGAAACTGACCAAATAATCGCAACTCATAAACTATCAACTAAAAAAGATGAAAGAATGACTTTAAATGATGAATATGAAGTTGATGGTGTAGGAGAATATGTAGTTAAAAGATATTTTAAAGATGATATAAATGCTATGAAGTTTTTAGATAGTATTGAAGCTAATCAAAAAAGATATTTTAAGAAAAGTTGCGTAAAGATTAAAAGACTCATTCGTATTTACTCTAAAGAAGAAATGGATGAAGCATTCACTCATTGCGTAAATAATGGGAGAAATACAATTCTAGAATTAATCGCATTTCTAATCTTTAAACATGGTGAAGTTAAAGGTGCAAAAGCCTTAGGTAAATCAACTCTTGGTTATTATCTAAGAAGGTCAAAAGAAATCATGGAGGAATTAAATGGTCAATAGAGAAGAATTAAGAGAACTTTGTAAAAGACTTAATTTACATCATCTATCTAAAATTAATCTTCAAACTCTTTTACAAGGACTAAATTCCCGTAATTTTCGGCCACTGCGAAGACTTTATCCTGATCATAAACTAATACTTTAGGAATTCCACCAAAGAACTTAAACGCCATTTTATGGGCTTCAATCGCCTTCATTGTGTTAAAGTCAGTAGTTGAAAAATAGACAAACTTAAGTTGAGAATACCTTAATACCATTACAAAGAAATAAAGAAATCTTCTTTTACCATACATATCAATAATCTTATACTGGCCAAAATCAATTTGAGCTTCTTCTCCTGGTTCAGGATTTTCTCTTATAGATGTAGATATCTTTCTAAATCTATCATAGCCTGTTTCTTTCCTTAGTTTTTTCATATACTTTCTGAAGGCACTTTCACCAATATCAGCATCTGGAAAATCTTCTAAGAGTTTATAATAGATATTAGTATCTGGAATAGTTGGAGTAACTTTTAAAATATCTAATACATAATCTTTATAAAGTGATATTTTTTCAGGACCAATTCTATCTAGAAGCACTTTAAATTCATCTTCAGTTCTATTCCAACATCGCCTAACATCATATTCTTTTAGACCAGTCTCTTCCATTATCTTCTTTTGAGATAATCCTAGCTTTTTGAGCTTTTGAACTTTTCTATAATCATCTAAATTCATTTTATGTTTAACCTCCTTATAGTTTTTTAGAATTTAGATTGCCTGAGTTTTTCTAATCAGGCCACTATATACCCTCATGGTGCATCACCTCCTTTAAATATAAAAAACGGTAGATTAGCTTTAACCGCATCATCCACCGCTTTAGTTTATTATGATTAAATATTCTGTATCAAAAAACGAAATTATAAAATGTCATTTATTTCATAATTAACTTGTCCAGAGCTAAAATAGTTAATCTTGTGCGCAGAACACATAAGGTTTTTTTGATTTTTAGCTTGTTTAATTTGTCGACAATAATCCAAATAATCATTTTTATCAATACTAATTCCTAATGCACTTTTTAACTCAACTCCCTCGTTAGTCAACAGATGACACTTATAAGAAATTTTTTCAATCGTATTGCTTGTATTTTTAATTATAAAAATCGTATTTCCTTCTATTCTGCAAAAAGGAACAGGATTATTGCCATCAATAGTGATAGTTTGTTCAATAGTATCGCTTGATTTCATTAATCCAATATCTTGTAGCTTTGATATATCAATAAAACTAAATTTATTGCAAAAACAATCATGAATTGTTCCATTTGAAAGAGAATATTTTGCTATACTTTCAAAAAGTTTTGCTTCAGCGGGATATAAGTTTTTTACAATATCAAGAGTTCGTTTAGAAATACTACCAGATGATTTGTTTTCTTGTACAAGTAATTTTACCCAAATATCCTGAATATCTTCTTCATTAATTTTTGATGCTTCATCTATATATTTCATAACAAAATCTTTATTCAGCGTTTGCCCTGGAAGTTCTTTTCTTAGTGCATCTATTGACTTGCTCATAATCTTTTCAACATTTTCTTCTTGATATGGAACAAGCGTTTCTTTAACAGCTTTAACAATATCAACTGGATTGTTATAAGTTAAATTAGTAGTATTGTTATCGCCGTTATTTTGTGTAACCAAAACACCATTAGAGTTTTTTGATTTAACCTTTGTCTTATTATTACGGTTACTTTTTTTAATCGAAATTGTACAAGAAAGTGTGAATGAAATTGAAGACGCACTTATAATCTCTAAAACTTTTAATAAAAGCTCCTGTTTTTTCTCCAAATTTTCTAAAAATAAATCTATCAAACATACCGCAATAAACAACACTATAAAAACAAGTGTCAATACTAAATATATTTTCTTTTTCTCCATAAATACCTCCGCAATCCTTAAAGAGCAAAATTGTTATTTGATTTCAATAGAGAATACAACTTTTACATCGTCACTACCTAGAATTGACATTAACTCAGCATGCGATATATCAATGTGACCAAGTTTAATAAAATTCCATGTATTCTCATCATAATATATTGTGATTTGGTTTCCTTGATATAAAATTACATCTCCTTGAGTTGTTGTAATATTTGCATCTTTTCTAGGAAGTGTGAATCCGAGTGAGCCAGCTTTTTCAAAGTTACCATAATCATGCATTGCAACTATTACATCACCATCATTTAGTTTCTCAAGTAATGCATCAACTGATGAATTATCTTCAAGCGCAATTTCTAGAACTTGATTATTAATTGTCGCATATACATATTTCTTCTCTATTGGATTAATTGTAGGTTCCTCTGTATTAACATTCTCAGTAGTTGATGGTAAATCAGCAGTCGAACTTGAGGTATTATTTGAAGAACAACCAACAAACATAAATAACATTGGAATTAATAATAAAACTATTAATTTCTTCATTAGCATTCCTCCATTCAATTAAGACTCTTTCTTATAATTCTCCATTAACTTTTCTAAATCATATAATTGAAAGAAAAATCCTTCTAACATTTTGACTGGTATGCTATTTCCAGCCATTCTAATAATTTTATCTCTTGGAAATAGATGTGTTCTTCCTCTTTGAATAGGATTATTCTCTTGTAATTTTTCATAATCGCTATCTTTGAAACCCATGAATAGCAAACACTCACGAGGAGTTAAATATCTAAACTTTCCTCGTCCTTCTATTCCACAATCAAAATATATATTCCCCGAGTTTGGATGACGATCTTGTTTTGTAGTTACTGTTCTAATGAATCTCTCTTTAGTTAGATTACCTTTTTCATCAACAATCTTAGGATTTTCATTCCATATTTTTCTACGTGATATAGTATTGTTTGGCGTGCATTCAACAGCTTCTTTCCACAAATTTGTCTTTTTATCATTGCTTATTCGAAGCAAATCAGATATTTGCACATTATGATAGTACTTTGACTCTTGATATTTCTTAACAATATACTTTTCGTCATCGCCCCATCTATCAAAAAATTTTTTAACTTTATCCCTAAGCTCGATATCATCGCCAACAAAAACACTTAGCATTAACAATCTTGGCCTATTTTGAGGTATACCATAGTTTCTAGCATTGACAGGAATATATTTACTTTCATATCCCAATTTATTTAATTCATCAATCCATAGTTCAAAGTTATTAATATGTCTTTCAGATAAAAGAGTTGGAACATTCTCCATTACTAAATATCCAGGTAAATCTCTTTTTGCATTTTTCATTTCTCCTAAAATTCTACCAACTTGCCATAGCAAACTAGAACGACTACCAGAATCTTTATCAATTCCCTTATTGTAACCATGAAAAGCACCAACATTCGATAAATCTTGACATGGGAAAGAGTACGTTAATAGATCTGTCTTTTTAGGCATATCCTTAGCTGTTATTTTACTTACATCTATTAAATTATTTGTCCTCTTTATAGCAGATAGAACACGTCTAAGAATCTCCTCATTATAACTATGTAAAGTACTTAATGTCATTGGCTCTTTTCCATTATTACTTAGTGTATATTGGCTTAATTCTTTATATACTTCTTCTTTATTCATTTTTTTGACGTCTTCTAAAACATCAGTACCTTTATGCATTGCATCATAAGCTATGAATGCATGTATATCCCATTCGCAAGTGGCTTGAACGTCAATTTTAATTCCAACATTTTCTAATGCTCTAGCTTGACTTCCAATTCCACTGAATAGTTCTACAATTTTTAATTTCTTCATATATGTCCAAACTCCAATCTATATTTAAAAACCTCATGCAAGCAAGGAGTTATACTTGCATGCTATGTTAAAAATCAACTTTTATTTTTTTATACGAGAACTCCTGCATCCTCTAATTTTGTTCTTATTTTCCAAATCCATTGACATTGTTTTGACGAAGGAATTTTTCCAGTTTTTTGAACTCTAGCTGCAACTCTTAACAAGTCTATTTCTGTAGTAGAAAGCAAATGTCTATTTAATCCTTCTTTAATTAATCCTTCCCAATATGTCTCTCCAGCCATAATTATTTCAGTTTCAATATCTAACTTTTTTGATAATTTATTCTCTTTGGTTTCTGATCTGGATTGTGATTCTATTACCTCACTATTTATTAGATCATCTAAGAAATCACGAGATGGCTTATATGGAGCTGATTTAAATAATTTCCAAGTTTCTTCTTTCTTGAAATGTTCCATTCCGTTTCCGCCTAGTTTTTGAACGTAATCAAAAGTCATGTGTGCTAATCTTTCAATTTCAGCATTTAAGGATGGATATAACTCCTGCTTTCTCCAAATCATGTTATAGTCTAGACAATAACCAGATGGGATTGATGAAAGAAGTTTTGATATTGTATATGCTACAACACCAGGTTTAGTATATGTTTCAGATATGTACCAATCTGATTTGTGGACTATCTTGTCTGTTGTTTTAAATAAAATAGTATAGCAAATACAATTTTTGAAGAATTGATCATTAAAGCTTTCAGGAGATTTTTGATATTTTTCATCTATCTTTTCCGCAAAGAAAGACATACACTTCTCTGGTCCTTTACTTACTTGATCTGGTCTTAATAATTCAGCACAAGTAAAGTACTTTGATAATTCTTCTTTTTTAATAACTTGATTCTTTGGATATTTTTTAACAAAGTTTTCTCTTTCACTTTTCTTTGTAAATTTAAATTGTTCTTGCTCATATTTTCCCCTAGAACGTTCATAATACCACATAGTATTATTTACCGCTTCTCCATGTGCTGGAGCTTGAATTCTCTTTGCAAGTGCCTCAAATGTTCTATGGAAAGGATGGTTAGAGAACAAATCCGAGTCCTTAACTTTGTTTTGACTATTCGCATATTTTGAAATGTTTTGAATCATAGTGTCATAATCGTCATTCTTGACTACAGTTAATTTCATAGGAACGAAAATGTTATCTAAGGACATCTTATCTTTCAAAACAGCCGAAGTTAAAGATGCAGTCGTTTGACCACCATTAATTATCTGCAAATCTTCCATGGCAACTATCATATGGCCATCTTCGGATAACGTTATTTGTGATGCCGTACAAGCAATACCATTGTTATATGTGAAAAACTTAGTAGGTTCATTCTTAATTGTTAATCTAATACCTTTATTAATTTTTCCTCTATTACTTAAAAAGGCACGAACGTTTCCTTCTAATAATCTAGAACCATGTTCATAGTATATTTCATGAAGAAACTTTCCTGGAACGATAGCCAAATAAGCATCATAATCTAAATTACCACTCATTTCTGCTTTGATACAAGGAATCCCCTCTATGCCATACTTATTAGTCTCTATAATAATTGGCTCTTTTTCCCTTCCAGATTCATATAGTTCGTATAATCTAGTTAAAGACCATACATTTACTTCAACTTTCTTTCCATTAAAATCATCAGAAGGAAGTGTCTTTATTCTCTCACTTAATCTTTTATTAGTTACAATAATTAATTTAACTTTATCAATTGATGTATCATCATCAAGTTTGACATAGTCAACATGCATTCTTCTTCCGATATCTCTACCAGTAAATAATAAACTGTCAGTCATATCAAAATATTGATTCAACTTCTCATCATATGCTTCTTGTAAGAAATTAATCATTCTTTGTTTATATTGTTCAATTTGTGTTCTAGTTAAAACTCCATTAATATCATCTACAAAGTCATTACTTATAAGAACAACTGATTTATCTGATTCATCAAATGCATATGCATCAAAAGACATAATTCTTCCGTTTCTGCACTTTTTTTGCATTGGAGCAACTTGTGGGTCAGTAATTTCTCCCATAGATGAAAGACGTCCTAAAATATCATTTAGAAAATAATCATCAGGAGTAGTTCCTTCAATTTGTGCATTTATTCTAACGTCGTCCAAAAACTCTTGTTCGAATTCTTCATATGTTTGATCCATATTTAAGCCTCCTTATTCTTCTCAATCATAGATAGTAAAACATCATATTGAACTTTAGTTATTCCACTAGGCAAAGTATCTGCCTTAATTCGAGGGAATCTATCATCAACCAAATATGAATCAACTTTTATTAAGTTATACACATAGTTATCATAAACTTCATTATATGAATATCCTACTTGCTTTAATTTAGCAAAGAAAATATCTCTGTCTGTTTCATATTGAAGTGTTTTTGATATTAATGCCACTAATTTATTTAATGTAATACCTGCGAAGCTAGAACTCATCTTTTCAAAATTATAAACAACAAGGTGTCCCGGCAACTCACTATCTAATTGTTCTAAAGAAGATATTGAAACGGAATTTTTAAATGAATTAATTGATTTTATTTCAAACCAAACTTCTTTGTATGAAAAATCTTTGTGTGTTGGTTCAGGTCCACTCCAACCATTCAATCCTTCTGTTGTACCATTTTCAACAATTGCTCTATCTTTTAAAAATAATAATTCTCCAATTAGGCCCAACACTTCATTTTCAGTTAATATTTTGTTGTTTCCAGTAAACATCTTTTTCTATTGAGTATATCTATTAACAACTTCTTTATATCCATCATCACCTTGATAGTTTTCTGTTGTTGTTATCATATCCTCACAAAAATGATAGAAAAGTGTTTGATTTTCCTCGGAAGCGAATGAAAAAAGAATAGAATAATATTCAGATGTTTTTACTTGTTTAATTTCAATTAAATTTGTGCCTATTACCTTTACAGGAGTGAAATTGCCGTTATATCTAAGAGTCATATATCCTTTTTCGTTTTTACCTAAATACAATTCTAAAGGATGCGTACTAGAGACTCTTACATATTGTGAACAACTTTCAATCGATTCTAGTTTTTCTTTTATCTCATCAAACTTCATATGCTATTCCTCCTCGGATTCGTTCTCGTGGTCCTTATCATAATAGTTAACTGTTATATTAACTGTATACATAATGGTTTCGGATGATGCACCTTGCTTTCTAGGAAAACCAAGTCCATATCCAACAAGGTACCTATATTTTCTAGTTTGTAATTCCAAATCAAGCTTTACTCTATCTTTGATATCTTCTTTTGTGTCTTTATCGGAAGTAAAATCATCTTCATCTAATTCTTCAGGAAGAGATGGTCTAACAAAATACAAAATCAGCAAAGGATTCCTTCCTTCAACCAAATAATCCTGTGCTTTAGTATGTGTCGCAGGAATTTGGTCTTCATTCAAGCCATAACTAGTATCAGAAGATCCACCTAATCTCAACCTGTTTTTACTCATACGGATAGTGTTTTCTCGAATATCAAAGCTTCTTCCAACAAGTGGTATATCTATACCTAATGAATCATATACAAATCTATATGGATTCTTCTCTCCATTAATTTTTTGACTACCACCAATAACTAAAACATCAAACAATTGAATGTCATCTTGATTTTTCTTCATAAAACTTTGAATTTGTTTTTTATCAAAATATGTATCATTTTCAGTAGGTATAATTAATGAATCAACAAGTTCTTTTACATCATCATACTTGATGTTCCTAAAATATGGGTGCTGATTTACTTTTGAATCACGTTGCCCCTTGCTAATCTTATTTAAGAATGCCAATGTACTATCAATATTATTTTCGACATCATCAAGATTTCTACTAATATATGGTGTTTCAAACAAGCTACCAAAGAATGATTTTCTAATTACTTTATGCATTGTGTTTCTCATTTTATTAGCAGCTGTGATTCCTAAGTCAATCGAATCATTCATGACCCTGATACCAAAGTCTTCAGGTTTTCTTTTCTCTAGACCCATGGTTCTAATATCACTCGTCAATGCTTCAGTAGATTTATAAATGTATTTGTAATAACTATATGAAGTTTTTGTTAGCCAAATTCTACATAAATCATCATAGCCTTCTCTATAGCCAAACCATCTTCCCATTTGCATTAAAACATCAAATGTTGAAGTATTTCTATAAAAGTAGCTTGTCATTAATCCTTCAAGAGTTAAACCTCTAGATAATGCAAGTCCACCAACTGCAATTACTCTTAAACCATCTTTATTATCGTCATAGTTAAGTTTTGAAGAATTCTTACCCGAGTTTACAACAACAATCTTAATCTTTGAAATTGCATCATATAATTGAGCGAATACCTCATCCCATGTAACACCATCTAGGCTATATTGAAACGATGAGAACTGCTTATCAAATGTCTTTTTTAAATCCTTTATAATTGGATTTGTTAATGCATAAGCCTTTGGAAACTTGTGAGTTTGCTTAACGTTTCTTTTAACTTCATCTACATATGATTGAACTATGTCCATTATTACAGATTGAACTTTTGTAAATCTCGACATATTAATCAACATTGAACGATGCGTATTCTTTTCAACGTCTCTAATATCACGTATAGCGTTTGCAAGCAAAAATGTCCTAAGTGCTTCATATAAAGAGTCAAATAGCTTGTCACCATCCCATTCTTTTTTGTGTTTCATAGGGAATACATTTTCATTAGAATCCTCTATGAATTGTATGTTATCATTTTTATCTACAAAATATTTTTTAGGACCACAATAATTACTAGGTGATTTCAACGCATAAATAAAATCTCTTGGAAATAAATCATCCTTTAACATTTCATCTTCTTTGTCGTAACTAATAAACACATTTGCAAATGGTGTTGCAGTAAATCCTACATAACTACTTCTAGTAAAAAGTGATAAAAGACTTCTAATATACTTATTAATTTTTGTTGGATCATTATCTGGTTTATTAGTATTTATTGATGCATTATCTGCTTCATCGTCAATTACTAATGCTGGATAATTAATTTTTGTTTGAGAAGCTGTAGTATTAATATTTCTCAATGATGAATAAACTTTCTTCAATACTGAAACATTTTTCTTTAAAACGAAAATCATAGGTTCAGTAGAATAATTACTCAATTTATATGTTGTATTTTGATTATCCGTTCCGACAAAATCTTTTCCCCTACTAGTAAATGCTTTAGGAGTTGGATCTCCTCTACCGACACCAACGGCCACACCATTAAAGCTATCCCAACCTATAAAACCTTCTTCTACACGTTGCTGCGTTTGTTTTCTTAAGCTCTCAATTGTACCTGTAAGAATGAAAATTACTTTATATCCTGCATCTGCTGCTTTAGTAACTAATCCTAAGTAATTTGATGTTTTACCAGATTGAACATCGCCAACAACTAAACCTCTTACAGAAAAAGCCGAATCATCTTTTGGATTACCTAAATATGACATCAAACTAAATAATGTCTTTTCTTCTAATACCTTGATTACTTCTTTAGGAAAATGTTTTGCAACAGTTAGGTGGTTTTTATATCTATCCCAATGATATGTTTGACAATCATCAGACTCTAAAAAATTCTTATACCAGTCGTAATCATGCTCGTAATCTCATAAAATAACGTCTCCTTCTTCTTGATAAATAGAGTATATTGATTTTATTTTATTAATTACAAATTGCTTTTCTTCTTCATTTAGTATAATGTTAGGTATTTCTTTCACAAATCTACTTTTTGTTTGCTGAAGAGATTCATTTATTACTTCATCTGTAGCAATAAAATTAGGATTTTTTAATTCTTTAGCTTTTTTGAAAGAAGAAAAATCATCCAAATATATTTCAAAGATTTGATTTCTATTTTGTTGCATTATTGATTCTCTCCTTCACTAAATTAAAAATTTCCTCATTATCAAATGGTTCGTATGTTTTTAACTTTTCAAAAATCTTTTCATCCGAAAGTCTTAATAATTTCTTCAATCTGTTAAATTGATTGACTCCTTCGATTATTATTGAATCAATTCCATCTTGACTTATCTTTTGCTCTAGAGCTTTATTACACATTGAATTATAAATATCATCATAAGGAATCGAAGCTGATATTACATCTAAGAAACGCAAAATTTTAGTTTTATCACTATCATCGAATCCATCTATAAAGTTTCTAACAAATTGAGACTCATTATTTATAAAGAAAACTTCTTTCTCTTCTCTATTTAAGTTCTTATTCCAAATTTTACTATCATCTTTTTCTAACTTAAGCCTTGTTCTCTTTGCACTCTTATCTTTTGATTTTACACGAACATTGCTCACAGCTTTTTTTAAACTAGCTAATATTTGTCTTGGAATACTTGCATTTTGTTTCTTTATATCTATATCCCACATATCATCAAGAGTGTTAGGAATGTCAACTTTAATTCTTCCGTATTTATAAAGTTCAGAATTTAAATTGCTTGATGCCAATCTAAACCAAGTTCCATATATAATTAATCTGTCATTTCTATAAATATAAAAACCTTGTCCACTTCTAAGGCGTTCAATTCCACCAAGTTTCTCAACATCCTCATTTGATAAATCATTTTGATGTGGCAAAATAAACTGCTGTATCCTTATGTCTTCATTTTCACATTTTATAATACTTGGTTTTTGAGAGTCAGTTTTTGGATGGTCTTCAAGAAATGGATCATATCCTTTAATTCTATCATCATTAATATAAATTTTAATTTGATTAAATGATCTATTTAAAAATCTATGAAATACCAACGATAAGTGTTTTTCCATCTCATCAACTTCTTCTGATAATGTTTCCATAACATGGCCATTTGATTTTTTATAAGCTATGTCAAAGTCTTGCCAAACAACAAGAGTTCCTTTTTCAGCTTCTGTTAAAACTTTAATCATTGGAAGTTGTTTTATTTCATCATTTTCCAACTCCAAACAGTCCCATCTTTTAGTTTCAATTACACTATCCAGGTCCCACCTAAAAGCTGATATAACTCCATCTTTTTTTGAGGCAACAGTAAGCTTTCTACATTGAGATAATGAAGCAGATTTTAATCCTAATCCAAATCTGCCTAGGTCATCTATGCCATAGCATTCTCTATCAGACCCATACTTCATTGCATTCAAAAGTTCGTCTCTTGACATGCCTTCTCCATTATCAAAAAACGAAATAAACAAATCGTCATTTATAGGTGTATAAATTTTGATTTCACTTGCATGAGCAGAGATGGAATTATCAATAATATCAGCAACAGCCGTTTTAAAACTATATCCAATAGAGCGCATCGAATTCATTAAAACATCTGGTGATGGATTATTAAGAATATATTTTGCCATTAATCAATCACCTCTATTTCAATGCCATTACGCTTGCATAATTCAATTATTTTTCTTTTCATTTTAATAGTTGGTTCATTTCGATTATTTTCCCATCTATTTACAGATTCAAAGCTTGTCCCAAGATAGGCAGCCATTTCTGTTTGTGATAACACTAATTTTTGTCTTAGTTTTTTAACTAACTCAGCATAATTCATAAACAATTATTCTCTTTTCTCAACGAATATGTATGATATTATTATATCACTTTTAGGTCATATAGTCTATTGAATCGCCACACTTTTTATCAAATGTTAATTGAAAAAGTAAATTCCGCTATGAATAGTAGAAACAAAATCATTGAAAA
>ERZ780166.265-NODE-265-length-45446-cov-6.647067_pt1 | contig 45446 bp, 38 predicted proteins | sample MGYA00511366_ERZ780166 | MGnify/ENA primary metagenome ERZ780166 (study PRJEB29588, sample SAMEA2162231) | human gut metagenome | biome: human gut; feature: human-associated habitat; material: faeces | place: Denmark | collected 2008/2010 ...
TACCGCCGTTATTTGTAGTATTGCCGGAGATGGTGGTTAAACCTGCACCGGATACTACTTTAGACAACGTTCCGCCGGTTAGTATCAAGTCACCGGCATTGGTTACAGCACCGCCGATATTTCCTGCACTAATAGTTAAGTCACCGGCTGCAATTATATTAATTGCCTGTGATATAGCTGAATTGGAGGTTACTGCACCGGTAATATTTGTTGTACCGGAGCCGGAAACTGCTTTACTTAATGTGCCGCCGGATAAGTTTAATGTGTTGTTATTGGTTACAGTTCCTTTAATATTACCTGCATTACTTGTAATAGTACCCGAATTGGTAATTGCACCATTTTCTGAACCCAGAGCTGCATTGTTGGTTAAAGTAACGCCAGAATTTACACTTACACCCTGATTGATACCGGAATTATTGGTTGTATTGCCTGTGATAGTTGTTTTTCCGGAACCGGATACCACTTTGCTTAATGTTCCGCCAGTGAGTATCAAATCTCCGGCGTTTGTTACTGCTCCGCCTATATTGTTGGCATTGATAGTAAGATCACCCGCTGCAACTACATTAATTGCCTGTGATATAGCTGAATTGGAGGTTACGGCTCCGGTGATATTTGTGGTTCCTGCACCTGAAACTGCTTTGCTCAATGTTCCGCCGGAAAGATTTAATGTATTATTATTAGCAACAGTTCCTTTGATATTACTTGCATTGGTATTAATTGTACCGGAGTTGGTAATTGTCCCGCTATCTGAGCCCAATGCAGCATTGTTAGTGAGAGTAACTCCGCTATTGACTGTTACACCCTGATTAATACCGCCGCTGTTTGTTGTATTACCGCTAATAGTGGTTTTGCCGGAACCGGATACCGCTTTTGACAATGTTCCGCCGGAAAGATTTAAACTGCCTATATTAGATACAGTGCCTTTAATGTTATCAGCACTGCTGTTAATAGTTCCAGCGTTCGTTACGCTTCCACTTGCAGAACCAAGAGCTGCATTGTTTGTAAGAGTTATACCGCTATTAACTTTTACACCCTGATTAATACCGGCACTGTTTGTGGTATTACCGGTAATTGTAGTTAAACCTGCACCTGAAACTGCTTTAGATAAAGTTCCGCCAGTTAATATCAAATCTCCGGCGTTAGTTACTGCTCCACCTATATTTCCGGCATTTGCAGTTAAATCACCGGAAGAAGAAATTGAGATTGTCTGAGAAATTGCTGAATTTGCAGTTACGGCTCCGGTAATACTAGTTGTACCAGCGCCGGTTACACCTTTGGTTAATGTTCCGCCAGTGAGTATTAAATCTCCAGCATTGGTTACGGCTCCGCCTATATTTCCGGCATTTGCGGTTAAATCACCAGATGCCGCAATTGAGATTGCCTGAGAAATAGCAGAGTTTGCAGTTACGGCTCCGGTAATACTGGTTTTGCCTGAGCCGGTTACGGCTTTGGATAATGTTCCGCCATTTAAGATTAAATCACCTGCGTTTGTAACATTTCCACCAACATTGCTTGCACTGATAGTTAAGTCACCTGCTGATGCAATTGAAATTGCCTGAGAAATAGCTGAATTAGATGATACAATTCCGGTAATATTTGTTGTTCCGCTTCCGGAAATTGCTTTTGCAAGAGTTCCGCCGGATAAGTTAACAGTATTGTTATTGGTTACTGCACCCTTAATATTGCTTGCACTTGTATTAATCGTACCGGAGTTAGTAACAACTCCGCTGTCTGAACCCAATGCGGCATTGTTAGTTAAAGTAACACCGCTATTTACATTTACCTTTTGACTTATTCCGCCATTGTTTGTTGCATTGGCACTGATTGTTGTAGTTCCTGAGCCGGAAACGGCTTTGCTTAATGTGCCGCCGGATAGGTTAAGAGCATTGTTATTGGTTACTGCCCCCTTAATATTGCCTGCATTTGTATTAATTGTTCCTGCGTTTGTAACTTTTCCGCTATCAGAACCTAATGCAGCATTGTTAGTCAAAGTAACACCGCTATTTACATTTACACCTTGATTAATACCAGCACTGTTTGTGGTATTTCCTTTAAGCGTTGTTGTACCTGAGCCTGATATTGCTTTGCTCACAGTTCCTCCGCTCAAAGATAAATTTCCAGAGTTTGACACAGCACTTGTTATACTATTGGCAGACATTGAGGCACTGCCCTGAGTGCCTATAGTCAGGTTTGCATTGACCTTACCCGTATCAGACACATTTAATGAACCATTATTAACATTTACAGTGTTTTGAGTAATAGAAACACCATTAGCAAGCGTTAGGTTTGCTCCGTTATTTACATTTGTTGAACCTGTTCCAGAGATTCCGCTGTTTAAAGTATTTGTTCCGCCAGTTACATTTAAAGTACCTGCATTTTTAATTGCAGCATTCGAATTTGATGATGCAATGGTTACATTAGACAAATTTGTTGTACCGCCGGAAGCATTAACAACTGAACCTTCAGAGTTTACTGCATTGGTAATGTTAACATTAGAAAGAGAGAGAGTTTTTCCGTTTGAAAGTTCAAAACCAGTCTTGCCATTCATATTTATAGTAGATTTGGAAGAACCGCTTGCAACACCATTTACATTTGATACACTTCCAGCCGTTGCACCTAGATTTTCACCGACCGTATAAGTATTAGAAGCGGCATCAAACTGGAAATTTTTAGTTTCTGTTGTATCAAGCTGATTCCATAATCTCAGAGTATCTCCCTGAACACTGTAGCCGTTTCCAGAAATTTCTGATGTTGTTGTATAAGTTATACTATCCCTGTTCGTATCAGTTGTAGTAAGACTTAATTGTCCATATACTTTTACAATTTGATCAAGCTGGGAATATACAGCTGACCAGTTCGTATTTGCTAAAATCGCATCTTTTGTAGCGGTTTCAGTTTCTTTAAGCAAATTTCTAGATGTTAAAGAACTATTTAACGCCAGGTAAACACTGCTTCCGCTTCCATTTTTAAGAACCTGAACAGTAACCGAACCATCTTCTAAAGGAATATCAGTTAAATCAACATCGTTAATATAGACATAACCGGAGCCATTCGATATCGTCAGGGTATCAGCTTTTTGATTTGCTAAATCTACGTCGAGTTCCCATTTTGCACTAGAAGATGATGATAAATAATTAATATTATAATTATTTATCTCATTATCCTGAAGATTAACCGTACCACTGTTCGTATATAATCTTGAAGTTGTATCTGCAAAAGTATTTGTACCAAATGTTAGATTTGTATAATTTAACCGCGCTTCAGCGTTTTTTACGACACCATTCAAATTGATTTGTCCAGTTGAGTCACCGGTTAAATATAACTGATGAGTGTAATTAGATTGACCTGTAATCGTATCATCAACAATTATATTACCGTTATTTTGTGCAGTAAGAGTAAGGTTTGTCCCTGAGCCTTGCAGCCAAACAGCTTGCGACTCTTTCGGTCCATCTCCGACCTGTACATAGTTGCCGGAAAATTTAGAGGTTCCGTTATCAGCAATAATGTTTAAATCATAAGTTGTATAAATCGCTCCGCCTTGAGCAGTACCACCTTCTTCTGCATGCGCATAATTATCGATAAAGCTTACATTCTTGATGCCATTTGATATGTTTGATGTGTTATATAAAGCACCACCATACGCATTATTACCTTGAACATAGTTACCTGAATAAGTTCCGTTAGCCAAACCGTTTGCAACCGCTGTATTATAAATAGCTCCCCCGCTGGCATCACCTCCGGTAACAACGTAGTTATTGACAAAATCACCTGAAATAAGTCCAATAGCATTAGAATTGTTAATATTGTAGATTGCACCGCCTGCTGAATTACCAATCGCATAAACATAGTTACCAATAAAATCTGCTGTTATTGAACCTATTTTTGCGTAACTATTTGAATTATTATAAATCGCACCGCCAAAAGCTCCGCTTGCAGAGGATACAGCATAGTTATTACTAAAACTGCCTGTTATACTATCAATTGAATTATTATTATAAATAGCCCCGCCCTGTGCCTCTCTTGAAGCTTCAACGTAATTGCCGACAAAATCACCGGATACATTACCAATACCATTAGAACTATTGCCACTAGAATAATATGTATTGTAAATAGCTCCGCCTTGCGCCTGATAATTAGCGGAAGAAGCATAGTTACTAGAAAAATCAGCACTTATATTGTTTATCTTATAATTGCTATAACCGTTGTGAAATATTGCACCGCCTTGTGCGACACCTTGATTTGCGACAGCATAGTTACCTGTAAATGTAGAATCTGTTATGCCGTTTGTTATAGCTCCTTCATTATAAATTGCACCACCTTGAGATCTATTACTTGTAGACTGTTCTAACTGAGTATCAGTAGTTACATAGTTACTGTTAAAATCACCGGTTATTCCTGCAATTGTTGCTCTGGTACTATTATAAATACCACCACCCATTGCATGCAAATCTGCTGCTGCATAGTTGCCTGTAAAATCACCTGTGATTGTTCCAATAGTACGATTAGTATAGTTATATATAGCACCGCCGTATGCGTATGTAGAAACTGCAGTACTGGAACTTGCACTCCCTCCCTGACCTGTGGCTAGAACATAGTTGCCAATAAAATTACCTACAATATTTCCCATTGTGTTTTCATTGTAAATTGCACCGCCATAAGCATAAGAGTATGCTCGTGCATATTCACCATAGTCGTAATCTGTTGATGTAGATTCAGACTCATAAGCATGTGCACTGGCACTGGCACTGGCATTTGACCACCATCCGTCACGCCACGGGTGGTAGTCTCTGTCAGAGTTAGAATCATAATCAGAATAGCCGCCTGACGCTGTTGCACTGGCAGATGCAGAAGCTGAACTTGATTGTGTTTCATCCAGTGGATTATATGTTGTTGCAGAAGCAGACGCTTCTGCTGTTGCAGTACCGCCGACAGCTGTAGCAGTACCGCCGTACTCGTCGCTATAACCGTGAACTGCTGTACCGCCTTTTGAATGAGCTTGTGCATAGTTTCCGACAAAATCACCCTCAATATCCCCCATAGTACCTTCGTTACTTATGGCACCGCCGCGAGCGTAAGCATAACCATCTGCTCGCGCCCATACGCTGGTTGAAGCAGTCGCACTCGCTGATGCATCTGCACTTGCGCTAGCGCTGGCATAGACATTATTATCACTGTCAGTGGTTTGTGTACTTTCGTCAAAGTCAGAATCATATGCATCACCGCCATACGCAGATGCTGAGCCCCCTTCGGCATAAGCATAACCTCCTTCTGCGTATCCGCCGTTACCTTGAGCATAAACATGGTTCTTAACAAAATTCCCTTTTACACTTCCAAGATAGCTTGTATTAGCAATAGCACCGCCATAGGCATTTGCTGTACCGTCAGCAGAACCTTCAGCCGTAGCTGTAGCATCAGCATGTGCACTGGCATCCTCATTAGATGAACCTGAACCGCCGGAATCAGAAGCTGTACCGCCATATGCATATGCAGAACCGCCATAACCTTTGCCCGCTGTAACTCTCTGGTCTACGTAATTTTCTTTAAAATCAGCAGTTATATTTACAGATGAATTATTGGATGTATTATAAATTGCACCGCCCTTAGATGTTCTGGTTATATTGTTATATCCATCCTCATAATTTGTTGCGTCTGCATCAGAACTGCCGGAAGAGCCAGTTACACTCGAATCACCGCCATATACGCTGCTGGTATCTACATAATTTTCAACTAAGCTTTTTCCACTAAAAACCTTATTTGTTACATCCGCTGATGCAATAGAAGTAAGTCTTGAGCCCGCCGCTATATATCCTGACGGAGATGTATAAGTATATTTCAAATACTTAACTTGATTATTCGGTAATTTGATTTGTATTGTATCTGTACCTGCTGAAGAAACCTCTGTCCAGCTTATATTTGAAGAGGTTCCGGTATTTGCTGCATTCAGGGTAATTTTATAATAATGTACTGTTACAGAACCGTCTGCATTAACTGTTTCCTGTTTATAGTTATAATCGCCTGATGTCCCCTCCACAACATTATATAAAGCATTAGCAGCATATCCAGAAGGCTTTCCCTGCCCGAATTTAACATTAATTCTATCCTTAAACTTAAAAGTTCGAGCATCACCAATATCAGTATCACCCTGTGTTCTGCCAGTTCCGATTGCATAAGATTGCTGACTGTTACCCACAAAACATATACCAGCTAATACTGCGATTATAATCTTTCGCTGCCGAGATAAATCACGGGCAGAAAGATTGTTTACGCTCTCTACCTTGTCTTTCATGATACACCTAATAACTTCATTGTTCGTATTATCTATAACGGCAACATGATGGTAAAACTTTAATAATTTTTTAAAAATTTTACAAAAGTTTACATAAAATTCACAGGAATTTTCTTCTTATTTGTATAAAGGCCAAAACTCTTTATTTAAGCTCTTATAACAATTAATTTCTTATATAACATTTTGCATAAAATGTATTGTTTATTTTTTTTTATATACGCCTGTTAAAGCATTTTTTTTAGTTTTATGAATAAAATTTTACAAAACTTAATGATATCTATAAAGCTTATTATTACTAAAATATAGGTTATATTAATTAAATTTTTACATAACATTTTATGCAAAATGTTATAGAATTAGACGCAAAGCGGTTTTAGCGGCTCAAGACAGGTTAGTAGTTTTAAAAGCAGCGTTCAAAATTCCTACGTGCGTAGCACACTCCCTTGCGAAGCTATACTCAATCTGATATCATGAAATAAAGAATAGTGAGGATTTATGCCCTCAAAAAAGTTAAAACGAATAACCTCTCAGAATTATTTAAAATACTATTACGATATCCCTTATGAAGGTAAGACTTCTGCTGGTAAACCTTTGCGCAGATTAAAGAATATAACGTGCCCTTACCGCGGAATTAAAATTATTCCTAGCGAAACTATTAAAAGTTTTGAGAAGGGTTTATCAAGATGTAAAACTGCTGAGGATGCTGTTGAGCTATTATCTATATATCAGACTAACCTCTTGTCTGTTGAAAAATCAGTACTTGCTATTTTTAAAGACTTTTCAATGCTAAACCCTGATGATAATCTTCAAAACTGCCTCCAGATGATTAAAAATAATTGTTTAACAAGGCTAAAACTTGAAGAGTTTGAGGTTCTGGATGATGTAGATGCCCTCACAAGAAGATTATCTCCTCAAACAGCTTTAAAAATAAGAACAAAAACAACAAAATGCCGTCAGATAATCATAAGCAACAACAAACATGATACTTTCAAACGAAAAACTTTTTTAAATTCACTTGAAGAAATAATCCCCAAAGAAAATGAGCGAGAGATTTTTAATGACATAAAAAACAAGGCTCTATTTCTTCCAACCTCTGAAAGTAGCCGTAATGCGTTTATAGTTAAATATTCTAAAAGAAACCAGATAGAAATTACCCGCCGTTTATTCATAGCATCTACAGGTTCTATTGAACATGTAACTCCGGCCTCAAATGGGGGACTTAATACAATAGGAAACTTTCTTCTAACATCTGCAAGCGGCAATCGTTATCGTGAAAATATGCCTTTATGCGAATACATAAAAAGGCATCCTAAAATACCCAAGTATATGCAAATTTACATAGATGACATCATTCGAGAAATACATAACGGTAATATGCCTGGCAATGAAACTTATCCATACAAAATTAAGAAAAAATTATTGGAGGAGTCGCACGGCAGAATTATGATAAGCCTATCCGGATATGAATATTCAGAAGAGGAAGCAGCTCTCGCTGTTGAAGCATATGAAAAACGATGGGAAACTTAACACTCTGCATCAATACCTCCTAAATCTGTTACATAAGCTCCTATAAAATTATCAAAAGACATGTCTAGATGATATATATTATTCTGTGTTAACCAATCATTAAATGATATACCACCCTTCTTAACAGGAGTTTCTTTTGTTATATACTCAACAATTGTCCAACCGCCTTTGTAGCCATCAAAATCCTTTATTTCATCAACATCAAATACTTCAGTATATTCTTTTGTTTTATCTTCAACTTTTACGCATATTGGATTTGCGAGAAATAATGCCGGAATGTTGTTTATTTTTTCTGATTGTACATCCTGATACACAGCAAGTTCTCCCCAGATACTCAAACTATTAATATCTTCCGGATTTATATATGTTTTCATTGCAACAGGCGGATTTTTGCCGTCTTTTAGTTTAAACACAATGCTGTTACACCCTTTGCCTAAATATTCTAAATCTATTTTTTTATTATCAATCAAGAGTTGATTACTCTCGTTTTTTAAACTTTTATATCCATCACGAATTAAATATGATAGAGTATCCAGTGCTTTAGTAATAGAGTCAATATTCATCCCCTCAAACAATGACGGGACTTTGTGTTTGATAATTGTTTCTTTTCCGGAAGCATCAAGCTTTTTTACAATTGCTGCCAACTTGTATGGAGCATCATTTTTCTTATCTGCAAAAAGTTTTGAACTGTAATTCTCAAACCTTTTATCAAGCATATATGTGTTAATCTTATCTTTTATAAATTGTTTTTTATCTTTTGCCAGTAAATCTACATAATAAATCCCGCTGATAAAATCATTCTTTTCATATTCGATTAACTTTTTATTAATCTTGCTTATCTCAATATTACTTGAAAAACTCGGATACATAGTTTTGCTGTATGTATAAGGGGATATGTTCATACTTTTCCTAAAACCTGAAAATATAAAATTTTGCTACTTTGGTTTGAAAAATACAAGAAATTTTCCTTTTACGCCACAATTAATTAAATAATATATCCCATATTTTTCTTACTAAAGGTTTATTATATGTAAAAATCACGTCTTGTTTTTCAAATTTTTCCACCAAATCAACGGCTTTCGCCACCAAAGGCATAGTTGAATATCTGGCATACTGTGCCATAGCAGCCTCATAGCTTGGCAATTTAATATCAAATTTACAATATTGTCCCGTTTCACAAGTTTCAGAATGACCGTCATATATAGCTTTCATTGATAAATTTCTATCATGTGGTACATTACAAAGCCTTGATTCTTCTACAAGTATTGCATCCGCGGTAGTTTTTGAGGCAATTCTAAAACCTTTTGATGTAATCTCCAAATCCCACTTTCTACACCTTGACATAGCTCTTTCAGCCCGCCTCAAAACACCTTTATCTCTTGATGTAAGATATTCCGCCACATATTTCTGACACCCCGGACGATAAGTAATCGCCTGAAAATTTGTACTATTTGCAGAATTTATTTTCATACACACACTCCTTTAAAATAAAAAGCCCTAATAGGGCTTTTTAGAAATGGGCAGGGGTGGATTCGAACCACCGTACACTCTCGTGAACAGATTTACAGTCTGTCGCCTTTAGCCACTCGGCCACCTACCCTTATTTAATTTTAAAAATGCCTTTGACGAGATTTGAACTCGTGGCCTCTCCCTTACCAAGGGAGTGCGCTACCCCTGCGCCACAAAGGCTTAAACCACAAGGGCTTTGCGAGAACAGTCTCACCCAGCTTGGAGCATCTAACCAATCCATTCTCTCCACCCCGGGAAAAAAGCCGGTAATAGGAATCGAACCTACAACCTACGGTTTACAAAACCGTTGCTCTACCGTTGAGCTATACCGGCGTCAAGTTCTATGATATTAGAAACAAATTTTATTGTCAACAAAAATTTTTGACTTTTTTCCCCGAAACATTATAAACATATTAAACTACATTAAACGGATGATTTTATAAATATTTACTAAAGCAAATATACTAATTATCCGATAAAACTAGGTAGTAGATGAGGTATAACTATGCAAATCAATGGCGGTGTCAGATTTTGTGAACAAGGCATGAAAGCTTCTATAAGAGCTATGCATGTTCAAAGCGAAATTCTCGGAATGATTAACGATAATGTAGCTGGTTTTGACAAAGTAGGTTTTCAGAGAAGAGAACCTGTTGTTTCTTCTTTCACAGAATATATAGGTGTACACGGACTATCAACAACTGTCGATGATCAGGTCGGGCGTATAATGGTTTCTAAAAATCCGCTTGATATATCTATGGCTAACAAAGGATATTTTCAAGTCCAAACCCCTGAAGGTGTTAAGTTAACACGTGACGGCAGATTTAAACTTGATAAAGCCGGTAATTTATTAAACCTTGAAGACTGCCCGGTTCTATCTGATGCCGGTATGCCTATCAAACTCCCTGTTGTTCCTGATAATCCGGCACAGGTTATTGTAAATTCAAAAGGTAAAGTCAGCGTATATGCAAAAGACTCTAATCAACTTGTTGACGCAGGGTTTCTCGGCATTGTAGATGCAAATGGAATGGCTGTACTAAATCCTGATGTTAAACAGGGTTACAACGAGTACTCAAATGTAACGCTTCAAAATGAATTTCTTGCAGTTAAACCGGTTGTAAGAAACTTTGAAGCAAACAGACAAATATTTCTTATTGAAAGTACTAACTTACAAAAAGTAATAAGCCAGTTAAGCAGTACATCTTAGGAGGTTTTAAATTATGTATAACATGCAGGCGGTAGTCAGAAAAAGTATTAATAACGCAACAATGCAGTTTGAAAAACTAGGTTATGTAGCCAACAACCTTGCAAACTACAACACTGCTGCATATAAAACCAATCGTTTTGAACAAATTTTGAGAGAAGATGGATACGTTGACGGTGCTATCAGAACAAATGCACTGCAGGGTTCTATTCGAATCAGTAAAAATCCTTACGATGTCGCAATTGACGGGGAAGGTTATATTCCTGTTGTTTCAGCAGACGGAGAAATACAATACACCCGTGATGGAGCTTTCAAAAGAGGTGAAAACGGATATCTTATGACGGTTGATGATTGGATGGTGGGAGATGGAATAAGAATACCTGCCAATTCATATAAATTTGAAATAAAACCAAACGGCGATGTTATGAATTATGACAACGCAGGCTCTCTGCCCGAAAAAATCGGCACAATTCCTATTGTTCAATTCGACTGTCCGGAAGCTTTAGAGCAGGGACATAATAATAAAATGGTTTATAATGACGAGTCCGGTGCTCCGAAAATAATTAAAGGTACAGAAAATATAAAGCAATACGCAACAGAGATTTCGAATACAAACATCTATGATGAACTCAATGATTTAATGAGATTGAATACATCGATGATTGCAAGTATGAACCTTATGAAAGTTGCAGACGATATGTACAACAAAGCAATCAATATTAGAGAATAGTGGGGGTAAATATACCTGATGAAAATTGATACTACAAGTTCTATGTCCTTCGGAAAGGAGGAAAATAAATGTACACAAGTTTAGATTCAATGGGAAAAACCAATTTGATGCTTGATTTGATTTCTCAAAGACAGCGAGCTCTGGGTTCTAATGTCGCAAACGTAGATACTCCTGGTTATGTTCGTCGTGACATTGATTTTTCTTCATATCTAGGTACTATGAACAGCCCTCTTGAAACAAAACTTTCCACAGAGCTAGGCCCATCTGGAATACTTGAAGATAGACAGAAACAGGAAATTGATATAGCAGAAGAACTTACCGAAATGCAGAAAAACGCTTTACTATACACTATGGCAACGAGAAGAATGTCAAATATAATAACAGAAATGAAAACTGTTATTAACGTAGGCAAATAGGGGTAAAGTCAAAACTATCAGGTCAATTGTAACGCAAGAAAGGAAATAACTATGAGTATAATGGAATCAATGAACATCGGTTCAAATGCCTTAAAAGCACACGGTTTAAGGTTAGATATCCATGCAAAAAACATAGCAAACGTCGATACACCGAATTATGTAAGACGTATTCCTGTTTTAAATGCTTCAGAGGATATTTCTTTCCATGGCCTTATGAATACAATGAAAAACGATGTATTCGGAGTTGGCACACTTCCATACCTTCAAGGCGGTGTTGTATTTAATGGCTGTGTAGAAGACCCAACTGTAGGTGAAAGAATTTATTCACCAGGGCATCCTGATGCTGACGCAAACGGATATATTAGAGCCTCTAATGTTAATGCTATGGTTGATATGGCTGATGCTATTATGGCACAGAGAGCTTATGAAGCTAACCTTGCACTGGTTAATATTTCTAAATCAATGGCGGCAAAAGCTGTTGAAATCGGACGTTAAGGCGGGGAAAATAAATTCAGCAGAAAGCAGTACGTCTGTGTTATAATTATAAAAAACACGGAGTTTATTATGTTTGAAGATTTTAATGAAGTTGTCTGCTTAGGTATGGGCGGCTCTTATTCTGAAATAGCAAAAGATAAGCTATTCAAAGCCCATGACTTATACTTGTACCAGCGTTCGCTTAATTCTATAAAAGAATGTATTGATTATGTGGACGAGAATTGCAATGCGATTGCTGTTTTGCCTGTAGAAACTACTTATAAAGGAATTATACGCGAAACAATAGACAACCTTATTCAGACAAAAAACCAGAATATACAAATTTTAGCTGAAACAATTGTTCCTGTTAATGATTGTATTTTGTCTAAAACTACTGAATTTTACAGCATTACAGGGTTGATTGCAAATCCTAATGCTCTTGCAAAAAGTAAAATTTTTGTTAGAGATGAGATGCCAAGACAATTGAATATTGTTGTGGCAGAGAGTATGGATGATGCTGCAAGACTTCTTAACGGCTACAACCTGACATACTCTATCATTGGAACTCATAAAACTGCTGAACTTTATAATTTAAATGTCTTAAAAGAACATATTGAAGACGATAAGGATAACAAACGCAGATTTATAGTAATTGGTGATGCTTCAACTCTGCCTACAGGAAAAGATAAAACTAGTATTGTATTATTTCTAAATGATAGACAGGGCGCGCTTTTAGATATTGTTCAAGTCTTTGTAAAATACAATATCAATATTACCCAGATTAATTCTAAAATGATGAATAATAATGCTGAGGAACAGGCTGTATTTATTGATTTTGACGGCCACAAGGATGATGAAGTAATAAAACTTCTTATCTCTGATTTAGAGCCGCAAGCTGAAGGAGTAAGAATTATAGGCTCATATGCTAAGTTTTAATTACAGCAGCTGCAAAGCTATAGCTGGTGTTTGATTAGCTGTAGCAAGAAGCGTTGCACTTGCCTGCTGGAGAATTTGATTTCTAATATATGCACTTGATTCTTCAGCAATATCTGCATCACGAATTGTCGATTGAGTTGAGGTTAAATTTTCAATATTTACACCGATTGCTTCAAATGCAGACTCAAGACGATTATATGCGGCGCCAAATTCTGTCTGGCGAGTATTTATTTTAGCAAGTAAATTATCAATATTAGTTAAAGCATTTCTTGCAGAATTGGCATCAGAAGCGTTAACCTTTAAATCCAGAGTAAATTCTAAGTCTAAAGCAAATCTAGAGCTGCTGTCAGAATAAATCCCAACTTGAAAACTTATTATATTCGGTATAACTGGTTCTGGAAGAGTTCCCCCGTCTGTTAAGCCGCTTGTGTCTTTATTATTAGGATTGTAACCAACTGCTGCCATACCGGGGTTGTAAGAACCATAATAATGACAATTCGTAAATGAAACATCAATATTCCCGAGACTTAAAACTCCTGTGAAAGCTCCCTGCTTTGCAGGATTACCAGAATTTACCAGACTTGTTGTATAACAGCTTGAAAGAGTGCCGCCGTTCAAACTTCCCACAAAACCGCCTGCTGTATCCCGTACTGCTGACACATTTCCAGTCGAATAACAATTTCTTATACTTCCCTGAGAAAATGCTCCTGCCAACCCTCCAACTCTTTGATTGCCGGTAACATCAACCGTTGAATAAGAATCTATAATACCACTGTTTGCATTGCCTACAAGCCCGCCGACATTAAAGCTTGAAGAAGTCACACTACCATTAATAATATAACAGCTATGAATCCCGCCGCTATCCAAAGTCCCGATAAGTCCTCCCGTCTCAAGACCACCACTTATGCTAACGCCATCAACATAGCAATTTTTGAAATCTGAGTTATCTGTATATCCTGCCAAAGCTCCAGTACCAGTATTACCCTTTACTTCAACATTCTCCAGACCTACATTACTTATTTTTGCATGACTCACTCTTCCAAACAGTCCTTGATAGTCTAATCCTGACTGATTAACAGTAAGATTTTTTATTACATACCCATTGCCATTAAATTCTCCGCTAAAATGGTCAGAGGATGTACCTACTGCAGTCCAAGAATATCCGGCTAAATCAATATCATTCATCAAAATGTATTTACCGCTAACATTATTTTCCATTGCCTGTAATTCATCAGCCGTTTTTATAACCGTATACCCCTGAGCAATTGCTTCTTGTTCTGTCAAAGGTTTTATTTCTTCCAAAAACTTTCCATTCAATCCTTCTGTGCCCTGAAATAATTTTATACCATTATATTCACTATTTTCAATTATTCTTGAACACTCTTCAAGTCTTGCATTAATCTCCGCCTGTATAGCTTTCAAAGAGTCTTCTCCATAAGTCCCATTTGCAGCCTGTTCTGCCAAATCACGCATTCTTGAAAGGTGGCTAGAAATTAAATCCAGATTATCCATTGCACTTGTCATCATATCCAGTCCCATAGAAGCATTATCCTGAGCTACGTAATACGATGATAATTTACTTGAAAGCTTTGTGTTTATTGAATAGTTCGCAGCATTGTCTTTCGCATGATTTATCTTAAAACCCGTTGTCATGCGCTCTATTGCCATATTCAGCCCATTAGTAGATGTTTTTAGACTGGATTGTACTATTAAACTTGATAAATTTGTGTTAATTTTCATTTTAACATCTCGCTTAAAAAGCCCTGTAAATTAGGATATTTTGCCCTCCTTTGCAGCTGTAAGGGTTTCAGTACCATTAAATTAAGCATATATTATTGAAACTTTTCATTCTTTACAACATATCCTTATATATATTATATTCCACATTTGTATATTTTTTAACAGCTGATTTTACAAATATTTACAAAATTTGTTGCTCAAACAACATGTTGCTTATGCAACATTAGTATGGTACGATTTTTTATAAAAAAGGAAATAAATTATGACAGAAAATATAGAAGAGCAGAATAGAAATCCGTGGCTTGCCTGTATGCCTACAATGGCAGCTGCGTTTATGTTTGTATTGGATGAAACAATTGCAAACGTAGCATTACCGCATATGGCCGGCAGTTTTTCGGTTAGCCGGGAAGAGTCAATGTGGATATTAACGTTTTACCTTATTGCCAGCGGTATTGTTATTCCGATGGTAGGCTGGTTCAGCAAAGTTCTTGGAAGAAAGAACTTTTTTATGCTAAGTATTATTCTATTTACTGTAGCCTCAGGTTTATGCGGAATATCCGAAAATCTTGAAACAATGATTTTTGCCCGAATCCTTCAAGGTATAGGCGGAGGCGGCCTTCTTCCTATTTCCCAGGCCATTTTGCTTGAAAACTTCAAACCTCAGGATAGAGGCAAAGCAATGGCAATGTTTGGTCTGGTTATAGTAATGGCACCGATTATAGGGCCGGTACTGGGTGGCTGGATTACAGAAAACTGGTCTTGGCCGTTTATCTATTTCATCAACATTCCAATAGGTATTCTAACTGTTTTCCTCGCAAAATCATTAATTTACGACCCGCCATATGCACAGAAGCAAAAAGGTGTTAAAACCGATGCATTCGGCTTCTTTATGCTTTCTATCTGGCTTTTGACTTTGCAAATTGTATTAGATAAAGGGAATAATGCTGACTGGTTTAATGCTCCATGGATATGCTGGTTGTCAGCACTTTCTTGTTTAACCGGTATTGCATTTCTCGTATCACAAATTAGAAACAAAGATTCTCTTGTTGACTTAAGTGTCTTCAAAGATAAAAATTTCTTAATCGGAACACTTGTGCAGATAGTTATGCAGGCCGTGCTTCTTGCCTCTCTTGCAATTTTACCGCAATTCCTGCAATCGCTAATGGGTTATGATGCATACAAGAGCGGGCTTTCCATGATGCCTAGAGGTTTAGGTGCTTTACTGGCTATGGTGCTTTGTGCAACTTTAGCTAATCTTATAGACAACAGGGTTCTTGTTATGATTGGCCTTGGCTGCATTGCAACAGGAAGTTGGATGCTTGGAGGCTTAAATCTTCAAATATCCACAATGAACATCGGGTTTCCAAACTTCTTGTTCGGAGTTGGGCTGGGGCTGGCAATGATTCCTATTATTACACTTTCTGTTGCAACAATTAGAAATGATCAGATGACTAATGCCAGCGGACTTCAAAACCTGCTTAAAAATATAGGCGGTGCATTCGGAACATCTATTGTAGCAACACTGCTTTCAAGGGGTGCTCAAAAACACCAGTTTATGCTTATACAGCACCTTACTGATACAGCACAAACTTACACAGAAAGAGTTCAGGCATACGGAAGTATGTTTATGACTACTGTTGATCCGCATACTGCTGCTTATATGGGACAACATACTGCTTACAATCTTCTTATGCAGCAGGCAAACCTATCTGCATTTATCGATGCTTTCAGAATTTTTGCTGTTGCAGGGGTAGTAATTATTCCGTTAATTCTGCTCTTGAAAAATATTAAGACTGAGGCATAGCAAAAAGGCGGCGGTGGTAAAGCCACCGCCGCCTTTAAAAATTTTAATTCTCAGAATGACATTCTTCTTTTACTTCTTCTGTCTGCTTATTTGCATTTATTCCTTCTGGAGCAGAAACAACTTTTGTGTCTTCGTCAGATTCTACACTGTCAGACACATCTTCTTCCTCTTCTTCGGATGAAGTTTCCAGCTCTTCTGCTTTTTCAGCAAGTTTTTCAGCTTCTTCTTTTAAAGCAGCTTCAATCTCCTCTTCATCTTTCGCCCTGATTACAGGAATTGAAAGCATTAATGCAACTTGTTCGCCTTCCTGTTCAAAATTCAATTCAAGAAGTTCCTTGTCAAGCTCAACATATCTTGAAAGCAAATCAATTAATTCGCCTCTCATCTGTTCAAGGATTTTTGGAGTAAGATTTGTCCTATCCTGCATCAAAACCAGTTTAAGTCTGTTGGTCGCTACAGACTTGGAAGCGTCACCCTGTTCTTCTTGAGGGCGGAAGAACTTAGCCACTGTATTATAGATATCAGAGAAAAGCCCCATCCTACACCTTCGCTTTCAATTTTGCAAACGCATTTTTAATTTTTGCCATAAAACCTTTAGGCTCATCCAAATCTAAGAATGGAACTTCTTCGCCTAAAATTCTTTGAGCTACGTTTCTGTAAGCTTTTCCGGCAAGCGCATTTTCATCATTAACAATCGGTTCGCCCTTATTTGTTGAGGTAATAATTCCGGTATCCTCAGGAATTATGCCTACAAGAGGGCAGGAAAGAATTTCTACAACATCATCAACGCCCATCATCTCATTTGATTTGATAAGGCTCGGACGAACTCTATTTAATAAGAGTTTATAGCTTTTAATTTCTTCCTTAGATTCCAAAAGTCCAATAATTCTATCTGCATCTCTTATTGCTGACATTTCAGGAGTTGTAACAACAATAGCCTCGCTTGCTCCTGCAACTGCATTCTGGAATCCTTGTTCTATACCTGCAGGGCAGTCTACCAGAACGAAATCATTTTCTTCTTTTAAAGTATCACAGATTTCTTTCAGCTGTTCTGCATTTACAGCTGTTTTATCTCTTGTCTGCGCCGCTGCAAGAAGTGAAAGGTTTGGATTTTTCTTATCCTTAACAAGTGCTTGTTTAAGTTTGCAGCGTTCTTCTATAACGTCAACAATTGTGTATACAATTCTATTTTCAAGTCCTAAGAGCAAATCGAGGTTTCTTAAACCTAAATCAGTATCTATAAGGACAACTTTATATCCGGCTTTTGCAAGCGCAGTACCTATATTTGCGCTGGTAGTGGTTTTACCTACTCCGCCTTTTCCGGATGTGATTACTATTACGCGACCAGTCATTAATCTCTCCTTAACTTTTTATAAATTACTATCTTTCCATCTTCAACTTGAGCTTCCTCCGGGGTAAACTCGTTAGTTTTTTGAACGTATGGTACATTTAATGTATCATTACGTCTTGCATATAAACCTGCTATTCTTAATTGAATCGCATTTAATTTTAATGCTCTTACTTTTGATGTTATATTGCCCTGTGAACCAGCATGTGCAATGCCGCCAAGAATACCCCATACAGTAATATCTCCGCCGGCTACAATTTCGCTTCCCGGATGTGCATCCCCGATTATAAGGATATTTCCTTCATAGCTTACAGTTTGTCCGGAACGCAATGTTTGGTTTATATAAAGAGTCGGAAGAGTTTCAGTGTTTACGCTATTTTCTTCTGCACCTTCCGGAAGCACATCACCGGTATCAAGAAGAATATACTTACTTGTTTCTTCTGTTTTTATCAAACCTTCGTTTGCAGCAAGCGCCTCAAAATCAGGAGTAAATGCTTCTGAAGGAATTATCTCCGACAATTCTTCCGTTGATTCTTCATCATAAATATCTTCAATACCTTCAGCAGTTTCTATTGGATTAGAATTAGCTGCAGGATCTGCGTGAATTTCAACAGTTTTATTAATTTCTTCAACAGCTTCATCTTCTGTTTTTACAACCACAGCTTCTTCCTTAATTTCTTCTGAAGCAGAACAGCCCACAGAAGGAACAGAGCTGTCGCTGATTTCTGAAACGATTATTCCAAGGCTTACTGCTGACGCTTCAGTTTGTTCAGAATTCGTATCAATAAAAGCAATACTTGCATCCATTGATTCTATCAAAGCTTTGATACTCAATAGCTGGGATTGTTTCAAATCAAGACTGCCTAATTTTAAACAAACATTTTTTCTTTTTACATCAGGATGCTCCATTATTGAACTAAGTTCAAACACAAGCTGTGTTGTATTTTTAGCATCGCTCAAATCAATAATAAATCCGTTCTCTACAAAACCTTTTTCCATGTATAATTCCCAAATAATCTACAACTGATTTAAGGATATCTTAAATGTTATTCCAATTCAATAAAGTGTGACGCAATGTAAAGTTAGAGTTTTTACCCGATTGGTTTGCCGAACATTATCTTCATACCGGCGAAACGTTTTGATAAAGTTGCTTTAAAACCTTTTACAATATCATTAACATTTGATACTACGACATTTACATTTTCAATAACCGCATTTGTATTTTGAATAACGCAATCCACAAGTGAAATTGTTTGGCTGTCCGCGTGTTTTGTTATATTGGAAACATTGAGGCTGGCATTCTCCAAATTCTTTGTAGCACGTTCTATATTTTTGGTTGTCTGTTCGATGTTCGCAAAAGTATTATCAAGGCGCTTAGGTTTTGCAGAGCGGCTTAACTCACCTGTCACATCCGATAGATTTTGGCTCATTACAGCAAGATTTTCTCCTGTTATTTTTAGTGATGGTCTTAAGTCTTTTAATATATCATTTGCAGTTCCAATTAGTTCTGTAAGCGCGTCCAGCGTATCGCCCGCAGATTCGACAGTATCATTCAAATTATCTTTTATCTCATCCAAACCGCCGCCCTCTGCCTGCTCATCAATATATCCTGAAATATCAAAACTTTTTTTACCCTGTATAACAGAATGATTTTTTATATCCGTAATCGACGGTGCATCAGGATATTCAAGCTCTATATAGTCTTTTTTATCTTTTCTTTTAACCTTTGCAGTAATATTATCAGGCAAGCTTATACCTTTCGCGTTCAAAATCATATCAACCCGCGTATTAGTAAAATCCTTGGATGGACGAACTCTAACAGAACGCCCTAGTTTGAAACCTTTGTAATATACATTAAGATTTCTCGGAAACGGTTCTAACTCTTCAAAAACCGCAGTTATATGGATGTTATAAAAACTGTGAACAACAAAAATAAATCCTGCAATACCGAGCGCTGCTCCTAATATTAAAATCAAAAGTTTCTTCATATTTTAATTATTTTTTAAAGGCTTCGCTTTTGTATTAGGCAGTCAGGCATTATTTATGCTAATTCAAAAATCCCTCGGGTTGACACCGCGCCTCCAGTTTGATTCAATTTCTTCAAGCGAAATTCCCTTTGTTTCAGGAACGAAGAAGTAAACAAAAATTATGCAAAGAATAGAAACAATACCAAATATCCAGAATGTCCAAGCCCCGCCGATTCTGTGCAGCAACACAGGGAAACTCCCGACGACAAAGAAATTAAATGCAAAGTTCGAAACGGTACACACACTCATTGCAATACCTCTTATTCTGAGCGGAAAAACTTCCGAAACTAGTATCCAGCCGATTGGTCCGAGGCTCATTGCAAAACAAATTATATAAGTTACCAGACTTCCTACAGCAACCCATTTCAAGCTTGAACCCAAAACCCCGGCAAATGCAAAAGATGTGCCAAGAGCAAACAAGCTTAACATTACACCGGTAAGTCCAAAATATAGAAGCGGTTTACGTCCAATCCTGTCTGTAAAGAATACAGCTACAATAGTCATAATAAAGTTTACAACGCCTATACCTGTTGTTGCGTAAATGGCAGTAAGGTTGCTGTCAAATCCTGCTGTCTTAAATATTGTAGGAGCATAATAAATTATCGTGTTAATGCCTGTACAAATCTGCGCAAACATAATTCCGATACCAACGACAAAAGGCATTATCATCCATTTTTTTAACCTGAAAGCCTTTTCCTGCCTGTTATCAACAAGTGTTTCCTTAATCTCCGCAATTTCTTTTTCAGGCTCAATATCCGGTTCTATTTTGGAAAAAACTTTCTTTGCCTCATCATCTCTGTTTTTAGAAACAAGCCATCTGGGAGTATCGGACATAAAGCACATTCCTATAAATAATACGAGTCCAGGAACAACGCCCGCAAACAGCATCCACCTCCAGTTGTAAACTGCTTGAGCAAAAACAGCGTTAATAAAATAAGAGAAAAGAATACCTGCAGTAATTGCCCACTGGTACAATGAAACAAGCGTTCCTCTTAAGTTTTTAGGTGAAACTTCTGACAGATACAAAGGAACAACAAAGTTAACAATTCCAACTGCAAAGCCTACAAAAATTCTCGAAAGTATTAACACATATACATTTGGAGCAAAAGCACACAATATTGAACCTAATATAAATATTACAGCTGTTGCCATGATGATTTTCTTACGTCCAAAAATATCTGCAAGAATACCATTTGTTGCAGCCCCGATTACCGCACCTATCAAAACAGAGCTTACAAGAAAACCCTGCAACGTGTCCGGCAGAACCCAGGTTTCGTTAATAAATAAAAGTGCGCCGGAAATTACGCCGGTATCATACCCTGACAATAAACCGCCCAAAGATGCGACTATTGCAACAATGTAAAGCCAAATGTATTTCATATAAACACCTCTATTTAATTAATACCACACTTGTTATGTTTTCTAACAAAAAATTTTTTGCAAAACTTCCATAGAATGCGCTAAATCACCATGAACCTGCTTGAACAACTCTGTTATAAATACTCTGATATCCTCATCAGAGGGTAAATCTTTATATTTTATATAATATAAATCCAGCGGTATACACCCCTGTTCATTAGGGTACAAATAATTTACATCAAGTTTCTGTGCTCCGTTTTTCGTATAAAAATTAATTCTTCTTATTGTATCAGGGTTAGAAATATCAGGCGGTTCTACCTCTAAAAAACACCCTTTCTTTTCAGGATAAATATCTTTCAAAAGAGATAAAATTTTTCTGCCTAACCCCTTTGAATGAAATTGTTTCAAAACCGCAATATAATCTATAAAAATGAAATCACCATACTCAAAAAGAATTATATAACCTGCAAATTCTCCATCAACAACCTTGTAGAGAATATAATTTTCACCGAATAGCTTCAAGAATTTTTCATATGATTTCAGCTCTGACTTCGGGAATTGAGCCAGCATATCCTTATAAATTATATTAAATTCATCTGTTTTTATAAGTTCCATAAATCTATTATAACAAATAAGGCCTCCGTTTGCACGGAGGCCTTATCAAAATATTTAACCTGAAATTCTTCCCGGAACAACAACTCCGCCCTTCAAATTCTTTTTATAAAATTCTACGTGCGGCTGGAGTACGCTGTCTAATACTTCAGGAAGAGCTTTATTCTGCATAACAGCTTCTACTATTTCCTGATAGCAGGTTGCAAATGCCCTCAATTGAGTTACAGCCCCTGCTGCTTCCGGAGTCAAGCCAAGCTTTGAAGTTTCAACATATTCTTTGAAGAAAGCACCTGATGATTCATAAGATTTTGTCAAAGCACCTATATATGCTTCAGCATTTTCAGCACAAACACCTTTATCTACAGGAACAGTAAGCGCAAATACAAGTTTATTTGCAGGGTTAAAGTGTGCTTCTGCAGAGTGGTGCATTGCATCAGGAACTTTTGCAATCTGTTTAAGAGTATCTTTTACAGATTCATTCTGCATTTGTGCATGCCAGTAAACAGTGTTTTCAAACATAGAACCCATATACTGATGAACAGAAGCTTCAATCCCGTTAAGTTTAGCATCAGCCCAGAAAATACCTTCTTTTAATGCATCATTCAGTTCTAAATCAGCAGATAAAGAAAGTGAAGAAATTTCTTGTGCTGACATTAACATTGTTTTCATATCTTCTTTGCTCATACCTGCAAATGCTAATGTGAATAAAGCGTGATCATCAAAAGCAGAAAATCTTCCGCCTACATCATCGTGAATATACAAATCGCCGAGCCAGCCGTTTTCATTAGATGTTCTTCTAAGCTCGCTCTTCTCAGCATTCTTATCTGTTACTGCAATAAAATGTTTTGCTGCAGATTTTTTTGCCTCTTCTAAAGATTGTCCTTTAGCAATATATGCATCTTCAAGCATTTTTTGTATTCTCAAGAAACCATCTTTAGTTTCAAATGTTGAACCTGATTTTGATGCAATCATATAGCTTGATGACAATACATCATTACCCAGTTTTTCTAAAAATCTGGCGAAGCTGATTGAATCAACATCAGAATAGAAATAAATTTTATCAGAATTGATGTTCAACCCGTTAATACCAAGCATATGCTCAACAGTGTGTTTTGAACCGCCAATACCCATTACGCTTAATTTTTCAACACCGGTCTGAGATTTTAATTTTGAAGCTAAAGAATAGATGTCATCTAATCTTTTAGCTTGTTCCTGAGGGAGATTTACCCAGTTAAGGAACTTGCCCGGCTGATTAGCACGTGATGAAAACTCGTTTACAAAATCAGATGTTTTAGAAGAATATTTAGAGAAATCAACACCTGAAAACATTGTTTTTAATGATGAATTTTTAGTTAACATATTAACTCTCCTTTTTTCTATATCATATCATAAGAATTTTTTATAAAAAATTTTATGTTATACTTTTTTCAAAAGTGGATGATAAATTTAATGGCAAAACGAAAAAACAGATTTGAATTTATTACAAAAACTCCGGAGAGAATACTTCCCGCAACCTTTTTCCTGCTTTGCCTGACCGGAGGCATAATACTATATTTACCATTCTGTTCTCCGCATGGTGTATCATTTCTGGATGCAATGTTTACAGCTGTAAGTGCAGTATGCGTAACAGGCCTTTCTGTTGTGAGCGTAAGTGATAAATTTACTGGCGTAGGACAGCTTGTTTTATTGCTGTTAATACAAGCCGGCGGATTGGGAATAATGAGTATCAGCTCTATTATATTTATACTTCTGGGCAAAAGAATGTCGCTTACACATGAAAAAAATGCCAGAAACATCTTTGAAGCGGAAAGCAAAGAAGAAATAAAAAAATCCCTAATACGTATTTTTAAATATACATTTATTGTGGAACTAACAGGAGCAATTATCCTTTCTGCCTGTTTTACATTTAGCGAACACAGTCTGCTTACAGGGCTTAAATTCGGGTTCTTTACTTCTATATCAGCGTTCTGTAATGCCGGATTTTTCCTAAAAAATGACAACCTTATAGGTTATAACAGTTTTCCTCTTTTAACCTATACTGTTTCATTTTTAATAATTCTTGGCGGTATGTCACCGGCAATCTGCCTTATGCTGCAAAATATTTTCAAAGGGAAAAAACTCCCTCCGGTTGCAGTACTGGTTTTCTATACAACTTTAGCACTTTTAATCGGAGGAACCCTGTTTTTCTTCCTTTCAGAATATAATGGTGTTTTAAGCGGAATGAGCATTGCAGATAAAATTCATAACGCCTGGTTTCAATCAGCAACTTCAAGAACAGCAGGATTTAATTCAGTAGATTTGAGCAGTATAAATCCTGGAACATTCCTGCTTATGGTTGCACTTATGATAGCCGGAGGCTCTCCGGGAGGTACTGCTGGAGGCTTAAAGACGACAACGATTAGTGTTTTATTTTTAACCTGCTACAATGCAATCCGCATAAAAGATAATGTTGTAAGAAATAGAGTTATTAAGCTTGATACAATAAAAAAAGCAATAACATTAACAGTAGTATACCTGTCAATACTTGTTACAATAGTTTTGATGCTTCTGACAACCCAAACCGCCGGTGCAGAGCAGCTAATTTTTGAAGCAGCATCAGCACTTGGTACAGTTGGTTTATCAATGGGAGCTACAAGCCAGCTTGACGGAGTTGGGAAAGTTATCATTATTGCAGCAATGTTTCTTGGAAGGGTTGCTCCTGCAACACTGATTTGCTACTTAAATACTAAAAATATAGATTCAAGGATTAGTTATCCTGATGCAAAAATTTCACTAACATAGGAGAAAAATATGTCTATACAGGTTTTAATAATAGGTTTGGGACAGTTCGGTATGTCGCTTGCAAGAACTCTATCAGAAAAAGGCACAGAGGTTATAGCAGTCGATCAAGATAAAGAGCTTGTTGACGAAGCCGCAGGATTTTTAGATGACGCACTCTGTCTTGATGCTACAGATGAAACGGCTCTCGGAAAATTATGCCCCAAGGAGCGCGATGTTGTAATTTGTGCAATCGGTGCAAGAGAACCGTCTATACTTACAACAGCAATTTTAAGACAGATGGGATGTGACAACGTTATTGCAAGAGCTACCGATAAAATTCATGAGCGTATTTTAAAAGCAGTAGGTGCTAAGAACGTTATTAACCCTGATGCAGAATATGGGAAAAAATTCGCATACAAAATTCTGTTCCAGAATATTATCGCAGATGAAACATCAGAAGATATCCAGCTTCTTGAAATAAATGTACAGCCGTTTATGGAAGGTAAAAACCTGATTGAACTCGCACTTCCTAACAAATATGGAATTATTGTTGCGGCAATCAAAAAAGGGAATAAACTTGCAAGACCATTTCCAAATGAAATTTTAAATACAAAAGATAAATTGCTGTTAGTATGTACAGAAGACGCAATCGCAAAAATGATTGAGGAGAATAAATAATGAATTTTTCAAAATCTTTTTATTTATCGTTTATTTTACTTCTTGTATTTTCTACACTGCTTGCAGCAGCGGGCATTCGCGGATTTTTAAGACTAGCCCCATCAATTGAGCAGATAAATAAACACAACACTCAATCACTTTATATCGCAGAAAGTATGATGTCAGCTCTCACTGTGAACAAAGATATAAAATCCTTTGAAGAAGCTTTAACCAAAGGAAAAACAAATGTTACAGAAAAGGGAGAAGCAGAAGTAATCAACAAAATCGAAAAGAGTTATAAATCTGCTTTTAAAAATAATGCCGGATATAAAGAAACAACCGTTAATAATATAATAGAATTGTCAAGGATAAACAGAGTCGGGATGCAGAACGCAGCTTTGCGGGCAAAAAAATTAAGTTCTGCAGGTGCCTGGGTTATTGGATTCCTAACTCTTATTACCTGGGGTCTTGGATTAATACTAATAAAAACTTTAACTACTAATCTTATTAAACCTCTCGCGGAGTTGATTGATGTTCTTGAATCATATTTCAAAGGGAATAAACTCAGACGCTGTCCTAAATTGGCGCCTAATCATGATTTCCAAAGAATTTACGACGCAATTAACAGCCTGCTTGATAAACAAAGTTAAATATAAATGATGGGAGAAATTTATGGAATTAATTAATACTGTACTTGCTGTTCTTGTTAAATTTATAGAACACATTATCACCGTAATGGGTCCGTTCGGTATAAGTTTGCTTATGGCAATAGAATCTTGCAATATACCGCTTCCGAGTGAAGCCATACTTCCTTTTGCGGGCTATATTGTAAGCAAAGGTGAAATGAATTTTCACGTAGCTGCCTGGGCAGGTGCATTCGGATGCGTATTGGGTTCAATTCCTTCTTACTACCTTGGCTATTTCGGCGGACGTAAGTTTATTGAAAAATATGGAAAATATTTTCTCATTTCCCATAAAGATCTTGATGATGCTGATAAATGGGTAGAAAAATATGGTGACTGGGCATTCTTCATATGCAGAATGCTGCCTGTAATAAGAACTTTTATTTCACTTCCTGCCGGCATTTTGAGGGCAAGAAAAAGAATATTTTTTACACTTACATTCCTGGGCTCGCTTGTTTGGAGTTATCTGCTTGTTTATGTCGGGGTAAAATTCGGACAGAATATGGAAATGTTTAAGCATCTCTGGCATAAGTTTGATATTTTAATCGTTGTTGTAGTGGGTATACTTGGTATTTTATACATCTACAAACACGTTAAACATTTAAAAGAGTCCTAATAAATAGGACTCTTTTTTAATAAATTATATTAACTTTTCTTTCTCGTCTTCTCTTTTTTCGTGCTTTTTAATCATTTTTTCTAACTCTTCTGGAGTTACCGTATTCCAGGCAACGCCATCTTTTTGAAGACCTTTTTTCAATATAGTGACTTCTTTGTCTTTAAGTTGTTCGTCTGCTGCAACAATATCTCTATCATGATATGTCCCTGCAAGTCTAACTGCATTTTCCGAAGGAGAGCTGATTTCATTTTGTTTCATCTGAACATCATAGCTAGGCCAATCTTCCGGAAGAGCCTTTATTGTAGTAAACTCACCCTGAGATTCCAGACGTTTATCAACTTCTTTTTCAAGAACTTTTTGTACATAAGCCTTCTGACTCTTGAATCTGCAAGGAATAACGATTTCGCTGCCGATAACTTCCTCTGGATCACGATTTTCATACTTGCAGAACAAACTTGCTGCAGCTTGAAGGTGTCCAAGTTCTATATCAACAAACAATTCCCAAATCTTTTTGATTCTATCATCCGGTTCATCTTCCATGCAGGTATAATAATTACATACCTCGGTAAATTCGTGTATAAGGAATTTTTCCCACATGGATTCGGTCGGATCAATTAAAGATTCATACATGGTTACATGTTCTTCCTCAACATCCTTTATCTCCGCATAAGTTTCTCTTAATACGTGGTCACCGTACATAAAACCGTGTTCAGCATAGTAATTATGAGTTTGCTGTTCACCGGAAAGAAGAGTTAAAATATTAACCTTTGTCTGAGGATGTGCTGTATTTTTATCATAATGTTTTCTTATTCTCAAGCCATTATCATTGTGGTGATGCTGAGTTGGTCTTCCCACAATAACATCAGTCTTACCTTGTACAATATCATTAGGTTCAATACCTTCAGTCATATATGCAAATTGACTGTATCTATACAGGTGGTCAAAATCTTCCAGAAGCCCGAAGTCAAAGGTTTCTTTTACATAAGGATCCGGCTCATTTTGCGCCATCCACGCAGTCAAATCAACAGCAACTTGTTCATACCCCAGAGTCGTTTCTAAAACAGACTGATCTGCAGGTCCCATCCAGTTTGCAGTCGTCTGTTGAGAATCTTCTATTCTGCTTATATGAGCAATAAGTTCTCTATCTTTAGTATCCGGCACAAACCTGTTAAGCTGGTGTTTAAATCCCCACGCCTCAACTTCTATGCCGTTCATAAGAATTTGTCTTGTTCTTGTATAACAATCAACTTCTGTTTTGTTATAAGGTTTACCCACAATCTGATGCCAGTTCCTGACTTGTTTTTCTATTGGAATACCTTTTTCTTTCAATGGATTAAAACTCATTTTATCCGCCTTTCTGCAGACTGCTCTGCAAAAAGCATTCTAAAATAAAAGACAAATTTTTTTATTGCCCGATATGGTTAAAAGCATAAAAAGAGATAGGCAATGCCCATCTCTTAAAAAAATACGCCTGCCGCGATTCGAACGCGGGACCCTCTGCTTAGAAGTTGTATAAGGCAGATTTGGCGCAGGTTTTCAGTTTTTATCAGAATTTATCTCTATTTGTTACGGCACATGAATTTGAGACTAATTTTATTCTCAGATTTTGTCAATTTTAGTTTAAGTTTATCAGAACTTTTGCAACCTTTTTGCAACCAAAATGTGATTAAGGAAAGATTGAGATTTCTAAAACAACCATTTTACACAAGGACTGGGGAGGGGCAAAAGCCATATTTAGCCTCCTTTAATCGGAGCCATAGAAAAATTTTGTATTTTTTGAACAATGCAATTTCGCAAACTTTTGCAACAAATACGCTTAATAATTATTCTTACTGAATATAATTTTATAAATATGAAAGGGAATAAATGGAAATTAAAATAATAAGAAACTGCATAAGATGTAAACATTGTGGTGATATACTTGAATCAACAAATATACATGATTTTAAATTTTGCTCTTGTGGTAAAGTTGCAATTGATGGTGGCAAGAATTATTTAAAACGCAGCGGCAATCTAGGCGATTGGGAAGAATTAAGCGAAACAAAAGAAGATTAAAATTTTTATTCAAATTATTAGCTTTCTTGCTATATTTCATTATTTGATGTAGCATGAAAGCCATGGCAACGAATAAGAAAACAATTACAGATTTTAATGTATCGGATAGAGAATTAGAAGTCGCATACAAAAAGTACCGTGATGTCTATAATGTTTCCAAAGATTTAGATATAATATTTAACATTGCATTAAGAGATAAAGAACGATTTCCATCAATAAATTTAGGTGGTGGAGATATAACTTATGAACGTTATATTGAAAGATGGATAAAATCCTATTCAGACGCCGAAAATAATGCACCAAGTAAACATATCGCAAATCCAAAATCTTCTTGTTCTGACCCTGCTGTAAAGAAGCTTGTTGAAATAGCTACTGGAGTTAGTGAAAGTGAAGCTAATAAACAAGAACGACACCATAACCTATTTATGTCTGCTGAAAATATACAAGGTGATTTGTTAGAGGAATATATTGCAATTAATGTTCGACAATTTGGCTGGCTTTGGTGTAAAGGAAACATTTTAAGAGCTGTTGATTTTTGTAGTGAAGACGGTTCAGCTTATCTTCAAATTAAAAATAAAAATAATACTGAAAATAGCTCAAGCAGTGCAATTAGAGAAGGTACTGAAATCAAGAAATGGTTTAGATTAGGAACAAGTAAACAAGGCGGAATTTGTTTTCCTGCTTATAAATGGTCAAGTTTAAATGATATTATAAATAAAAATAATAAGTCTAAAAAAACTTGTAATTTATCAGAAGAATCATACATTACATTTGTAAGCAAAGTTGCTGCTGAAAACAAGCAGATTGTATCTGACAAGTAGAGTTCTTATTTCTGATTTTTTCGATTCTGTTTCTTATTTCATTTTCCCAGGATACTTCGTCTGTCAATTTATATCGGGAAAATGGGAAATTAAAAATTACATATTTATTCCCATTCATATCGTCAAGTATAGCTTTACCTATTGCTTCACCTAATTTAATAGGAACAGCATTTCCGATTTGTTTGTATTGGTCAAGAATAGAACCGCATATTTTCCAATTACTAGGGAATTCTTGAATACTTGCATACTCTTCAACGCTCAGTGGTCTATTTTCAACTGGATGAGCTAAATCAGTTGCTGGCATTGTAGGATTTGTAACAAGTGTAGGTGAAGGCTTGCTAAATGATAGTCTGCGTAAGAATCCTGTTTTACCTCCGCCCAATTGGAGTTTTTTGCCCATTGCTTCAACTTGCATTTCAGGAGGTAAATCTTTCCAATATTGCCCTTCTTTAAGCATTCGATAATATTTTAACCTTTTTTCAGGGAATTCAATATAATGATGTTTCACATTCTTTGGTATGCTACTTAGAGCGTTTGATAATGTATTCCATGGTGCAAGACCATAAGTTGATTCGTTAGAATTTGTAGGTTTTAAATATGGCACTTTATTATTGCCTAATTTTGCAATAATAACCACACGTTCTCTGATTTGCGGGGCTCCAAAATTAGCAGCATTATATAAATTAAAAGAAACGCTATAACCAAAACTTCTTAATTTATCAAGAATAATAAGCATTGCACCACCCTTTATCGGTTGTTCAATATCTTGATATGGATATTCCGCAGATAACAATCCTCGAACATTCTCGATTACAACATAAGTAGGTTTAATTTCGCCTACAATATCTAAGTATTTTAAAAATACATTGCCTCTGGAATCATCAAACCCTAATCGGTTTCCAGCTGTACTGAATGCTTGGCAAGGAGGCCCACCAAAAATAACATCAACTTTTCTTCCTTTTGGAACTCCTGCATATTCTAGGATTTCTTTTGCGCTATATTTTTCTATATCACCAATTAAAGCCATCTCAGGTTCATTTGTCGCAATAGTTAATCTGCATGCTTTGTTAAATTCGCAAGCAAGCATGGCTTTAATTCCTGCATTTTTCATTCCAATATCTAAACCCATTGCACCAGAAAAGAAACTCAAAGCAACAATATCAGGAATATCTTTAGCAATCCTTTTATGGTCATCTGGCTCAATTACAACATTATTATCTTTAATATATTGATTCAAATCATCGGTATTAATAAGCCATTGCGAGCCTATCATTGTTGCTTTTAAATAATTTTCTCTAATTAAACTTCTTACATATTGTGTTGTAACTTTTAATTTTTTAGCTATATCATTTACAGTTAATAATTTATCACTATCCATTGGTCTAATTTCAATTCTCTCTCGAAACTTTTTATAGACCAATTATAGTATAAAAGATTTTGTTTGTTAATTTGTTAAGCTGTCAAGTCTGTAACAAAAGTTTAATAATTTGAATAGCTTGAACATTACAATTATAATTGATATATAATTCGAGAAAGAGGATACTTGTGCGCGAAGCTCTTTGGCAGCTAATTGAAAATACTATAATTTTTGAATACTCATTACCTAATAAAGAAAAAGATATTGAGAGAGTTCATCTTTCCACAAAAGATGATGACTGTTATTCTGTTAGTGAAAAAGAGGCACTTGTTTCAATTATATACAATTCAATATTAGATTATTCTTTTCAAGAATTTAACCTTACAGAAGAATCTTATAAGGCATTATTAATTAAAGCGTTAAAAACAAAATTCAAATTTAATGACAATGCTTCACAAAGTACAAAATTAAAATTAGGATTTTATGGTGAAGTTTTATTACATACATTATTGTATAAAATCTACGGTACAAAATGTTTAATCTGTAGAGGATATTTTTATAATCCATTAAATAATAGCGAAACAACAGGCTATGATGCATATCATATAATTGAAAATGTTGATGAACAAAAAATGGAGTTATGGTTCGGTGAAGTAAAATTTTACATTAATCCAGAACAAGCAATATGCAAAATAATGACAAATATTGATAAAGCTTTATCTGACCAGTATTTGGAAACTAATATTTTAGCCATGCAAGACTATAAAGATAGAATTATAAATGATAATTCAAAGTTAAAAAATATAATTGAAAAATGGGATAAAAATCCTGAAATACAAATTTCACAGGAATTAAAGGACAATAATATATCCCTAGTTTATCCCATATTTATTATTTTTGATATGAATAATAAAACTTATGATGAATGTATTAAAAATACTGTTACATATATCAAAGATAATTATAAAAGTATAACACCTAGTTTAACAATAGACTATAAACTATTTTTCATATTTTTACCAATTCAAAATGTAAAGGAAGTCAAGGAAGAAGTACTTAAATGGATAGAAGAAAAGAAGCCTGTTCTATAGTTAAAGCTATTAACGAATATAAAAATAACAAAATTGAAGATTATGAACTAATCAAAAAAGTTTGCAATTATTTTGATTCGATAAAAAGTGAGGATTTATCACAGGCAGACTTAAGTTTTTTAAAATATTTATCCAATGTATGTGGAATCCCTCATTACTTTGATTTATTAGAGTCCGGTTTTAACAAAAGCATCGACATAGACGATTATAATTTAAAAACATTTGCTGCTGAATTATATGAAACTTCTTTATACTTGCCGAATATGAATAAAACTCACCAGTACCAAAAAGAAATTTTAGATAAATTTGATACAAACAAAATAAATAGATTTTTCCTTTCTGCAAGTACATCTTTTGGAAAAACTCATTTAGTATACGATATTCTTTTAAAAATGAAATATAAAAATATAGCTCTAATTTTTCCAACAATTGCATTATTGGCAGAAAACTTAGAAAAAATTCTTTCTGATGAAAATTATGTTGAGTTAAAAAATAACTATAAAATTCATACACTAAGTGAAACAAAAGAGCTTGGAGAATATAATATTTTTATATATACCCCTGAAAGATTTTTATCTTTCACAGACAAGCAAAATATTAAGTTCGACTTTATATTTGTTGATGAAATTTATAAAATTGATAACGAATTCGTTTTAGATGAAAAAGCTCAAGAAAATGAAAGAGATACGGCCTATAGGATTGCAACATATCAATTGTTAAAAAATACTAAAGATATATTATTAGCAGGACCTTATATTAAAATTCCTACAAATCAAGAAAGTTCTTTTAGACAATTTATTTGTGAGAATCAAATAGAAATTCTAGATTATAATAATTTTGAAATAGTTGATAAAACTTATACTAATATTAAATTAGCTAATAGTTGTACAATAGACAGCACAATAAATGTCGATTTTCAAAATCATAAACGAAAAAAGAGCAGATTAAATGAGTTAACTAGAACAATAGTAAATGCTAAAGAAAATTGTATTATCTATTGTTCAAATAGAGATGCTACCGAAAAAGACGCAAAAAGTTTATTAGATTCTGGTTATTTTAGTAATCATTCTTATGAGAAATATAATAAGTTTATTGAACATTTAGAAAATAATTTTAATAAAGAATGGATTGTAATAAAAGCATTAAAACAAGGAATAGGCATTCATCACGGCTTAATTCCTAAATATATTCAAAAAGAAATTATAAATTTATTTAATGATGAATTGATAAATATTTTAATTTCTACAACAACAATTACAGAAGGTGTAAACACTTGTGCAAAGAATTTAATAGTTACAAACGATACTAAGGGTGGAAAGACCTTAAAAAAATTTGACGCCCAAAATATTTCAGGTAGAGCGGGACGTTTTCTAAAACACTACAAAGGACGTGTAATAATTCTAAAGAATAAGTTTATGGATATATTAGAGGGCAAAGGTTCCGAAATTAAATATAAAAATTACGAAAAAAATATTAATAAAAGCGAGGTAGATATTTTCTTTACTCCTAAAGATTATTTAACAACGCAAGATAAAGTATCAAAGCTATCTATCATAAGAGAACAAAGAAAAAGAAGATTACCCAATAGCTTATTTGAACAATATAAAACAGTTAGTCGAAAAGACAAAATCCTAGTGTATGATAATATTTTAAATTTATCAAATGATGATAAAGTAAAAGTTTGGAATGCAGTAAATAGAATTCATACCCAATTTGATTTATCTTGGTCTGGATTTGAAATTATATTTGATAAAATATTGAAACCAATTATTACAAACAAAAATTTATTGGGAATAATTAATCATAAAACCGCAAATAATTATTCCATAGTTATAGTCAAATTAAACAGCTATATAAACGGAGGGTTTAATTCTCTTGTAAAATATGAAATTGATAATAAAAATTCTTCATACGACTTAGCAATAAGACATTCAGCGGATTTTGTATATAATACGTTAAAATATCATGTAGTAAAATACTTAGGCGTATTCGATTTGATGTACAAATATATTAATTCAAATGCTAATAATTGCTCAATAGAAGATATTCCTGGAATAGATAGATTATTATCAAAGTTAGAATATAATGCTTTTAGTGAAAAAGGTAGATTAGCTAGTGATTACGGTGTCTCTAATAATTTATTAGATTATTATGAATTAGAAGAAGATAATCCCCAAAAAGCAAATGAAATAAAAAATCTATTTGATGAATATGAGCTAAATTTATATAATAAAGTTGAGAATATAATACAAACTTAATATGAACTTACTCTAACTTTTGCAACAATTTTTCTTATCATTGCTTAAACAAAATTGTTTCCATGTCATTATTATTAAAAAAGAGGGGAATGATAGATATGGAACAGGAAGAAAAATTAAACGAAGCAGGGCACCTATTGCTAGAGGTGAAATGTTTAGCAAGGCTTGGAGCCTTGGCGTCTGATTCTTGTGTAATAGATAAAGAATTACAGCTACAAGATAATATTGAATATTATTTTGTCTTGCGAAAAATTGTTAATGTTATTAATGAAATAGAGAATATTTTAAACAATTAGTTATGGCGTCTTAAAATAAGTTCGTTTATTCATTTATTGCTTTAGGAATTAAAATACCTTTTTCTCTATCATGTTGATAAATAAACCTAACTCTTGCCATTACTTCATCTTCACCAATTATTTGATTTATTTTATTTATCAATTTTGTTTGAGTTTCTTCATTGTGATAATAGATATTAATAATTGCATTTTTATTTATAGTAAGAATATGTTTCAATATCTTATGGTCTGTTTCATCAAGGGAATGTCCGACTATATGAAATATTGGTTTTATCTTTTTTCTTTTATCGAGCGGATTTAATTTTTGTAATAAATCTTGATATTTATGTATTGTGCTATATCTGTGTCTTTGATGATGTTTTTTGAAAATATTAAACTCATGAGGAATGGATAAATTGGGGTTTGTTTTAGATTCATTCTCAAAACTATGCGTTCCCAATACTAAGTTGCAAGATTCATTCTGTCCAACTTTTCCATGTACAAAAATTGGTTCAAAATTTTCAATACTACAGTAGGTATTAAATTTTTGCTTATACAATCTTTCACATGTGTCTGTATAATTAAAACTTAGTAAATAAACATCTTTGTTATTAGGCTTAACACCAATTGTTTTAAGAGATAATTGATAAGGCGAAACATCACTCATATTAAATAAGACTTCATTAAGTAAATAGTCTTCAAATAATTTTGAAAAATCTCTTAATTGGTCATAAAAAAAATTAACATAACCAATAGTATTAGCAAGATACACACTATATGCCAAATTATTATGTGGTTGTATTCTAAGATACCCTTTAGAATCTACATTACATGTACCAAACGAATCTTGTAAATAATTCTTTAAATTATCAAATATAAAAGCATTGTTGTTAAAATCTATGTTAAATATTTGTGGATTGTTATTTTTTGTAATACATATTTTGGTTAGAATATTAATAACACGAAAGAGTTCTTTTTCCACGTCAATCCACGTTTCTCCAATATTTTGTTGAACATTAATAAAATGTTTTATCCAAATATTTTGAAAATAGGGGTCTGTAGGAGCATAAGTCATTCTTGGTCTATAAAGCTTTTCATAACAATAATTTAAAAAATCTCTATATGACGTTTTTAAACCATGTGCTAAATCAAAACCATTTCCTATAATTAAAATATTCATCATATATCACCCCAAATACTATTTAGAATTTGAATAATTCCAAAGCTTCATTGGACAATTTTTCTGTTCTCTGTTTGATAAGAGCTATAGTCCACTTATCTTGTTTTACAACATCTTCATTCAAATATAGACCATTTCTATAACCAACGTATTTACCGTCTTTTTGCCTATTCTTTTTATCGTCAAATGATTTGTTGCTTAATGATGAATTGTATCCAGATACTGTTAAATTACCTATAGTATGAACATATAAATCTCGATATTCATTAGCTTTATTCGTATCACCATCAGCAATCATATCAACCCAAGTTTTTGGAATATTCTCGCCTTCTGGGAATATATGCTCAATAGTCCATACATAATTATTATGTTCATCTCTTAGCCACAAATCAGTATAAATTTCTTTAGTTTGATGCTTTGCTTCTAGTGAGCATAGTATATATCTTGCGACATCTTTATTAATATCGTATATAGAATCTTGTAATTTATCTAAAAACTCTTTATCAGCTGCAGAAACCTCTATTAATTTATTACGTATAATATCATAAATTCTGAGATTTTTTTGAGTTTTTATATCATCTATAATACTCATAAATAATGATGTTAGACTGCGAGTATTTGGTATATCGGTAAGATTTCTTCTGACAAAGAACAAAGTCAATAAGTCTATAATCTTTTTAATTTCTTCCTCAAAGGATTCTTCCCAGGATAAATTTTTTTTAGTTAAAAATAAATACAATAATAATAAATAAGAAGGTGCCTCTTGAATTCTTGACAAGTTGAGTAAATTAACTGTGTATGGCAATCTTTCATCTGTATTATTAATTAATTGAGCATAAACCTTTGAAGCTTGCATCATATCTTCAATAAATTTTTCATAATTTCTTTCAATTAATTTTTGATAAATATGCATCAATGTAGTTTTAGTTGCCAAATATGCAAGAGGAAACATTTTTGATTGATTATCATTCATAAAAGGTTTATTTAATTCTTCTCTAAATGCATTATAATATTGTCTAAAAAATCTTTCTTGAATTGAATATTCATCACTTATATTATTTTTTATTTCTATCCAATTGTTATAGCAATCTTCAGACTTATTATCTTTATCAGAAATTGATATTAATAGATTTTGCATTAGGTCTATAGCTGTTAATGGTACACCTCTATTATTAAGAGATTCAAATAACATATATGCATCTTGATGCGAATCAACCTGTATAAAAACAATAATCGCATTCTTAAACCTATTAACCAAATTAAATAAAGTCGTAACCGTATTGTTTGATTTTAAATTATTATCATCAAACTCATCATTATTTAAAAAATTAGTTATTAACTTATCAAAGAATCTAAACGCTTTATAAATTTTTCTATTTCCTGCATTCGGTTTTTTCTTAATATTAATATCAATTATATTGCACTCAAATAAAAGAGAATTATAATCATTCCTATTATAATCTTGTATCTGTAACTCTAATCTTGGAATATATTTATTATCCTCGTTTTTAATTGCTAATGCTTTTTTAATGTTAATTAAATCATTAAGTTCATCTTCATTTAAATCTTTTTTAAATTCTGTAATTTTAGAATAAAGTGCAGCAAATGCAATAGACAAAGTTGTTAGTCTTTGCTGACCGTCTATAACTTCAGCAATTCTATTTCCTAATAAATTGTTATTTGTGTTGACTGTTATAGATGAACCCAGGAAATAGCCATCATTATTTTCAATTATGTCATTAAAGAGTAAATTCCATTCATTCTGTCCCCAAGTATATTTTCTTTGGTACTTTGGTATCTGATACATTGTTTTATCATCAATTGAAAATATTTGTGATATTTTCAAATCTTTAACATAATTAATCATAGCTATTACTCCTAATATTTTTTCCAATATAGCATAAACAAATTAGCATTTCTTAATGTTACCATATTTACATAAGCAGTTTGAATCAGGAATGTGTCAAGTGTAGACATAAAGATATGGAATACTGCGAAACCATAAATCAGCTAGTTATACGCATATAAACATAAGCAAACGATTTTTAATTTCGTAAAAACAATGTGTAAATTGTTTCCTTAAAGTTCTTCAAAGAGGTTAGAAGGTTTAATATTCAAGGCTCTTGCGATTTTAAAGACATTCTCGACAGTTGTATTTCTTTCGCCCCGTTCAATCATACCGATAAAATTAGGCGACATATCAAGGATTTCAGCTAGTTCAAGCTGGGTTAGTTCTTTATCAAGTCTTAAGGATTTTAGTCTCTTTCCGAATTTTTGTAAATCTTTTTTGCTCATATTGTAATTTTCGTGGTAATATGAAACTAAATAAACAAACTGACCGTGCGTTAATATGTATCAATCTTTTATAAATCAATACTTTAAGGACAAATACTAAACGTGGTTAAGAAAGGTAAATATGAAAAAGTTTTTAATTATTATTTTGCTAAATCTTTTCACAATAATTCCTGTTTTTGCAGATTCTTCAACCTATCCAACAACACAAAGAGACACAATAAAAGCTAATTTAAAATATACTGTTGGTGGACACAAAGAAATAGTTATAAAAGAAATTCGTCTTTTAGGTTATCACAATGGCAATGAAGACGAAGTACAAATTGATATAGAATTAGACGGCAAAAAGCATACTTTAAAGCGAACTGTTGAAGCCGGTCATGATTATTACACTGAAATGATAAATTGAGGAATATTATGCGTAAAGTAATAATTTTTCTTTCAATACTTTTATTATTCCCTTGTCAATCAAAGGCTGTTGGTTTACAAAAGACAATGCGAAAAATTATGAAAAGCTGGGTTGGCTGTGATTTTCGCACAGTAGTTAATCACTGGGGACAACCACAAAGGTTAAAATATACTGGTGACAATATTAATTATTATTGGATACTTAAAGCTAAATCTTATGTTCCTGCAAGAATCTCAGGCGATATGATTTATGGCGGATATTACAGAACTCTTTACTGCGCAAGAATATTGAGTGTTGATAGTGATACAAATAAAGTTTATGCCTGGAATTGGGAAGGGAATTGTTGTCCTGCAACAGAAGTAAACAGATTATATAAAGAATGGATTAATCCTGATTTTTTATATCAAGAAAAATTATACAAAGGACATTCAACAAAAAAATGTAAAAGCAATTCTGACGAATACGACAGAACAATAGAAGCAACCAAAAAATTTAAAGAAAGTTTAGGTAAACAATGAAAAAATCAATATTATTTACAATCATAATTTATTTTTTATTTCAATTTAACACATTGGTTTTTGCTGATGATTTTATGGAATTATTATCAAAAGCAACAAATGCTTATAAATCAGGAAATTATCAATCAGCGATTTATTATTATGACAAGATGATAAAAATTGACCCTCAAAATGCAGGTGCATATTCTTTAAAGGGTATTATTTATTTAGAAGAGTATGGAAATTATGAACTCGCAATCAGTAATTTTTCAAATGCTATAAAATATAATCCAAAAGAAGCTTCAAATTATACGTATAGAGGAATTGCACGAATGAAACTAGGTGATATAGACGGTGCTGCAACTGATTTAACAAAAGCAATTTCTATAAACAATCACAAGGGGACGCCAGAAGCATTGCCATATTGTACAAGAGCATTGGTTTATTCAATTATGGGAAAATATCAAGAGACAATTTTAGATGCAACAAATGCAATAAAAATACAACCAAAATATCCGGAAGCATTTCATTATAGAGGATTAGCAAAATTAAATATTGCAGCTTCTCAAAAATCAACTACAGGAGTGAATGACGCAATTAAAGATTTGAACTTTGCAAAAGAACAATGCTTGCAGCTTGGTAATATGGAAGAATATCAAAATGTTATGAAAAGTTATAAAATGGCAATATCTGTACTTGAATTATTAAACAAAGGTGCTATCAAATAATTTCGCATTTTATCTCTGCGTCTTTTGATATTACTGATTTTCAGTAGTATTTAAACAGAAAAACCTAAAATTACCGGCATGTATTAAAAATTTTTGCTTGAGATTGGTGTATTACAGACATGATAGAAGTTTTATAGAAATAACTTTTAAATTTTATATTAACCATACTAACCAAAATAATCGATGAATTTGGTTAATATGGTTAATATATTTTCGCAGAACTATAAAGAAATATCTTTTAGATAATAGGCCTCGCCATTTTCTATTTGAATTGTATAATCAATTTTTAAATTTTCTTGATATTGTTTTTCGCAAAAATCAATAAATATTTTCTCTATTTTAGTTAATAAAATTTTTTCTTGGTTACCACTCAAATCATAGTCTTCATATTCTTGAACATCCTGATATAATGTATCAGCTTTTTTTAAAGCATTTTCAAGAGTTTTTCTTCTTCTTGCCCACTTGGCATAGCAGCAATTATCATGTTTTTCGGGATTAGATGATTTTTGACATTTTGGTTTATGACAATACGTAACTTTAGAATTGAATTTTATTTCTTCATATCCCTTTTTATAACTATCCGGTTTCCCGCAATAAAAACATTGATTATAAGGTTTAACTACCTGTTTATCCAGTTTTGGTGATAAAGGAAACAGACCAATATTATCAATTTGAAACAAGAGCCAGGCTAAAGCATTTTTCTTTCTTGTATAAGATATGTCATAAACTATATTTAAACCGCAGTCCATCTCAACATTTACACCTGTAAATTTTTCAACAAGTTCTGGTGCTAATATTCTAAATGTTATTTCTAAATCTTCTTTAGATAGTTTTTTATAAGGTTCAATGTAGATTTTATAATACTCATCTTCTGAAATTTTTAATCTTTTAAGCATTTCTTCTGGTGGATATTCTAAATTTTCGCAAGCCTGTATCTCTTTTTGCTTCTTAAGATACCATTTCTCAAAAACATTTGATAATTGCCTGTAATCCTTTTTAGATTCACTTTTTATTCTCATTGCATATATTCCTCAAAAAGGATTATATCACAAATCGTTTATACTCCAAAACGTAGTACATAAGCAAAGAAAGGAGAATAACTATGTACAAAATTTTTGAAAAAAGTGTAAAAAACGATTGTAAAAAAGGAGGATTAAAAAATGTTTAAAGATTTAAACGAATATTCAGAAACAACTTTTAGAAAAAAGATTAAACTATCAAAACAAAAACAGGAATGTCCTAAATGCGGACACAAAACATTTCAGATGTATGAAGATTGCCAAAAAGCAACCTGTTTTCATCCAAATTGTGCATTACATTTGAATCTTAATGTTATCAATGGAAATGTAGATTATAGGATTATTGCAGCAGAAAGATTTGCTACAAAAGCACATGAACATTTATTTGCAAAAGACCAAACTGGACAGCCAATTCAACCATTTATTTATGCAAACAAAATGCGTAACATCTCTGAAAATATTTTAATGCGTTCTGACATTGGTGCAATCCCGCTTGATTATGATGTAAAAAAAGAAAATGAAGATTTAATCAGTGAATTAGAACAAAAGATTAAAGATGAATCAGACACAGAGAAAAAAGAAAAATTACAAAACAAGTTGAGCGAACTATTGGAATTTCTTATTAAATTGCAAAAATTCATTAATGATAATTACAACAGACTTGTGTTCTTTTACCGTGATGAAAAAGAATTGATTACACAATTCAAGACCAGAAAGCCTTACGCTGATACTAAAACTTTTCAAATTATAAAAGTACAGTCAAAAGCAGGTATTTTCAATGCCAGACTGTTTTCACCTGATGAACTGGCTTCAAAAAAGCATAAAAAATTAGCTGAAAAAATGCTTATCGTTGAGGGTGAATTTGACCAGCTTACTTTGGCAAGCTGGGGTTTAAAACACTTAATTCCTATTCAATCCTGTGCTTTAGGCGGCGCAAATGGCGATATTGAAACAGCTTTAAAATTATCGGATAAGCAATGTGTTTTATATGACAACGATGAAGCAGGAAGAAGTGTTCTTGAAAAAGCAAAAGAATTACGCTCAATTCGAGCAGTAACTACACCTGAGCCGTATAAGGATATTGACGAATATATTAATAGTTTTAATGATGATAAAGCGTGTAGGAACGCAGTTGTTGACTTGTTAAACAGTGCAAAATTTTACCACAGAGAATTTGACGGTATTAGAAAACAAGTCAGAGCAGTAATGAAATTACCTGATGTAAAAATACTTGATAGAAATCAGGCTGTAGCAGACATTGTTATAAACGAATTTTTGCAGCGTGGAAAATTCATTCAAGATAACAATTACCCTTACTTCTTCCCGGATGATAGCAAACACATAATACCATTAGTCAATAATAACGAGGAGTTTAGAATATTATTAAATCGTATGGGAGTAAACGCCGCAAAAGATTTTTACCCTTTTGTAGCAGAAGAACTAAGAACATTTTGCCGCATAAATGGGATAAAAATAGAGACCTACAATTCATGCCATTACGATTCTAAAAACTTTGCGATATACCTTTTTAATAATGACAGCATTGTTTATAAAATTACGGCTGATAATATTGAAACTCTTGAAAATGGTGATGAAGGGGTCTTATTTAATTTTCGACCTGAACATGAGCCGTTTGAATTTGTTGAAATAGATAAAAATAAAGATTACTTCAAAGAGCATGTTCTGGATTATATGAATCTTGATGAATCAGGAATATTGAGTCCGGATGAACAAAAAGAACTATTACGCACTTGGACAATGGCAACATTTTTTAATTCAATTATGCCTTCAAAAGTTATTCTAGCTGCAATAGGCGAAAAAGGAAGCGGTAAAACTTCAACATTAAGGCGGTTAGGAATTATCCTTTATGGCTCAAAATATAATGTTGCGCCATTACCAACTAAGGCCGATGACTTTGACGCTTTAATCACAAATTCTCATCTTGCAATACTTGATAATGTTGACACAGGGACACCGTGGCTGAATGACAAACTGGCTTCTGTTTCAACAGGTCAAACAATTCAAAAAAGAGAATTATACTCTGATATGAAATTGCTTAAATTCGATACAAAAACCTTTATCGGTGTAACTTCAAGAACTCCTCAATTTACGCGTGATGATGTCGCAGACAGATTGATTTGTATAAATTTCAAAAGAATCAAAGATGAAAACGGTGATGATAGCTTCATTCCTGAAAATGACCTTATACAAGGCGTCTTAGATAATCGTAGTCAAATCATATCTTACATTATGCTTGAATTACAAAAAATCTTAAAAGCTCTTGAAGAAACCAAAAACCGCAGTTATAGAACAAAATTCAGAATAGCCGACTTTGCTAAATTTGGCTTAAGAATAAATGATGTCATAGGCAGAAAAGAAGAATTTGCAAGCATTTTAGACAAAGTATGCCAAACGCAAAAGGATTTCGCTGTTGAGGAAGATAGTCTTGTGTATGCCTTAAAAATCTTTGCTAAAAAGCAGATTAAACCCCACAAGATGTCCGGCTTTGAATTGCACAAGCAGCTTTTATTTCTTGCAAACGAGGATAACTTTGATATACCTGAATTTCGAGCAAAATACAAAAGTGTAAAATCACTTACCCGCAGAATTGCAAACATTAAAGGTAATATCTCAAATGATGTCAAGATAACGGTTTATAAGGAACGAGCAAATCAGAAGTCCTACAAAATTGAACTTATGGATAAAGAGTTTGAATTGCCGCCTACTAATGACAGCCTTTTTGATAATGCAATGGATAAGGCTCAAAACATTATTTCAACTGACAAAGGGGGTAAAGATGAATAAATTATACCCTGTTTTTGAAGCCGCTATTATGCTGCATATCTCTGAAAGTACACTTTACAGGTGGATTCATCAAAAGAAAATAGAATACATCAAGATTGGCTCAAGGGTGCTATTTTCAGAAGATATTTTAAAGAAATATATTGAGCAAAATACAATAATTCCAGCATAATTTCCATACCTTTCTTATGGCACCGTATTGTTTCGGTGATACGGTGCCTTTTTCTTTGAAATTCAAGTTAGCAAAATTTAACAAAGGGGCTTACAAATCACACAAAACACGCCATTATAAAATTGTAAAGGAAATTTTAAAATATGATTGCAGCGATAAGAAAAAATCCAAAAACTGCCAAATGGGAATTTGATTACAAAGACCTACAAGGCAAGCGCAAGACTAAAAAAGGCTTTAAAACAAAAGAAGAAGCATTGAAAGCGCAAAGCAAATTAACAGAAGAATTAAACAAAGGTATTTGTACTATTGATTCAAAAATAACTTTCAGAGAAGCTGCTGAAACTTTTATGCGTCTTCATGTCGAGGTTAATTGTAAACCTTCAACAAAAGATGGTTATGAAGGTTATTTAAAAAATCATCTTAATCCATTCTTTGGAGATATGAAATTTATTGATATTACTCCAATTATGGTTAAAGAATTTATTAAACAAAAACTTGAAACAGGTAGAGTTAATTCTACCGTAAACAAGTATACAAAGCTCATGAGTGAGATTTATAGCTTTATGATAGATAATGATGTAGTAAATAAAAATCCTCTTGCCCGTATTAAATCACTCAAGGAAACTAAAAACGATAAAATTAGGGCATTATCAACAGAAGAAGTGCAAGCATTGTTATCTAAGACAAAACAAGTATACCCTGATTTTTATCCGCTTTTATTCACAGCATTATTTACAGGAATGAGACAGGGCGAACTTTTGGGATTAACTTGGAGTTCAATAAATTGGGTAAAGGGTAAAATCAAGATTGATAAAAATTATACTCATGGTCGCGTTGGGACACCAAAAACAAACAAAATCCGCTACGTAGATATGAGCAATGAACTCGCAAAGGTGCTTAAAGGATGGCGTTTAGCTTGCCCTAATGGAGAATTGGATTTAGTTTTTCCTAATAGTGAAGGCTTGCACTTTGACGCTAATAATATGCTAAAACGAAGATTTAAACCTGCTCTAAGACGTGCAGGTATAGAAGATATAAGATTTCATGACCTCAGGCACACATACGCGAGCTTGCTTCTTGCTAATGGGGCACCAATGAAATATGTTCAAGGTCAATTGGGACATGCTTCTATAACTATGACAATGGACTTATACACACATCTGTTGCCTGAAGTTAATGACAAATGCGTTAATCTTTTAAATAACATTGTTAGTGCAACAGTTGAAGCACAAGAAAAAATTGTAAGATTTGGGACTTAATAAGAATTTATATATTGCAATCATATTTATACTCGCTTATTTTAAGCGGGTATTTTTATTTTAAAGCCTTTCCACATCATTTCTTTATGGTTTAAAATGAAGTAGTTACGGCGTCTGCTGTCGTATTTTTCAACTTGTCGAGTATAAAAATACATATAAAAAATTTTTCACAAGCCTTAAAACTCGTCGTACAAAAAACAAAATAAAGAATGCAGCTTTTAAAATAATTGCAACTTTTTTGCGGCTTTTACGATTTTTGGCACAAAAAATACGCCTGCCGCGATTCGAACGCGGGACCCTCTGCTTAGAAGGCAGATGCTCTATCCAGCTGAGCTACAGACGCATAAAATCATACCTGTATTTCTAAAATAACACATCAATCTTTTTTTGCAAGAACTTTTTCTTAATTGTCATAAATAAATAAGGCAGTCGGGTAATAGCATTAATTGCTAAAATTGAGTTTAATATATGTATTAAATCTTTTTCATACTTCCAGCTATTCTTAATTCCAAGAGCCATTTCAAGGCTCTTTTTTTTGGTTAAACG
>ERZ780166.271-NODE-271-length-44985-cov-6.111485_pt1 | contig 44985 bp, 51 predicted proteins | sample MGYA00511366_ERZ780166 | MGnify/ENA primary metagenome ERZ780166 (study PRJEB29588, sample SAMEA2162231) | human gut metagenome | biome: human gut; feature: human-associated habitat; material: faeces | place: Denmark | collected 2008/2010 ...
CCTGGCGGATTCCGCCGGAGAAACCGCGCTGTTAGCCGCCCCGGGGGATTCCGCCGACATCGCCGGAGTCCACGCGCAGCGCAGCGGAGATATCCTGTCGCTTGACCTTGGATACACCGACGTACTGCGTTTCGCGGTAATGAAAAACGAACTCGGCTACGTCGGGCTTAACGGCTATATCCAGCCGCTGGAGCAGAGCGCATTCCCGGAGCTGTCGGAGTATTACGGCGCGTTCACCGGACGCGGCTACATATGGCTGAATACGCTCCCGGCGCTGAAGAATTGCTTTATTATCGGAACAGGCACCGGGGAGTTCTGCTTCCATTATCCGCAGAACGACATCGTGGGAGCACTGAATACCCACGGCAGCGCGAACCTGCTCACCGACAAGCCGCACAGCATGTATCTGGGACTGGCGGTGTCCTGTGGGATCCCGGCGCTGCTGATTTTCCTGGCGCTGGCGGTAATCACGCTACGTCGCGGTGCATTATCCTCCGTCCGCGGTGGAGTTCTGTCCGGGGCCTTCGCGGCGGTGATCGCCGCATTGGTAATGGGATTCGCCAACGACATCTCGCCAGTGTATTCTCCCCTGGCGGCAGTATTTACCGGAATTATATGTTCGCGTCCTGACCCTGCGGAATCCCGATAAATACAACACCGCCCTCTGCTGGGAAGCAGGGGGCGGCGTCGTGTATAGGTATAGGAAATGGTGGGTAGCTTGTTTACTCCTTCACAGAGCCGGTCACAAGATTGCTGTAAATCGACTTCTGGAGGAACAGGAATATCACCAGCGACGGAATTATACATATGATGATTCCGGCGAAGATGACCTCCCATTGAGCGCCGTAGGGTCCGATGAAGCGGTACAGCGCCGTGGAAACGACTGCGAGGTCCTTGCTTGGCATGTAGAGGTTCGCAGTGTAGAAATCGTTGTAGATAGACACGAATTTGATTACCAGTACGGTGGCTATCGCCGGGCGCAGCATAGGAAGGATAATGCTGAAATACACCCGGGGATAGCTTGCACCGTCCAGTATTGCGCTCTCGTCAAGCGATTTCGATATGTTATTCAGGAACTGAATGAAGATGTAGATGGAAATGATGTCCGTGCCGATGTACAGTACGCAGGGAGCGGCAAGCGAATTGTAAAGCCCTAGCTTGCTGACGATCTGGAATACCGTAACCTGCATGGAGATATTCGGAAGGAGCGCCGCGACCAGGAACACCATCTTGACCGCTCTCGTGAAAAGCATGTTGAACCGCTGCAATACAAACGCCGTCATCGTTCCGGTGATTATCGTACCGAAGCATGACACAGCCAGTATCAGCAGCGTATTGAAAAGTCCCTGCATGACCTTGCCGTTCACGAAAGCAGTCTTGAAGTTTTCAAACTGCGGGACCGCCGGCAGTTCAAACACTCCCGTGGATATATATTCATCATGCGTTTTGAACGCACCGATAAGCACAACTACCAGCGGAATGATTACCAGCAGGCAGCACACTATCAGGAATACATACTTGAGCGCCTGACGGAAGAACCTTCCTGCGCGGTACATCTCGTTCCTGGTGGGATCCTTTTCCCGATTCTTTGCCAGAGTGCTCATTCGCTATTTATCCTCCTTGAAGAACGCCTTCTGTATCGCCGTGACGATAAGTATTATCGCCAGCAGGACTATAGCCATAGCCGACGCCAGACCGACCTTCTGATACTTGAAAGCGGTTTCGATCGTCTTTATGACGAATGTGCTGGTTCCATTCTTGCCCTCGGTTATGATGTAGGGGATCTCGAACACGGAAACAGCGCCCTTTATTGCAAGAATCAGCTGTAATCCGACAATAGGCCGGATATTCGGGAAAATGATATACCAGAACCTCTGCCAGGGATTTGCACCGTCCAGGTCCGCCGCCTCGTAAATCTCTGGGGAAATGGACTGGATAGCACCGATGTACATTATGATATCGAAGCCGATGTAGCGCCATATTGACGCGAACACCAGGCAGATGTTGACCAGATTCGGCTCGCTCAGCCACCTCACGGGATCTCCGCCGAACAGCATGATAATACTGTTGAGCGTACCCTCGGTATTGGTGATACCGTCGCCTTTCTGGAAGAACCTGCGGAAGATAAGAGAAACCGCAACACCGTTCATCATATAAGGGAAGAACAGAACACCCTTGAACAGGTTGGCAAATTTCAGCTTTGAGCAGAGAACGGTCGCGATAAGCAGCGCAAACGCCTGCTGTACAAATGAACCGATAAGGTAGTATATGGAGTTGGCGAAGGTCTGGAGATAAGCGCCGTCAGTGAAGATACGCTTGTAGTTGTCCAGCCCGACCCATTCCCAGGTCACACCGAGCTGGTCGCGCTTCTGGAAGCTGTATATGCCCATGTTTATCGCCGGGATAACCGTGAACAGCACCAGCAGCACCACCGGGATAAGCAGGAACAGCAGCGTCGTCGTGTACTTCTGTCCGGTATATCCTTTCAGCCATTGTCCAAGGCTGCGCTTTTTCGCAGCAGAATTGACTGCCATAGAAGTCCTTTCACCTCGTTGATCGTTTTTCGGGACAGAACTACCGCCCGGGTTTCAGCCCTCCCCCGGGGCGCTTTACGCGCCCCTTTAAGGAAAGCCGAGGAGAAATCTATTTAACTTGTCGGAGTTGTCAGAATCAGCCTGCGTTTGCTTCAAGGTAAGCAGCCAGGTCAGCGTTGGCGTCGCGTGTAGCGTTCCACTTTGCGTTCACATCAGCAACGATGGACTTGAATGCGTCCTCTCCCTGTCCTGCAAATGCAGCCTCAGCCATCTTGATCTTGAAGTTGTCAGCGTCGCCCTGCCATGTGCCGACCTCAGAATCGTTGTTGATAGCGTCCCATACGCCGGTCAGTGCCTCGGGGGCAGCCTCAGTAATGAACAGCTCGCAGTTAGCAAAGTCAGTGAGGTAGTCAGGCATCGGAGAACCCTTGAGCGCGCAGATGGAGCCTTCCTTCTGAGCGAAGCCGCTCTCCTCAACGAACCAGGTGATGTACTTCTTGCCGAGCGCCTTTATGTCGTCGGAACGGTTCTTGTTCACACCCATGCAGTAGTCCGGAGCGGACTCAGCGTACTGCTTGCCGTTTGTGCTGAACGGAGCGGGCATGTAGCCGATGTCCTCAGGGTGATCGCCTGACTCCTGGAACTGGGAAACTGCCCAGGAACCCATAACCATTGTCGCAATCTTGCCGTTGTTGATGGCAGCCTTGCAGCCTTCCCAGTCGGTGGTCATCGGATCTTCCTCGTGAAGGGTGGTATCGGAGAATACATCGAACATCATCTTGTAAACCTCGTAGTAAGCGTCGCCCTCGACGAACAGGTCGCGCTTGGAGGTCAGGATATCGTTCTCGTATGTGCTGCTTCCGGAAGCGGAGTTCACAAGGGAAGCCCACTGTACCAGGGTCCAGCTTGCGTCAGCGTAGTTGGTGTAGTAGGGGATCGCGTCGGTATTCGCAGCAATGAGCTTCAGATCCTCGATGAACTCTTCCGGAGAGGTCGGGAGCTTGTCGATCCCGGCTTCTTTCCAAACGCGCTTGTTGTAGCAGATACCGCCTGCAACAGTACCGAGGTGCGCAATACCGTAAACCTGACCGTCGTACATCTTCTTGTCAGCCCAGTAGTACTTAGCGTCCATCTCAGCCAGTGTGCCGAGCGGCTCAAAGAAGTTGCCGAGATCCTTGACCTTTACCGTGTCCGGGATCATCAGCACATCGCCGTAATCAGTGGTGCTCATCATCGTGGATACATCGGAAGCGTAGTCAGTGAATCCCTGATACTCAACCTTGCAGTTGTTTGCCTCCTCGAAAGCCTTGGTCATCTCTGCGAGGGAGCCGTCCTCAATACGGTCCGTGCGGTGTGTGGACCTTGTGGGTCAGACCGGCAGTGTTGGCGTTGTCGGTGCTTGTGCTTCCGGAGTCTGCGCTGCTGCTTGCTCCGGACTGATTTCCGTCAGAAGCTGCGCCAGAACCGTCATTGTCGGAGCTGCATGCTGCCGTGCTGAGCGCTGTGCCTGCGGCAAGAATTCCTGCCATGATCTTCTTGAATTTCATTGTATTGCCTCCACGCTTTGTGTATTGAGTAATTTAGGTGAATTTCGCAATTAGTTTCTTTTGAGTGAATCTCAATTACTTATCACCTTATCGCAAGGTGATTTTAACACACATTTTAGCTAAAGCCAACACACAAATTGCAACTTCGTTAATTGCAAATATGAAACTCCAAAAAGTATTGTGCATTTTGCACTACCGTGCGCAATTATTTGCTTTTTTGCTTTATTTACTCATTTAAGTAAACCCGTAACTTTAGGAAATTAAATCTGACAATAAAGCGAAAATGCCATGTGCAAATTATCACACATGGCATTCTGTAATTTTATTGCAGGCTCATTCGCCGATCCAGGAAGCATGATCCTCAAGGGTGGAGCCATCGGAATATTCCGCCCGAATCGTGACGGAATTCTCCCTCCCCTGCTCCAGCTGTACGTTCTCCCATACGAACACTGTCGGCAGCCGCTCGTCAGTGTTCCTGCCGGCTCCACGGGATTCACCGTTGACGAAAAGCTCCACGCGCACCGCGTTGGCATACGCCTTCACGACCGGAACCAGCGCCGCCCTCCGCCGGAACCGCTTCTCGGTTATGCGGCAGGTCCAGGAGTTGCTCCACACCGAGCGATAGAACCAGTATGCGTCCTTTGTAATACGCTCCCGGGTGCAAAGTCCCTTATCGTTTATTCCGGCAGTGTCCCCTTCTTTCCTCCCGGCGGAAGGGAAATCAAACATACACCACACGAACTTTCCCCAGAGGTAGTCCCTCACAGAAAGCTGCGCCCAGATCCGCTCATGCAAACAGGACTGGTAGTTCTCGTAGTGCCGCTCGCCGTTAGGGTCGATCTCGGTCAGCCAGTCGATGTTGTCCTTATGCTGGGTTATCGCCCCACCGCCGCCGTATTCCGACACGCACAGCGGACGCCGCTGTTCATCATGCGCCTTGTCGAACCACTCGCCGAATCTCTCCACATCACCGGCTTCCTTATACCAGCCGAAATAGCGGTTGTATCCCACCGCGTCCGCCGGAAGTTCCCGGAATTTCCCCCAGAACTGTGCGTCCGCATAGACTGTGGCGCGTTTGTCCGGGCAGCTGCTGATCATCTTTTCCATTTCGCAGTACAGCTCCCATATGCTGTCTGACATCTGGTATATTTCGTTGGACATACCGTACATTATCACGGACGGGTGGCTGCGCGTCTGGTCGATAAGTTCCCGCAGCTGGCTCAGCGCACTCTCGCGGAATTCCGGAGAAAGCACCGGCTCGGCAGGCTCCCCGGGGCACAGCTTGCCGATGATACCAATCTCGGTCCACACGCAGAGACCCAGTCGGTCGCACAGCGCGTATTCCTCCTCACAGTGCTGATAGTGCGCCATTCTGACCGCATTGCAGCCCATATCCCTCATCATTGCGTAGTCACGCTCGCGCTGCTTCTGGCTCATCGCCCAGCCGCCCTTCGGGGCGTCCTGGTGGTAATTCACACCATGCAGTGGAATATGATTTCCATTAAGGAAGAATCCCTTTTCCCGGTCGAAACTGAAACTGCGCACGCCGAACTGCTTCGACAGGCTGTCCACACATTCCCCGTCAACACTTATGCTGACCTTCATCGTATAAAGGAACGGGTCGCGGACTCCGTCCCACAAATGCGGTTCGGGAATCTCCATCTCAAGCGCGACAGGCTGTATTTCTCCGCGTGAGACCGTGAATTCCTCCTGCGCTGATAATACCGCGCCCTCGCCGGATACCTCTGCTGTCACAGTGATCCGGGCATCCGCTGCGTCGTTGTTCTCCAGCTGTATCTCAGCAGCTACCCGGGCACTTCCGTCAAGTACTTCCACGCACGGACTGAACGAACTCAGGTGCACACGGCTGGTGGAAACGATACGCACCGGACGGTAAATCCCACCCATTTTACTGAAATCGCCGCAGTCGCATATCGGTGCAATATAATCTGAAGCCGCATTGCTGACGACCGCCACAAAAAGATTATCCGTGCCGACTCTCACATACTTTGTGATATTGAACCCGAATGCGGAGTATCCTCCCTCGTGCCCACCGACTTTCCTGCCGTTTATATAAAGCTCCGTGACGGTATTTGCTCCGCCGAACTCTATAAAAACTTCCCTGCCGCGGTACTGCTCATTCGACAGGAACACTTTCCTGCGATAGCATCCGGCACCGCGATAATATCCCTCGGAGCATTCCGGCGCCGGGTCCACAGTGCCAGTGCAGTCCGCAGAATTCCAAGTGTGCGGAAGTGAGACCTCCTGCCAGCCGTTGTCGTCAAATCCGGGTGAAGCCAGCTTTCCAGGCTGGGCGGCGCCACACTTGCTGAAGCGCCAGCTGTCATTTATGTATTCGCCTGTTCTTCCCATTTTTCTCTCCTGTATCCCATACCCTAAAAGCGCATTGCGCCTTGAATCCAGTATATCACAGGCTGCCGGGATTGTCAATATTCCGAAGGATTTTGCTATAATCCGATATGATGCGGCACATTTCTCGAAATATGGCGAAATTGAACACTTGACAAACGTTTTCAATTGTGGTATACTATATTCTACAGATCGCAGCACTGAATCTGGGGCCGTAAAGGCTTCGACGGGGATTCTGAGGCACGATAAGCGGGTAGTGAGGGCGAAATCACTTTAATCGTCGCACCTTTAAATTTAAACGCAGATAATAATTCTGAGTTAGTAGCTGCCTAAGCGCGCTACCGTCATACTCCGCAGTACCACGGGCGGGGATATGGCGTCGCCTAGTGGTGAACGTCACTGATGAGTTGCCTTGTAATCTTTGATGTACTAAAGGCTGCCAAACGCGAGAGCCTGTTTGTCGGCGCTCGTGCGAGGGAGATCTAAAAGATAAACTGCACCCGGAGAAAGTTGTGAGGACGGGTTTTCGGACAGGGGTTCAATTCCCCTCGGCTCCACCACATTTCAAGGTCCTGCAAATGGCTGTATTAAGCCGTTTGTAGGGCTTTTGTTTTACTCTGAAAAGGCAATTTTGTCCTTCATATGTCCTTCGCGGCGTCAGAATTGTGAGCAATAATGCGCTCTGAGAGAGGCATTTCTGTCCTTTTATTTTCTGAAACTTCCCCTTTAGGGAAACTTGTGAAGTCCAATGCGGCTGCTATTGCATTTCCTGTCCTTGCCTGTGCTTCGTTAAAAGCATGGCAGTAAATGTTTGTTGTTGTGCTTATGCTGGAATGTCCCAGAGCGCTTGACACGGCTGCGGCATCAATTCCGGAATGAATCAGCACCGTAGCGTTAAAATGCCTGAGAGAGTGAATATCGCAGAATTTCATGCCGTGTTCCTCTGTGAGCTTTTTCTGCCACTTGTAAGGCTCTCCTTTGTACAGCGGCTTTCCTAGCTTGTTCACAAATATCCGGTCACTGTCTACCCATTTTGTTCCGAATATTTCTTTGTTCTCAAGCTGCTGCGTGCGCAGCTCCTTTAGCCGGTCGAACACTACATCGGGCAGTTTAAGCGACCGCACCGATTTTTTGTTTTCGGGGTGTCTGTATAGGTTCCGTCTGTTGCCGTATAGTTTGCAGTCCTGCGGACGCTTATAACATTGTTGTCCCAGTCGATATCCTTCCATTCAAGCCCCATAAGCTCACCGCTTCTGAATCCGCTGTAAACCGCCAGCGTAAGAAAGGCTCGATAATCCAGAGTGCCGTATTCTTCTGCGAGTGCGAAAAGCTGTTTCATTTCCTCGACAGTGTATATTTCTTTTTCCTTTTTCCTGCCTTTGGGAACGAAAATATTCTTGCACGGATTATCCTCTATCATCTCCAATCGTATCGCGTAATTAAACACGTCGGACAAGAGATTCAGATGATGAATGATGGTTTTTCGGTAAAGCGGCTGACCATTCAAAAAGTTTTTGCCGTTCCGCGCCAGGTCATCAATGAATGCCTGTATCTGACCACGGGTTATCTTGTCTACCCTGATATGCCCGAATGCGGAATAAATCCGCTTTGTCACCCCTCTGAGCCGCTGTACCGAGGATTTCTTGAGATCGACAACTGCATATTCGTCAAACCATTTCTCTGCAAGCTCCTGAAACTTCATATTTGATGGAACGATTCCTATGGTGCAGAGTTCCTCAAACATTACCGCCTGCTTATTAAGTTCGGCTTCTATCTGTTTATCGCTCATTCCGGGTTTGGGTTTCCAGGTTTTTGTACGCACCACCTGACGGTAGAGCGCGTCATATCCTGTGCTGACGCGGATTTGATAAGTCTTACCGCGTTTCCTTATTGTAGCCATATGTTCAGATTACCTCCTGCACAGACCCTTTTAACGCATAATCGCAATGCGATTCTCGTCTTAAAGTCTGTCAAAATAGGCAAGAAGCGAACTCTTGGGGACAAGGATACGTCCACGTCCGTTCTCGCCTGTTCTAAACGCTTGAATTTCACCTTTGGCAATCAGAACACGAAGCGTGTGGAACGATAATCCCTTTACTGTTTCAAGACACTCCTTGGTCGTGAGCATTTCGCGTGGACCGTCCTTAACAGGTGCTTTAGGCTCAACCGGAGCCTCAACCATCTGGTCAAGAAGAAGTGATATCTGAGATATGATAAGTGATTTCTGCTCTGAGGTCATATTGTTGTCCTCCTAACAGTTATAATAAGTACCATTGCCATAATCCGATTACCTCCAGTTTCAGACTTATGACGTGCGTTTCACAAGTAAAGTTTAACACATTAAAGTCTAAAAGTCAAGACAGCAAAGCACAATCCCCTCACCATTTTATTGAATTTGAGCACAATTACCAATAAACCAGCAAAGATTTGTGTAAAATCACAGCAAAGAATCTAATAAAATAACCGAAGCGTAAAGGACGAGCAGAAATGCCCGTCCTTTTCTGCTTTGGCGTGTCAATGCAGACCCAGGTAGTACGCACCCTGGCATGGGACTTTCACCCCTGCCCATTCCTGTGGGACAAGCCGTCGCCGGAAGTATCATTATAACTGTGTCCTCCGCGCTCGTTCCTTTAAGGAGTTCCCTATGCGTTTAGGGTTCCTGCGAACTGTCGGCAGGTGGCGGCATATCTGTTATTCTCGCGCGGTAAATTGGTGGTCACGGATAATGAGATATTCCGTCAGATCAACAGCAGGAATTTTGTGGCACGTCTTTAAGGACATCAGTTTGTTGTTATCTGCATTGCTATTTAGTTGTCAAGGAACTGAGCAGGAACTAAATCGGCGTAATGTTTCCGGATAATGAGATTAGTCCGACTCTCCGAAAAGGAGTGGTTTTGTTTCCGTCGCTTATTTGTTCCTATATCTATTATAACACAAAATATAGTGGTTTTGTATGACAATGTGTCGTAAGAATATGACACATTGTAGGTTGAAAAACCACTGTAAATGTTATATACTAATCTCCGGAAAGGAGGTGAAAATATGGCGGTGTCTTATAAGAATAGGATTCGTTCCTTGCGAAAGAAACTTAAAATGACCCAGGAACAGATGGCAGAACAGCTCTTTATAGACCAGACCACGCTTTCCATGTATGAATGTGGAAACAGAGATATCCCAGTTAGTATTCTTATGGAATTATCGACGACCTATGGTGTTTCCGTAGATTACCTGCTCTATAAAAGCGACTTTGCCGTGCTGGACGATGAGCTTGTCCGCACCCAGACAAAGGAGCTTATCGACAGTCTGAGCGCAGTGCAGGTGATTGAGGTCAAAGGATACATTCGCAGAATGATCGAGAGCAAATCTCAGGACGACTAACACTTATAATCAAAAAGACACTTAGCCTAAAAGAAAATTAAGACTTCCGATTTCTCGAAAGTCTTACTCATTATTCTCTTTGTTATCTGGAACGAATACCATGATGTCGTTCAGATTGCAGTCCAATGTATTACACAGCTCATTGATCGTGAAAGTTGTTATTGCCTTGTTGTGCTTCATTCGATCAATAAGACCTTTGCTGACGCCGTAGCTGTTTATCAGCTTATATGTACTTATGCCATGTTCGGCAAGATATGCCCAGAAAGGGTCGTAATTTATCATAATATCACCTATCTTATATTATAATGGGTAAAAAGTGTATTGCATATACCCGATAAATGGGGTATAATGATGGGTGGTATTTCCAAGCACAGCATTCGGTAACCATATCATGGCAGAGTTACCTATATCAAGATTGACATTAAACAGGAGGTAGACAAAATGTTCAAGGCAAGAACCGCAGACGGACGCAACAACATATCGGGACTGAGAGTAAAAGAACTCCGAAAGGCGCTCCAAATCTCACAGCGCGAGCTTTCAGACAGATTGCAGGTCGTAGGTCTGGATATCGACAAGAACGCAGTCCAGCGTATAGAATCCGGCGAGAGATTTGTGACCGACATAGAAATTATAGCATTAAGTAAATGCTTTAACGTGACCGTCAACAATCTGCTCGGAATCAAGTGAATATGAAAAGGCGCAGCTATGTAAAGCCGCGCCTTTTGCTATTTTGCAAGGTCCCGTATGATTGCCGAGATGTTGTCTAGCTGTTCACTGTCCAGCTTTTTGAGATTCTCGACCACTTCCTGAATCTTTTCCGGATTCTTGTTTTCCGCGTCGAAAAACTCGCCGGGAGTGATGTTCAGGTATTCGCATATATAGAAAAATCCCGTCATGGACGGCAGTGCCTTGCCATTTTCAATATTATTGATGTAGCTGGCATTCTGTCCGATCGACAGGCTCATATCCCTTGCCGATACTCCCTTTTCACTGCGGAGCTGCGCCAGACGCAGCGAGAACTCCTTTTCCGTCATTCAATATCACCTCTGTGATATATTTTATCCTACACGATAGCGTTTTATGTGTGAACAATTCCGTAATTAATATTGAAATGCGAGATATAATATGCTATAATGTGGTTAAATATTAGATTTGATATCTTAAAAGACGGAAAATTGATTATCGAGCGAAACTGTGTACTTATTGATATAGAAACCTACAAACAGTATTCTGCTCCCTAAAAGCAACAATTTTCGCACTCACAAGGTGTTATAATAAACAAAAACAGGAGTAATACACAATGAAACACAAATTATTTTCTTTTTCAGTAATATTAGCGGCAATTCTTTCGCTTACTGCCTGCGGATCCGGAGAATCTGCGGCAGATGTGAACTATTCGGAAATCGAGGCTTCTGACGGCAGTCTGGTTTTCACAACATCTTCTACGCCTGAAATCTCGACCGAGCCGTCCGTTGAGCCTATAATTCCGTCCTCCGAGATACTTGAGGAAACTTCGGCTGTTTCGACAACAGAAGTCACAACCGTCACCTCAGCAACCGAAACGATAGTCACCGTACCTGCTCCAGAACCATCAGAATATCAGGAACTCAAAGTACATTTCCTAGACGTGGGACAGGGCGACAGCTGTTTTATCGAGCTTCCGAACAAGGAAACCATGCTCATTGACGCAGGAGAGAGCGAATACGGCGACAGCATTGTAACCTACATATATGGTCAGGGTTATGATACGTTGGATTATGTTGTAGCTACCCACCCTCACGCTGACCACATCGGTGGCATGGCGGACGTACTGAACACGTTCAATATCAGGAATTTCTATGCTACTGCGTTCACAACTACGACCCAGACATACGAGCGTATGTTGGACGCGGTCGAGAACAGCGGCGCGGAAGTTCATGAAGTAATGGCAGGCTCGGTTATTCTTGATGAGCCGGAGCTTCTGATAGAGGTAGTCGCTCCGAAAACTCTCGGCGATGACAGCAACAACAGTTCCGTGGTAATCAAGCTGACATACGGCGAGAACAAATTCCTTTTCACCGGGGACGCTGAGAAATCCGAGGAGGACGACATCTGGAGCAACATCAAATGTGATGTCCTAAAAGTCGGACACCACGGCTCCGCAACCTCGTCGTCTGCTAATTTTCTCAAAAAAGTTGACCCTACCTACGCCGTGATAAGCTGCGGAATGGGAAACAAATACGGACACCCCACGGACGAAGTACTGGAACGACTGAACAGCCGAAACATCGAGGTTTTCCGTACCGATCTGCAAGGCACGATAGTTTTCACCTCTGACGGAAAGAACATCAGCGTTGATAAACAGCCGAGTGCGTATCAGACGTCAGTTCAGACTACTGCCACAACTACACAGACAACTGTACAGACTACCACGACCGCTGCGGAAGTTGATCCAGTCGGAACACAGTACATTCTGAACACAAATACCCAAAAGATACACTATCCAAGCTGTTCAGCGGTCAAGCAGATGAAAGATTCAAACAAGGCGTACACTGAAGATTTTGACGGCGCTGTTGCCAGCGGGTATGTGCCTTGTAAGAAATGTAATCCTAACTGACTTTGAACATTAATATAATAAACGCCTTGCACAAACAAATTCTGCAAGGCGTTTATTGGTATATGTTACTTTTTCAAATCAAGCCGCATGAGGTGGTCGGTTTGAATATCGCTCCCGATAACGAACGAATGCTCACCAATTTTATGGAATCCGTGCTTTTTATAGAACGCAAGCGCTTTCTCGTTCTTCTCCTAGACGCCGAGCCAGATGTACTCTTTGCCACGTTCTCTGGCTGTGGAAATCGCCTTGTCCATAAGCAAAGCGCCAAGCCCCTCACCCTGATATTTCAACAGGATATATATGCGCTCGATTTCCAGTGAAGTCTTGTCGTTGACGTCAGACTGCGACGGGGCTTCATTCAGCTTAATGTAGCCAGCAAGTTCCTCACCGGAATAAACGAAGAAAAAATCCGTGTTACTGTCGCTGAGTTCCCTGCGGAACTTTGCTTCATCAAACGATGTGGCGAGATAGTTTTCCATATCTTCCGCAGTGTTCATCGGGGCGAATGTTTCGTAAAACGTGTTGATTGACAGGTTGCGGAGTTCGGGCAGGCCGTCCATTGTGCAGAGTCTTATTGATGTATCCATTTTTATTTTCTCCTTTAAAACAGAAACAGTCAGACTTGTTTAGCCTGACTGTTGGTAGGTGCCCACCCATTTCACTTATATTAGAACTTGTTCTCATAGAAAAAATATGGTATAATAAGAGACATGAAAGCAGAATACAAACGGACCGCATACCCAAGCGACTTAAGCGACAGTGAGTGGGAAAAGATAAAAGAATTTTTCCCGAGTGGGAATAAAAGCAAATATGACAAGAGAAATCTTGTAGAAGCAGTCATATATGTTGTGAAAACAGGCTGTCAATGGAGAGCTCTTCCACATGATTATCCGCCTTATTCAACAGTTTATAATTTTTATAGTCGTGCGAAAAGGAAAGGAACATGGGAAAAGGTCATGAGGTATCTTGTTAAAGAAGCACGCCTTAGCGACGGCAGATCAGCCGAACCTCATTACGCATTGATTGATTCACAAAGCGTGAAAACAGCATACAGAAGCGATAAAAAAGGCTATGACGGGGGAAAAAAACAAAAGGAGTGAAACGTCATATCGTGACCGATATCATGGGAAATATTCTCGCAGTCAATGTCCATAAGGCAAATCAACACGATACAAAGGGCGGCGTTTTCGTATTTGAAAAGGCTTTATTCTTGTACCCTTCTATCCATGCAGGATGTGCAGATGAGGGGTATAGAGGGACTTTAAAAAATACATTTGAAGTTTTTCACAACGTAATGATCGATATTTCAAAGCAGATAAAACCCGTCTTTGAAGCGCTGCCAAAACGCTGGCGTGTTGAACGTACTTTTTCGTGGTTTGGCGACTATCGGAGATTATCCAAAGATTTTGAATATTCTGCCGATTCCGAAGAAAATATCATCTACATTTCTCACCTGCATTTGTTGCTTAAACGGCTATGAGAACAAGTTCTAAAGGATTTATCAATAGAGATTTACCGGAATTGCCCACACCGGCAAAAACACAGAACTTTTTTGCGTTCGTATGGGCGGTCAGAATATACCCCATTGTTTCAAGTATCCTTGTTTTCATCACCGAATCATACCCTGTTACGGTATTAGGGTAATTAAGAAATTCAGGACAATATACGTTTATTGGGTCAAAATCTACAGTAAGGGCATATCTTACGAAAGGTCTTGTTTCGTATTCTGAAAGGGACAAGATCAGGTTCCACATCAGTATCCTGGCAGGTGCTTTTGTTTCTCAGTATTCGGATACGGATAAAATCATCTTCTCCATTTCCCGGCAGGCGACGCTCATGGTGTGCCCCTTTTTCCTGAGATAGCACACCTGCCGCGAGGGTACGGTTTCCTGAAGCTCCAGACTGATAATTCCCTGATTCGGGTATTCCTCCAGAAACTCCTCCGGAACGAAACCTATGCCAAGATTGTTCTTAACCATCGGAAGTATCTGGTCGGCGGTCGCGGCTTCGATATCAGGCGTGAAATCACAGTTATTCTTCCGGAACCATTCGGAATACGATTCGTAGGTTTTCGTCTGCTTTCCCAGCGAAATCAGCGGATATGTTGACAATTCCGAAAGGCTCAGCTTCTTTCCGGCAAGCTGTGAAAATGCCGTTCCGCACACCGGGATCTCACTTACCTCGCATATTTCCTTTGATGTCAGGGAGTTCAGCTCGCCGGTCGGAGTAGTGACCACCGCAATATCCACAAGCCCGTTTTTCAGCGCAGAAACCGCCTGCGGCGTGGAGTGATTGAACACGCGAATACGTATCCCCGGGTACTTCTGCCGGAAATCCTTCAGCACCGGAAGCAGGAAGCACCGCAGTGCGATTTCACTTGCGCCTATCGTCACAACGCCCTTTGAGAGCGTCCGCTCAAGACAAATTTCCTCCTCGCCGGACTGGATATGCTCCACCGCCGCGGCTACATGGGCGTACAGCATTTCGCCCTCCGGGGTCAGTTCAACACCCTTTCTGGAGCGCACGAACAGCGTGCAGTTAAGCTCGCTTTCGAGGTTCTTTATCGTCCGGGAAACGTTGGGCTGGTTGTTCATAAGTGCTTCCGCTGCCTGTGAAATGCTGCCGTATTTCGCAACATAATAAAACGCCCGGTAGTAGTCAAAGCTGATGTACATATCAATTCTCCATTTTTTATTAAACCGGCAAAAGCGCCTGATAAATTCGTCAGGCGCTATGCTTTTTCACTTTAAGAGCTTGTCAATGCTTACGATCTTCGTGCAGAGCGCAAGCACCGTGACTGCGCTTTCTATCTCCTCGACAGTTGCGAATGACGGAGCCAGCCGGATATTGCTGTCCTGCGGATCGTTTCCGCGGGGATAGGTCGAGCCTGCCGGAGTGAACTTCACGCCATGCTCCGCAGCCATCTCAACGACTGCTCTTGCGCATCCCGGGAGTGTATCGTAGGAAGCAAAGTACCCGCCCTTTGCGACCGTCCATTCTGCGATTCCAAGCCCATTCAGTTCCTCGTTCAGCACCTTGTACATCGCATCGAATTTCGGTTTCATTATCGCGGCGTGCTTCTTCATGTGCGCGCGGAGTCCTGCGGAATTCCTGAAAAATCTCGCATGGCGGAGCTGATTTATCTTGTCCGGACCTATCGTCGCGAACTTCAGGAACGCCCGGATATCAATGAGATTTGCCGGGCTGGAGGCTACCGCCGAAATTCCCGATCCGGGGAACGTTATCTTGCTTGTGGAGCAGAATTCATACACAAGGTCTGAATTTCCCGCCTTGTCGCATTCGGAGATTATATCCGGAATTTCGGCGCACTTTCCGTCGAAATTATGCACGCAGTAGGCATTGTCCCAGAAAATGCGGAAATCTTCCGCCGCTGGCTTCAGCGCAGCGAAACGACGTACTACATCGGCGCTGTAAACTATTCCGGTGGGGTTTTCGTACTTCGGAACACACCAGATACCCTTTATCTTATCGTCGCTGCTTACCAGCTTTTCCACTACGTCCATATCCGGACCATCGGAGTTCATCGGCACCGGAACAAGCTCGAATCCAAAATGCTCGGTTATCGCGAAATGCCGATCGTAGCCCGGAACAGGGCAAAGGAACTTTCTGCCCTTTACCTCCTGCCACGGCGTGGAGCCGCAGATACCGTCCGTCATTCCGTGGCTTATAAGCTGGTACATCATCGTAAGGCTGCTGTTTCCGCCGATTATCGTGTTCACGGAGTGCGTGCCCATCATGTGCGCCAGCAGGCGCTTTGCCTCAGGGATTCCGTCAAGCCCGCCGTAGTTGCGGCAGTCCTGACCGCTTTCACTGTCCAGCAGGCTGTGGTGATCGAGAACGTCCAGCATTTTCATCGAAAGCTCCAGCTGCTCCTTTGAGGGCTTTCCGCGGGAGAGGTCGAGGGAGATGTCATCTTTGGAGTACTTGCTTAACCGTTCAACGCACTTCTGTTTTTCGGCTTCGAGCGCCTGTTTGTCCATTTCGCTGTATTTCATGGTTTTCGCCTTTCATTTCATTTGAGAAAGAACGCCCAGCACTGCCGCAGCAGCGCTGAGCGCATATAGGGGGAGAAGATTTATCATTAAGAAGCCTTAATAAAGCTTCTTGTAGATATCAAGAATATCATCGCGGCTGAGCGGAACGAAGTTGTTTGCAGTCAGTCTGCCCTGCGTTGCGAGCACGTTTTCGGTGAATACCGGAATATCCGCTTCGGTAACGCCGTATTCGTGCAGCGGCTTCTTCGGGAGAATGTGGTTCAGCAGGTTTTCAAGCTCGTTGTAGACGTTCTTCACATCGCAGTGCAGAAGCTCCGCGAGGTACGCGTTGAGATGTGCTATTTCGCCGTCCTGCTTTTTCTCCATGTACTTGTACAGCACTCCGGTAAACAGCGCGTAGTTGCTCTCGCCGTGCGGAACGTGATATGTACCGCCGAGGGGGTAACTCAGCGCATGGACTGCCGCGCAGCCCGCTGTGCCGAATGCAAATCCAGCCATGTTGGATGCAACAAGGAAGTCGCCCATGTACTGCGGGAGCTTGTCCATGCCATCGCTGACCAGCTTCTGATAGCCAGTGATTATCATTTCGATAGCCTTGTAACCCATCAGCTTTGTGTATACGGTAGCTTTCGGGGAGAGCGAGGATTCAACAGCGTGGACCAGCGCGTCAATGGAGCTTGCGCCGAACACCTTAAGCGGAAGCTTCGCGAGCAGCTCCGGAACCAGCACTGCGTAATCCGCGAACATATTTTCGGAGGTCAGACCCATCTTCACGCCAAGGCGCGTGCGGTTGATTATCGAGATGTTCGTGACCTCACTGCCGGTGCCGCAGGTGGTCGGGATAATTATGAGCTGGTGCAGCTTTGTAATGCTGTCCTTGTGGTCGTAGAGGGAATCCACCGAGCCTCCGTCGGATACGGAAAGCACCTTTGCAATGTCGATCACAGTACCGCCGCCGATGGCAATTACGCGCTCGAAATGCTTTTTGGAAGCCTCGGCGATTATCGCGTCAACCATGGTGTCGGTAGGCTCGCCGCCGCCGAATTCCTCCTGATATATCATCTGCGCGCCGCACTTGTTGTTATCGGAATACGGATCGTAGATGTACTTGTTCGTCAGGATAAGGTCGCTGCCGCCTACCTTGAATTCATCGGTAAAGGCTTTCAACGTGTCGAATTTATAAAGTTTCGGGCGGAAAATTATCTGTTCCATAAAAACTCCTTAGTCCGTTCAGCCCCAGATCTCCTCATCGGTGGGAACTGCTGCGTCCTTATTGTAAAGACCTATCTGAGATACATTGATGAGGTGAGTGTAGTTCAGGTTCTCGGAAATGCTGTTGTTGCCCCATGAGCCGCAGCCGAGCGTTGTTGTCGGAGCAAAGCCGTTGTAGAGGCTTCCGCCTGCGCCGGTTGAGGACGGCTGATTTACTATCAGACGGCTTACTGTCAGCTTCTCGCCAGCGTACTTGATATGCTCTATATCGTTGCTGTGCAGGGAAGCAGTGTGACCCTTGCCCTCGCAGTCGAGGTCGGTCTGCGCAAGCTTTACTGCGTTCTCGAATGTGTCGTAGGAAGCGGTTATCATTACCGGGCACATCTTCTCGCGGCAGAGGGGCTCGTCCTTGCCTATGCTTCTTGCCTTGATGAGTATCATTCTGGTGCCGTCCGGAACGTCAACGCCAGCCAGCTTTGCGATGGTCTGCACGCTCTGACCTACGACCTTTCTGCTGATAGGACCGTTTTCCGGGAAGATAGCGTCCGCGAACTTCTTTGCGGTTTCAGCGTCGTCAACATAGAACACGCCGTTCTTCTTGAAAATATCGATACCCTTGTCGAAGGACTCCTCCGGCAGGAATACGCACTGCTCACCGGAACAGATGATACCGTTATCGAAAATTCTGCCGCTGATTATCTTCGGGATTGCTTCCTCGAGGTCAACGCCGCGGTCAACTATAACCTGAACATTGCCGGGACCAACGCCGAGCGCGGGCTTGCCGCTGGAGTAAGCGGACTTCACCATCGCTCCGCCGCCGGTCGCAACTACAACGTCAACACCGTGCATGAGGGCTGTTGTCGCGTCCATGGAGCACTGCTCAACGGTCTGCACGAGGTCCTCGGGAAGTCCGAGCTTCTTCAGCTCTGCGCGGAACAGGTCGATAACGTATTTGTTGGTTTTCTGCGCTCTTGGGTGCGGAGCTACGATGATAGCGTTCTGACCCTTGAGTGCGAACATCGCGTTGCACATCGGGGTAACTACCGGGTTAGTTACCGGAGTTACGGAGCCAACAACGCCCTTTGCCTTAGCAACACGGATAATTCCGGTCTGCTTGTCCTCGCCGATAATACCTACGGACTTCTTGCCCTTTAAGCTGTTCCAGATACACTTGGACTTGCCGTGGCACTTGGCTACCTTATCGGCGTAAACGCCCATGCCGCTCTCCTCGCACGCCATCTTGGCAAGCTCCTCGGCGCGGTCGTAGACTACCTTGCCTATCGCGCGTACCGCTTCGTCGGTCTTTTCCTGGGAGAAGCTCTCGAACTGCTTCTGAGCCACTCTTGCCTTTGCTATGAGTTCATTTACCATGTTTACTGCCTGTTCGTCCATTGTTTTGTCCTCCATCACATTGCTTTTTCAAAGTTAAGAGCCGCCTGCATATCTACGGGGTTTTCCTTGTATTTGCAGGTGGATTCTGCATTGTCAAGATATTCGTGAAGCGCCTTGCGGAACTTCGGGTGCGCGCATTTATCAATGATGAGATTTGCACGCTCTACCGGGTCAAGACCTCTGAGGTCTGCAACGCCCTGTTCGGTTATCAGCGCGTGGATCTCGTGGATAGTGTGGTCAACGTGGCTGACCTGCGGAACTATGCAGGAAAGCGTGCCGTCCTTCGCGGTGGACTTCGTAATGAATATCGAAAGCCCCGCGTTCTCGCAGTAGTCGCCGGAACCGCCGACGCCGTTCATCAGGCGGCAGCCGTCGATATACGAGGAATTAGTATTGCCGTAAATATCCGCTTCGATGACTGTATTTATCGCGATAACGCCCAGCCGTCTGATGACCTCCGGGTGGTTGCTTATCTCCTGCGGACGGAGTATCATCTTATCGCGGTATTTTTCAAAGTTCTCAAAGAATTCATCGCGCTTGTCCCATGAAATGGTTAGCGACGTACCGGAAGCGAAATCCACCTTGCCGGCGTCGATGAGGTCGAAAATCGAGTTCTGGAGCACCTCGGAATACACGGTGAGATGTTCGAAATCCGACTCAGCAAGTCCCTGCAAAACCGCGTTGGAAACGCTCCCGACGCCCGCCTGAACCGGAGGAAGCGGATTGCACAGCCTGCCGTGCTCGACCTCGCTGTGTAGGAATCCGATGAGGTTATTCGCCATGCTGCGGAACTCGTCGTCCACCGGGGAAACCGTCCTGCCGTTGTCCGGAATGTTGCTCTCGACAACTGCAACTACCTTTGCCGGGTCGCACTTTATGTAGGGCGTGCCGATACGGTCGCTGACCTTTGTTATCGGAATGGGCTGTGTATGCGGAGGGCGCTCCGGAGAATAAACATCGTGTATTCCCTCAATACAGCGGGGAACGTAGGTGTTCACCTCAATGATGATCTTATCCGCGTATTCGGCGTAGATGTTGGAGGTTCCGACCGATGTGGTGGGGATAATGTTGCCGTTTTCGTCAATTGCAGCGGCTTCGATTATCGCAACGTCGATGTGTTTCAGGAAGTTGTTCTTGACCCACACCGGCATTTGTCCCAGCGGAACGTCGTGATAGGATATCATACCGGCGTTTATCGAATTACGCAGATCCTTGTTGGTCTGGTAAGGCATTCTCGCTTTAAGAGCGCCCGCCCTTGCAAGCTCGCCGTCGAACTCCTCACCAAGAGAGGCTCCGGAATACACCGTAAGCTCCAGCTTTTCGCCGTTCCTTGCGCGCTTCGCAAGCTCTCCTGCGACTGCCTTCGGATATCCCGCGATGGTGAATCCGCTGACGCCGAGCGTCATTTCAGGCTTTATGAACTCCGCCGCTTTCTCTGCGGACATTATCCTGTCGTGATATCCGGGATACCTTATCCTACCCAGGAAATCTTCATGTGTATCCATGTTCATCTTCTCCTTGTTGTCTTTGAGAACTCAGCGCTTTTTCGTTCTGTGGTTATTATAGCACTTACCCAGCTATGTGTAAACTGTGAGATGAATATAATCATCATACCAGAATTGTATATTAAAATGCACTTGATAAATACATTACATCATTCAGAAAAAGAATAAGTGCCGCCATTTCTGACAGCACCCTGAGCTCGGTTCATATACAGATTTCCCCCACAGGTCAAATGCTCCTGCAGGGGATATGTTATTCAGCTTACTTTCCCCAGACTTCCTCTGAGATGTCGTTTATCAGCTTTATCTTAGCCCACTGCTCTTCCTCGGTGAGCTTGTTGCCTATCTCGCAGGAGGCAAATCCGCACTGCGGACTGAGGTACAGCCTGTCCAGAGGAACTATCTTCGCAGCCTCGCCGTGGAAGGGAAGTCCCTGCCCGTGCAATGAACAGCAGACCGTCAGCTCATAATGTTCTGCCACAGTTGAACTGAATATGAGCAGGAAAGTGCCGAATACAGCGAACCGCCGTTTTCCATGAAAGCGGCGGTTCGGCATTTATGAGGTCTGAAATTACTTTACGATAAACTGCTGTATCTTTGAGGTCAGGTCAGCTATAACGTTCTCATCTGTGGAATGTATCCGTAAAACCAGATTTTTGCTAAGGTCAAGACTAAAAATACCCATTAGCAACCGATATGATTTTATCTGTTCCAAAGCTCAAATCGTTCTTTTCCGTAACTTTCATATAATGCTCTGAAAACCTACGCTGTTCCCAATCATCAGTGAATCCTTTGAAGCGGATCTGCGGTGCATTATTTCCATTTTTCATCAGAATAAGCCCTCCAGAGTTTTCATCAGCTCGGCAATTTCAGCCTGCGCCTGTTCATCGGAAGCTGTAAGTTCGGCAAACTGTGAAAGAAGTTCGTCCTGTGCCGCTTTTATCTCCTTGTCCTGCTCCTGCAGTTCGCTTGCAATATCAGACAGGCTGATTTCTTCTTCCTGCTCAAACGTGTCTACATAACGGGGGATATTCAGGTTGTAATCATTCCCCTTGATCTCATCATAGCTTGCTGATCATGGAACAATGACTGAAAATTCCATGTCAAGCATATCCTCATATCTCTCGACAGCAAACGGATCCGGCTCAAACGGCAGAACCATCACCTCATTCAGGTTGAGCATAAGGAACTCCTTGTTCTTCTCAATTGCCGCCTTGTCCGAGAAATTCACCGCCACGGTGTAGTTCACGCTGTTCAGCGGCTGCTGAGCCATGTATATCATTGGGAGTTCGTTCCATGATGTGCCGCCGATAATGAACACCTTATCGAACGAATCTAGCTTCAGCTCGGAAGTGGGCAAACTGCCGTAATCGTAAATCTGGACGTTGTACTGCTTTTCCGGTTCGGTCAGGGCGGTGCAGATGTCAATGCCGTTTATCGTGTAGATACCGTTCTGCTCGGAGCCGCCATAATACTCGCTCATCATCTCAAGCTGCGGAAATCCGCGCTTGTTTGCGCAGACCACAAGGCTCTCGCCGTCACGGCTCTTGAAATACGCCGCAAGCCGCATTGCAAATGTAGTTGCGCCTATTCTGCCCTGCGCTCCCACGACAGCTATGCTGATGTTTGACTGGGAGTAGCGGGGCTTTTCTTTTTCCTTTTCGGCAATTCTTGCAGCTTCGCGGGCTTCTGCGAATGCGTCAAACGACTTGTCGAAGCGCCGCCATTTCTTCTGGGAAAGCCCCTCCGTAATGCACTCTTTCAGGTCCTGAGCCATCATGGATATGTTGGTTTTCTCGTCAGCATCGGGGTAATTCGCAGCGATATTCGTTATGCCGTTGTGAACCAGCTTGTTCAGGATTTCATCACCGGGATAGCAGTTATCGGCGTAAATAACGATGTTCGCGTCGGATTTCTGATAGTATATCCCGGTGCAGAGGTTCACGAATTCATCGCCCTGTTCCTTGAATGCGGACAGGTCAAAGATGAAATGCGACTGATAGAGATACGTCTTTAAGTCGCGCTTAAGAAATACAGCAAGCGACCAGTCCTCGCCGATTATTTCCCGTGGAACTGCTCCCAGTTCGGAGCATATTCTGCGGAGGATTCCGGCGTTTTCTTTTCTGGAAATGAGTAATGGGTTAAGCATGGTTGAGTTCCTTTCTGGTGGTTATTTGCTTTTCAGCGTGGATTGATTGACTTTTTTGGCTGTTTGTGGTATAATAATCTTATCGATATATCGGAATTGGGAGATGAAATATGAAATATAAAAACGTATATTTTATAAACGGAACGGCATATGCGGGCAAATCAACTATGGTAAAAATGCTGTCTGAAAAATATCATGGAATTGCATGCGAAGAAAACTATCATGATGTACTGATTTCAAATCTGGATAGCAATCAGTACCCGGGCTTGACATATACAAGAGATTTGAAAGACTGGGCAGATTTTGTCAGAAGAACGCCGGATGAATATGAGGCATGGATTGAAGAAACTACAAAAGAGTGCGCTGTTTTAGAGCTGCAAATTCTTGATAAGTTATCCAAACAAGGAAAAATGATATTTGTGGATACAAATATCCCAACAGATGTTTTATCCGAAATATCAGATAAAGACCATGTTTTAATTATGTTAGCTGATCCAGAAATATCTGTTAATCGTTTTTTTGAACGCCCAGATAAGGAGAAACAGTTTTTGTATCAAATATTGCTGCGTGAGGAAAAACCTGATGAAGCAATAGAAAATTTCAGAGAATGCTTAATGCGTGTTAATTCAAGGGAGAAATATGAACATTTTTTGAATTGCGGTTTTAATGTAATTAAAAGAGATGATGATAGAACAAAAGAGGAAACCTTGTTATTGGTGGAAAAAACATTTAAATTGTAGTTTATCGCTCCTTACCAACCGCATGAATCGTCCCAAACAGCTCCTCGCTCATACCCGTGCGGAACCCCTTGAACCAAAGCCGCGGATTAGCCGCAGCACCGATATCCTTTGCGCTTGGACCGCAGTAGTAATGCGTACCCTGCGGCGGTTCGGGTCGAGAAACCTCCCCGGACATGAAGTAGGTCTTAACGCCGACGTGCGGAACACACTCGTCACGGTTCAGACTGTGCCGCCAAAGCCCGGAATCGTACCGGCCGCTGTAATATCCTTCATGGGAGTACCCCACGATGATATCCCCGAAATCAAGCGAACTGCCGATATCAGCGTCCTCAAACTCCACCTCGCTGAGGCAGGTGAACTCCAGAAAAAGCGTTATCGTTCCAGCGTTCGAAACGCCGTCAATTGACGGGAACGGAAATCCGTAGTCCGCTTCAAACTGGTCTGTGTCGATGATGTACGCCAGCGTGACGGCGCTCCGGTTGAACACTTTGGAATTGGTGTCGTTTGCGATATCCTGCTCGTCCATGTTCCAGACATCATAAACATAGATATCCTGAATACAATCGCCGCAGTCCAGCAGATCCGCATGGACTGCGGTTTCCTCTTTCAGCGCCAGCGTAATTCCTTTTTCGGGAACTCCCATGTCCTTTTTGCCGTAGGTGTACTGGTGAAACTCCGAAACCTCTCCGCACTGCGACAGAATTCCGTTTCCTCCGGGCGCAAGCTCGGAACTGCTCACGGGCAGGTCGAAGAACCCCTCAAAATACACGAACAGCGCCGTCTGCACCATTCCGTCAAGGGAAATAGTGCGCTCGTCCTGCGGGATTTCCGCTTCGTCAAGCGCCATTTCAATGGCAAGCTGGGACTGCTCGACGTATTGTTTCAGCTCTTCATCAATTCCGAAAATGTCCTCCCAGATATCCGAATCAACGGTTTCCAGCGTTATCGAGAGCTTGTCAGAGGTGCGCTCCGTGGAGATTTTCACAGTGCCGTCAATGCTCGCCCCCTCGATAATGGATTTCAGATTTGCCATGCGGAACAGATCCAGATTTACCGCGCCGCGACCGTCAACCATACCCTGCCACGCACCGTTCAGGTAGTCCTGCGCTTCCTCGGCAGTTTCGGGAATGCCGCCTACCGCCTGCTCAATCTGCGTTTCAATATCCGGAGCCTGATTCTGCGTTACGGCAGTGAGATATTCCTGGCTCTGACGGATATTGTACATCGCAAGGAATTCCGGCAGGTACACCTCACCGCCGCCTATGCAGGTGTATTCCATAGTCTGCGTGGAGCCGTCCGGCGATGTTACTACCAACGTCTGGCGATCAGCGGATTTGCCGTCAATCGTTATCTCCTCGAAAGAATAGCTGTACGCCGGCATTTGCTCCATCGCGCGGTTGTAAAGGAACAGCTTCACCGCGTCCGGATAAGCGGAAATGCTATCGATTCCGGTGTCGTCCGTGAAACGAATATTCCGGATATCTGAAAAGGAAAGCTCCGTTTCGTAACCGGAAATGAAGCTGTCAAAGGCTTCTTCCGTGGTTATTGAACGGAGCTTTTCTGCGTAATCCTGCATGATTTCCTGCGCCTGCCGGATTTCCTTTTCATCGTATAAAATCAGGGAGCTGTTGTCGAAATTATTCGCGATAGTGGCTTTGGAAAGGTTCACAGAGAACTCCGGCATGAAGTCGTAGACCTCGCTTTTCACATCGGAATTTATCTCGCCCTCGATACCGCCGAAAACCTCGGAAATGCTGGTCCGATAATAGTTCCAGTGGTTTCGCAGATCGTTGTCCTGTGCAATGCTGAGAAGTCCACTTATAAGCCCGATGAACACAATGAAAATCAGCATTATCAGTCCCAGCGAAAAGAACAGGATATACAGCAGAGTTTTGCGGACTTTCTCGTTTCCCGCCAGCTCTGAGGCTATTAAAATCAGTTTCGGATTTACTGCCATGTTTTCCTCCAATAAAAAAACAGCCGGGAATAATCTCGGCTGCTGAATATGATATTGTTACAATCCATGTTTTGTTCGCCTGACCTCTGCTTCAAGATATACCTGATTATCGCTGCGGGCGGAAATAATGATAATTTTCATTACATTTCCGACTATTTCTACCTTGTAGACCACCCGTATTCCTATCTTTCTGAATTTGATTTTCATCAATCCGGAAAGATTAGTTCCTCCGAGATTGCCAAGCGGCTTGCCATAACCACCCTGAAAGTCCGGTAAAGGATTCTGGCTGACTTTTTGTATTCCCTTTAACACCTGTTTTTTGACGGAGCCGTCAAGGTCGTTCAGGTCTTTTTCAGCTTCTTTCAAGAATTCGATGTTCCAAGTCATTCGATATCCGGCTCCTCTGCGTCGTCAAGGTCAGCCTGAGTGATTCCAGCGTTCTTCATCACGTCGTCAAATGATACGGTTTCAGAGGATTTCGCCATACGATTCTGGGCTTCTAGCGCAAGATAATGATCCTCCGCCATTTCAGAAAGCCTGATATATTCCTCCGGTGAAAGAATCACCGCCGCCGGGACATTGTTTTTTAGTACAATGAGCTGTTTTTCATTCGTAAGTCTGTCAAATATTTTGGAAGCCTGACCCTTGTTGAACTGAGTTATCGGAACAAGGCTGTTCAAAGTGTTATAAGCGATTGACATAATATCACCTCCGCACTTATATTATACTCATTTATCAACAAATTGTCAAGTGAATATATCGACAAATTCTGCTATCTTCCGCCGCCGCGCCCGAACATTTCAAGGCGCTCATCGCTCAGCACGAACCGCACTTTTGCCGCCTGCCTGCCGACTTTCATCAGCGCCATTCCGCGCTGTCCGGAGGAAATCAGCTCGGTCTGGGAATCGTTCAGGTCGAACAGCTCTGCGGCTTCTTTCAGCGATTGTCCGTCCATTGAAAACAGCAGCTTGTAGGTCGGCAGGTCAAGCACCGACTGTCCGTAGAATTTAACCTCCGGGTCGAGAAAATCGTTGGTTGACTGCGTTCCCACGACTATGCTGCCCTCGTATTTCCGGGCGCGCTTCTCGGCGTTTTTCAGGAACTCCAGCGACTGCGGACAGCGTGGGTCGATCATCGTCCAGCACTCGTCGGCTATCAGCATTATGCGCTCCTTGCGGTCGCGGGTTATCTGCTCCCAGCACCACGAAAGCACGTTGAAATACTGCGCCGCAAGTACCGTGCCGGACATCTGTATCAGGGATTTCGTGTCCAGCACAATAAATCCGCTGGTGGGATTTATCGTAGTGTAGCCGTTCCAGAGCAGGTGGTCTGCGCCGTTTGCGGCTCCCTCCAAGTAGGTTTTGAGGTCTGCGTAACATTCTGCGTTCCTGCCGCCGGATTCTGCTTTTCTGGAGATGAGGCTGTACAGGTCGCTAAGAATCGGAAAGCGCTCCGCTTTCATGCCGGAAACATCGGTTTCCCATGTGATCCCGAAAGAAAAATACAGCTCCACAAGCGACTGGTCGAGAACAGCCCGCAGGCGGTCGTCCATTGACGGCATGTACAGCCGGAAGAACGTCTGCAAGGTCTTTAAATGCACCGCGAGGTCGCCTATGCTGTCCTTTTTCACCGGGTCGGAATTATCGTCCATGTCAGGCGGGACAGGGCGTATCTGGAGCGGATTTATCAGACCGCCGCGCCCTCCGGCAACGTCTATCCAAGAGCCTTCAAACAGCGGATTCAGGCACATATCCTTGTATTCGCCCTCCGGGTCAATGACGATTATTTTCGTGCCGCGAGCGTACTCCGAAGCGATTATGTGCTTTATCGCCGTGGATTTTCCCGAGCCGGAGCCGCCTACTATCGTCATGTTGCTGTTGGGGCGCTGGCGGTTTCTTATCCACGGGTCGAGCAGTATCAGCCCGTCGTTGGAATCCCGTCCGAGATAGAAGCCGCCGCTGTCGGTGAAGCTTCCGCTTGCGAACGGAAAACCGCCGATTATGTCGCCGACAAGGTATTGCCGGGCGTTTTCCTCGCGAATTTCCGGAATCTGCGGATAGGTCGGCGAAAGGTGCTGGTAGGATTCTTTCTGCTGGTTCGCCATAATGCGTATCTTACAGCCTATCACGTTCGCGGTATTTTCAACGCGTGTGCAGCGGTTGTTGAAGTCCTCCTCGTCACGGGACAAAACCATGATTGTAATATCCCAAACTCCCATGCTCTCGTTTCCGCTGTCCATGCGCTGGAGGGCGGTTTCCTGACTGAGCGCGGCTTTCTCGCACCTCATGCGCTCTTTCGGGTCTTTTGTGCTTGCCGCCTGCCCTCGGAACATTCGGATTTTGCGCGACAGGTCGTTTATCGCTTCGGCATTGTTCCGGGGTTCGTAATTTATCGTGACTATCGTTCCGGGAATGTTAGTCAGCTTCGACAGCCAGCCGTATTCTACCTCGGTCGGGAGCATGAAAATACCATAGATCCGGCAGTAATTCTCGCCAAGCCGGAGCTTGTTCATGCCGAATTCTATCCCGACCGGGGTAATGCTTGCCTGCAAAGCCGCATTAGCCGGAGCTTCGATTTCTGTTTTCTTTTTGACCATCGTGTTTCCTTTCGTTTACACAGCCAGAAGCGCAATGGCTTCGTCGATGTTCGTGCTTTCAATATGGACATAAGCCGGATTGTTCACCAGATTGCAGAGCCGGACTATTCCGCTGCGGTCGATGAGTTCCGCGCCTATCCCGCATTCACTCAGCTTTTTAGCGATATCCTGCGCCGCAGAGATGATACTGCGCTCGTCCGCTTTCTGAATGCTGTCCCAAATCGCAATGTAGTACACGCGCTCCGTGGTTTCGCCGGAAACTACCATGTTCGCAAGGTACCGTGCGTCGGACAGCAGGAGCTTTTTTCTGCCGCCGACCGCCTGTTCCGCAAGCTCGCTGTACTTTTGCAGGGATTTTGAAATGTCCGCCGGACGGCTCACTCCGCTGAATTTATACGGCCGCCGAACCAGCGAAAGCGCCGCGGAAACCTGCCGGCAGAGCGCCTTCTGTTCCTGCCGGCTCAGGAGTTCCAGACACACGCCGTCCACCTTGAGGTAGGCAAAAATGTACCCGTCGTTGGTGTAAAGGCAGTTTTCGCCGAGGTCGCGGGCGTTCACGAATTCCTGTGCAGTTTCCTGCGCTTTGCGTTCACGCTCGGCAGATTCTTCCTCGCTCCGCTTGAAACTGCGGCGGTTCTCGCTTCGCCTGAACCACCAGAGGAACCCGCCGCAGAGTGCCAGAGTTACTAACGCTATTGCTATCTGCATTGTTTTTTTCCTTTCCGATAATTATTCTGACAAAAGAAAAAGCACGGCTTTGATACCGTGCTTGTAGTTATTGTACTGCTATTTAAAGCTCCAGCTCAGACATATCGTCTGATTCATCACACTCTCCGCGTGATTCTTCAATGAATGATTCGCAAAAATCAATAAAACCCGGAAGAAAATTGTGCATGGTCTGCCATGTCTGGTCAAACTTTAGTGTCATATAGCGGTGTGCGCTGATGTTTCTGAACACCTTTAAGCCAACCCAATTTACTCTATCTGATGTTGCATTTTTGAAATCATCAGATAAATGCGTTGTCAGTTCACCAATTTGCAAAAGGCAGTCGATAACAGCGTGCTGATAAACTCTGTTGTTAATAAACGTTTCGATGTCATCGCCAAATATCTTTATGGCTTCCTGTATGTCATTGGAGTGCCTTAACATCAGTTCGATAACATCTACGTCAGTTTTTTTCATAAATCAACACCCTGTCCTTTTTGATTCTGCGGATAAACCGTCTTGTGAGTGGGTCGTTTATGCTTCGGTGAAGATCTTCCGCATTGACGATATCAACTTCTTTGCCAAGACCTGCGGTAATATCACTGTAAAGCGCCCCGAAATCAAAAAGGTCTTTTCCCTCAAAGCCTTTTAGGAGAATATCAACATCACTGTCAGAGCCTGCTTCATGCCTTGCGTATGAACCAAACACCCATGCCTGCGAAACTCCATATTTTCTTAAGATAGGGACAAGCGAGTTTTGTATCTCGTTCAGCGAGTAAACCTTGTCAGTCATGATATCACCCTCCTTGCCGACTTTTATTCTTGATTATATTATACATCATTTCCAGAGTTTTGTCAACAGCACATATACGATGTTCAGAACTTCGCCTGCCACTGCGAACGAACGTCCAGCGACATCTCGATCGGCGGCAGTTCCTCCCACGCAAAGCGGTATGGAATACGCACCACCAGCGTACCGGAAACCGCATATTTCTGCGCCGAATCGGTATCCGACGGAGCAAGCGCCGCCGGCTCGACATGGAAGCTCACCGACACGATTTCGCACTGCATTATCTCCCCGGCGTTCATTGCTCGGCTGAGATAAGTGCGGATATATCGCTCGTTCGCCTTACTGCTGTTCACCCAGCGGAATCCGTTGTAGCGGTAGCTTGCGGCGTGGCTTTCGCGGATAGGCTGGTACATCTCGGAGTAATTCTCAACGCACATTGATATTATAGAATCCTCGAACTTATCGCGCACCGCGCCAGCCTGAATATACAGCCGGATAACCTCAAAAACCGCCACGCCTATGAGAAGCACGCATATCATCAGCACGCTGGTTATGACGTAGGAAAATCCGCTGTTCGCAAGCATTCGTTTTTTCAGACGCTTCATTTCCAGAACACCTCGCTTGTTCCCTCCGCCGTGGCTGAAATGGTTATCGGGGTGGTGCTGAACACGAAAAAGCTGAAATCGTAATCCGTGGAAACAGTCACGCTGAACGTCCTGCCTATCTGGATATTTCCGCTTGCAGACCACGTTACCGTGGGGGCAAGGTCTGGGTGGGATTCGTTCAGGCGGTCAAGCCGGGCGGTCGTTTCCGTGCCTATGCGCCCGGCGATTTCAGCTTCGCGGCAGAGTTCGTTTGCGTAGGAATTGAGCGTCATTTTCGTGATGAATACCGGAGCGATTTTAATCACTCCCGCCAGTAAAATCATGATTATCAGAACGGCGACGGACACATCTATGTACCCCTCGCCACGCGTGGATTTAAGCCGTTTAAGAAGTTTTTCCATGCGCCCTCCTTAACCGAACAGAACGCCCATGTTGCTGAGAAGCTCCCAGCCAAGCACCACAACATATAGCAACATCATGCTCATCATCAGGAAAAAAGACAGCCTGTGTACTTTCGGCGGGATTTTCAGCGCGATGTTCCGGAGATACTGTTTCTGCAGTTCCGAAAAGCGTATCGCGAGGGTTTCCCAGTAAACCGAGGTGTCGTCGCCGCGTATCATCTGAATAAATCCGCGGCAGACCTCCGACAGATTCGTACTGCCGATACGCCCCTCAAATCTGGTTATTGCGGCTTCGTAGTTTCCGGTCCGCATATCCGCTATGGTTATCTCGATTTCCTCGTTGAGATACGGCGAGAAATTGTCCTTGTGGCGTTCCAGAATAGAGATTACGTCATGTGACATCTGGATTTCCTGGGATATCGCGTAGACGAAACGCGGCAGGTCGAATTCTATCTGCTTCCGCTTCTCCTTTATGCAGGAATCGACTTTCTGCTTCTCCTGAAAATACATCAGCACCGCCAGCACGATAACCAGCAGTCCGATTATCGGCAGGAAAAAGAAGAACGGAACAGACAGGAGCATTATTCCGGCTGAACGCACCAGCGCCCTCGCCGTGAACAGCTCCGGGGACATTGAGATATTTGCGATTTTAAGGCTGTCTGCAAGCTCCTTTTTCTTGAATTCGTTCAGCCGTATGAACCGTGAAACGAACAGTGAAATGTCGTTGTAGGTGTTCTTGAATCCGGCGGCAGAGGGACGGTTCCTTGCGGCGACCGCCTTTATCGCTTTTGTAGTGCGGCTTGACGGGACTTTCAGCAGGATAAGCGCGAACTGATACAGCCCGGCGGCAAACAGTCCGCAGACCGCCGCCAGAGCCGCATACAGAGCTATATTATAGATACTCATGCGTCACCTCTTGTACTGAATGGGCTGGGTATATTTGTACGCCAGAATCACCGTCACGATAACGACTACCGCCACAATGCAGTTCACGACCTGTCCGAATATCGTATCGAAAAGTACGCTGAACCAATCGGCGTTAATGAAATACAATATAGGGTAGTTCGCAAGCAGAATAAATACCATCATTATGTGTTCGCGCCGGGGACTCATCAGCATATTGCGGAGTTCAGCATTGACTATCCGGATATCCGAAAGCCGCGCAGTTATCGGCTGGAGCGTCTTTTTCAGCGTAACGTTGTCCTGACACTCGATAAGGCTGTCGCACCATTCGTGGAACACCTCGTTGTTTATTTCGCCCTTGAGCTGTTCAATGGCGAGCTTCACGTTGGAATTTATGAGCTTCGTCTGGGTGAGGAATTTCCGGAATGCCTGCTGTACCGGGGGATTTATGTAGTCTATGGACTGCTCAACGGCGTAGATTATATCATCGTTGCTGACGTAATTCGTTGTGATTATCGACAGCGCCGTTTCAAGCTCCTCGGAAATCCTGCGGTTGTAATTAGCCAGAAGCATATTCACATACGCATACGGAAGCACCACGCATATACCCGAAAATACGGGTATAAGAAGCAGATTCTGAAGCAGAGCCGCCAGCAGAAATCCGGCGCATATTCCGATAAGCGAAATGGAAATCAGCAGTGAGAATTTGTTCTCGGAGTGGGTCGCGGTCAAGGCGCTGCGGACGTTCATCACAGCCTGCTGGAGCCGGCTCCTGCGTACTTTTCCCTGCGCCTTTGCGACAAGGTATTTAAGGCTCCTCTGCCGGGAAAGCAGTGACATTATGTCCTGCGTCATGACCTCCGGAGTAATGCCCAGAAGCACCACAATTCCGCCGGACATAAGCAGAGCGCCGAAAAGATATATCAGCCTGTCCATTATCTCACCTCCGAAAATCTGTCAAGCACGTCGTTGGGAACGCCGTTTTCGTGCATACGGTCGCGCAGTTCCCTTGAAATGGGATTCACGCGCACAAAGCCGCCGTCGATCACGGTCTTTCCGTCAACAATGCGCTCTGAATCCACTCTGTACTTCCAGAGCGTTTTTGTGAATACCTTGCCCTTTTCATCACAGCCAAGGCACTCGGCGATTTCCATGATATGGCGCTTTCCGTCATCAAGTTTTTTGAGGAATACCGCCAGCGGGAACGCTTCGGTGACGAACGAAATCAGGGTGGGATACGGCGTTGAATGCTTCTGCATACACAGTGTTGCAAGTCTGGGGTAGATACCCTGTACGCTGGAGGCATGGGTCGTTGTGAGGACGGTGTGTCCGGTTCGCGCGGCTTCCTGAGCTTCCCATGCTTCTTCGTTCTTCATCTCGGCAACGCATATCGCGTCAGGGTGCATGGTAAGGCACTTTGTGAGCAGGTCCTGCATGGTTACACAGCGGGTGGGATCGTCGCTTTCGTAGGTCACAAGATGTACGACATTGTTGATTTTTTCGCCGTTTTCGTCACGCTTAACAAGGTCAAATTCGCGCACGGATTTTTCGATGGTGATAAGCCTGCGGTGATCCGGAATATTGCTCATGATATCCGCCATAATTGTGGTTTTTCCCGAGCCTGTCGCGCCGGCATACACCTGTGAAATTCCGTGAACAAACGATATCGCGAGGAACTCGTAAATTTCCTCGGTGCACATTTCACTCTCGATAAACTGCTGTTTTGTTATCTTGCAGGGATTTACGATTCGTATGGAAACCGAAACTCCCACCTCATCGCCCACTATTAGCGAATGTATAGCCGAAATTCGGATATTCTTGTCGAGGTAGCCGGTGACCAGCGGTCTGGAAGCGTCGAAAACCAGCTTGTTATTGTGGAGCATACGCCGCACCACGTCAACGGCGTGCTGTGCGGAAGAAAAATGCTCCGAATACTTGTACTGCTGACCTTTGGACGGGATTATCTGAATATCGTCCCAGGAATTTATGTTTATCTCCTCGATGTCCTTTCGGGCGAGAAGCGGCGTCAGAAACGAATATTCCGCCATTTCAACGTAAAGGCGGTCTGCGGCTTCGGCGAGATTCATGTGCGGGACGTAGTAATTGTGATCCTTCATGTACTGCTTGATGAGCTGGCGCATTGCGTCCTTCAGGTCGGAATCAAACAGCTTGTTGCCGCAGGCTTTGGACATATAGGACTGCGTTTCACGGAGAAGCGCTTCAAATCCTATCATTATTTTCGCGACTTCCTTGACGTTTCCGGAATCCGCAACGACTATCTCGCCCTTTTCATGCTTTGCGGGCTTTTTTACGAGATTCCTGAACGGATTGTTCATAGTTCAGACCTCCTTTGTGACAAGCTCCGCGAGGGATTTTATTGTGGTATTGTATGTGCGGTCGTCCACCGCTTTTGTCAGCAGAGTTCCCTGATTGAGATACTCGGCGGCTTTCGGGCAGTAGGGTATCGTGCCGGAGATTCGCCCGAGCGCGTTTTTCATTGCGGCTTCGTCCTGCTTTATCGTGGAATTCAGCGACATGAGCCGGATAAAGTCACGGTAATTGTACTGCTCAGATTGGAGGATAGGCTCCTGCGAGCCGTCGAATACAAGCCCGTTGGTGTCGCAGGTGAGAAGCTCCACAACGTGCGTGGCGTTGATTAACGCCTTGGCAGTGAGCTTGCTGTTTACGATGTCAGAGGTGCAGTCCACGATTATCTGCGCGCCCATCTGCTGGCGGAGCTGAATGAACAGGTCGTCCATTCTGTCCGGAGATACGACCGCGTAGGAATTGCTGTTCTCGCGGATATTGTAGGACAGTATCCCGATTTTGTCAGTCGCCATGAATATATTTTTGAGAATCACGTCACGGTCGAAATCCACGGCGGAAAGCGCCTTTCCGAGCGAACCGCTGAACTTGCTCTCAAACGGCACTGCAATGGGCAGAAGCGGCTTTATGGTGCTTGTTCCGACTATCACGACATTGCTCCCTTTAGAAGCAATGCACCGCGCCAGCGAAAGCGCGGTCGTGGTTTTGTAGCTCCCCGGACTGCCGTATACTGCGATGATGTTGTTATCCATTGCTTTCCTCGCTTTCTGACGTGGGTTCGGGTGTTTCTACGGGTTCAGAGGTGCCGTCAGCTTCCGCCGTGGATATTTCTCCGGTGAGAAGTTCGAGCTGGGCTTTCAGGCATTCCGCCTTTAATTTCTCGTCGCCTCTGGTGACGAAAACCGCATGGAGCGATGTGTTCTCGCATTCCGCAAGCCTCAGCGCCTGCGCCCTGTCCTGCAAAATTATCGTCACGGTAGCGTAAAGGGACTGGCCGCTACTGTCCTCATCATCCGCGTTGACCTCGCCGTCACGGTAGGTGTCGTCGGAGCCTTTATCCGAGGTGGTCGCAAGCACCTCCACATACTGGAGTTCCTCGTAGATCTGTGCCTTGTCGTCCTCGTCAACGGAAACGATCTGGATAATATCGCCCTGCTGGAGCTTTCCGGAAAGTCCGTTCGCAAGCGACCTCACGGTGACTGACATGGCGGTTTCGTTAGGCTTGAGCTGACGGAGCAGGCTGTCCGAGGTGTCTATGGAATCTGACAGTTTCTTGTCCGTGAAGCTGTCCCCGGCGAACATTGCGGAAACTGTATACTTCCCGATTATCTGCCTGGGGTCGTTCTGCATATCCGCAGGGAGATTCAGCGTGCCGACCTCAACAGCTTCCAGCATTGCGCCGGTTATCTGAACTCCCTGCGGAATGTCCTGCCTGAGCCGGATTATCTTGGTTTTGCTTGAAAGAATAGAATTGAAAAGCGGCGAAATGCCAAAGCACAGCCCTATCGCCGCGGCGATCAGGATTATGCCGATAAGAGTACGGTTTTTCAGCATTGAAATGCCTCCATAAATATTGGTCACATCTAAAATCCTCCTTCACGGCTTTCAGATGTGACCTAGTATCATTGCCATGCCTGCGACGCACAAAAACGGCGCAAGCGGCAGTCGTTTCTGATGTGTGATTTTTCCCGCGAGAACGGCGGCGGTCAGCGCGGCGGCAAGGGCGCAGTAAGCCGTGAACGCTCCAAGCGTCCAGCCGAAAGCCGCGCAGAGCTTTACATCTCCCATGCCGAAGCCGTTCGTTATAACGCTGACCGCCGCCAGCGGGATAAGCAGTCCGAACAGTCCCAGAATGCGCTCCGGAAGCGGAACTGTACTGACGAACGGACTTGCGAGAATAAGCACCACCGGAGCGCAGTTGGATATCTCACGCCGCTGTATGTCCTGCCGGGATATCCCGAAAAAGTAAACGCACAGCAGTGTGAATATCGTCAGCTCTGTTCCCACGGCGATTTGTAGACGTACCGAAAATTCTGCTGTGTGCGCCGGAATTTTATCATGTTTCCGATCTGCGTTACAACGGAAATTCGGGTGTATGGGTCCTTGCGGACCGCCATAATGCTTCCGGAAGCGCCTATCATTATGCAGACGATAAGCGCGAGAAGCTGTCCGGAAAAGATGAGCAGAAGCGCTCCCAGCACCGCGGAAGCCGCGCCGCCTATGAGAAACTGGCGAAGCTCGCGGCTCCCGAATCCGGGGAAATACTCCTGCTCCATTGTAAGTCCGTAGGGTATGATGATTTTGTCGTCCATGCGGTTCTCCTTAGTAACCTGAGCCGAAATAAAATATCAGCAGTTCTTTCAGCGGGAAAATAAGCTGTGCTATCACCAGCATTACCAGTGAATTTTTAATGCGCCTGCGGTAACGTCCGGATTCTTCCTCCTCATGCGTCAGCCGGACGGCGCAGAAGATTATCCGCATGAGAAGCCCGGCGGATATGATACCCTGCATACATACGCTCAGCGTGTTTATCGTGTCCATATCCCACCTACTTTGCAATGATGTTCTTCGCCATTGAAGCGATGTGTACCGTCTGTGAAACGGTCGTGCCTATCCTGCCGTCGCCGGTGGTGGGTACGAGAAATTCACGCAGTATCTTGGGCATGGAAATTGCGGCGATCATGCAGGCGATTCCCCAGAAGATATTTGAAGCGGAAATGATGGTAGCGTTCAGCATAAGCGACAGCCCGATCTTGCAGAGCATTATCTGCACGATGGTGGTCACGAACGCTTTTACGAACTGGTTTATGTATGCCCGGAAAACTCCCTTGTCGTTGTCCAGAAGCCCCACGCAGGCAAGCGGAACACCTATCTGCATGACCATCATCTCAATGCCCCTTGCCATGAACGAGAAGTAAAGTATCAGCCAGCAGATAACGAAGATAAGCCCGGCAATCGCCGGAACTATTCCCATGCTGGTTATCGCAGTTACCCACTCGGTGGTCATGTCTGTGCCGCCGTTTATCTGGGAAATTATCGTGTTTGTTATCTCGCGGCAGATATCGACGAAAAGGCCGTACAGCCATTGAAATATCAGCGCCGTTCCGACCGCGCGGACGAAATTCGTGAGAAGCAGGAACGGGTCTGCGTCCGGGTCGCCGTCAGTCCAGAGGACGTAGATATCAAAGGCTTTCTTCAGGAATTTGAGGATTATCAGGCTTATCCCGAAGCCGTATGAAACCGGCATGAGCAGGCTGAAAAACTCAACTCCCGAAACAGTAGTTAGGTACTGTCCGCAGTCAAACACCGTGGTGTAAAGCTCGCCCACCATTTCGGAGCTGAAAAACAGCGTCACTATTCCTCCGAGCAGAGCTACGATCAGCGAAATAATTATAAAAGTCATGCTTCACCTCCGGACCGCCGAAACGGAGCGCGGCAGGAAACCGCGCCCCAGCGGTGGGCAGAACGATTCATCAGCCTGCGGCGTCGAAAAGCTCTGTGACCTCGGTGTTTACTCTGGGCATGATGACCTCATTGAAAAGCGCGACCAGTCCAGCCATGAGCAGAGCGCCGATGACAACGGCGATGATGATTTTTACCGCTGTGTCAACGTAACCCTCGCCAGTGGTGTCGAGCACCTTTGCCTTGAGTGCGAGAGCCTTTTCCCTTGCCGCCTCGCGGAGAGTGAGAGCCTTAAAAGTGAGCTTGTTTCTGATGTTCTTCATTGTGTTTCCTCCTGTTGTCAAAACATTTCGTTTGTGTAATCTTCGTCCTGTTCGGGCGGTTCGCTGTCGCGCTGGGAAGCACTGTTCTGAAGCTCCGCGAGCTTCTGCTGATATGCGCCGATAACCACGTTTGAAAGCTCGGCGCGGAGTTCCTTGCTGAGAGGGAACGCGGTATCGAAATACTTTGTGTTCCCCTCGGCGTCAACGCCTTTCTGGCTCGGCATATTGACAAAAATGCCCTTGGAGCCGTTCATCACGCTGATGTTACGAACTACAAAGGCATTGTCGAGAGTTATGCTTGCCGTAGCAAGGCGGTTGTTCTGCCCGGCGGTTATGCGGACAGACTTGGGATCGCAGGTTATTTTCATGTTGCTGACCTCCGTTTATCTGTATCGCTGAAGGAACAGTTTTCAGTCCGGAGGATGTCCCGATGTGTATTTCATGCGGTTCCCCTTTACTGGTAGTAGCCGACAAGCACGTTGATGAGCGCCGAAGCGACTACCGCGACTACGACCGATACAGCCGCGACTATCATGCGCTGTTTCCACTTCTTCTGGTCCATTTCCTCAGCGGCGCCGTGGCGCACCGCAAAGTACACGATGCAGGCTGTGCCGACCAGCGGAGCAACTACCAGCAGTATGTTGGAAATGTCGTTCAGCAGAGCTTTGGTGCCTGTCACCGCCTTTGAAGCGGCAAGTCCGCCCTCGGCGTTTGCCGCGACGGAAATCACCGCGGACGTTACTGCCGCAGTGAGCGCCGCGGCGGTAGTTTTGAGTTTCTTCATCTGAATTTCGCCTCCCTTCTGAAGTATGGTGGTTTATTGTCAAGCACTGACTCGGAGCGTCTTGGGACAGCCGCCGCAGGTGGTGCGGAGCTTTCCCTTAAAATCTCCTCCCAGGGCTTCCACAAAAGCTGTTCAGTGGACTTGCCGCCGCGTTTAGGACGGGCGTTTTCGTCAAGCTCGATAAGCCTTGTGTTATGAGCTTTATCGCCCATGCCGAGCATTGTGTTGAAAGTCCACTGTGAAATATCCGGCGAGAACATGACCGCCGGAGCATTCGGAGAAATCACCAGCTGATACGGGCGCTGTATTTTCGCAACTTCGTCCGGATTCAGCAGACTGCGCTCCGAAAGCTGAATATTTGTTGAGCTGGACGGCGCGGAATATTTCTGCGTTGAGCCGCCGAGAGAATATGTAGTCGTGGTGTATTTTCCCATGCTCTTGGATATCTCCTCGTTCGTGGAATTGTCCTGCGAATGGAGATATATCCAGTAGTGGCAGTTGCCCTGGATTATCTTTGCGACTTCCTGACCGTACACATCAATAAGCTGATTAAAGTCCTGAATGAACAGGTTCCAGCGCACTCCATAGCCGCCGGCAACGGTCATTTTCGTCTGGAATTTGTCGATAGCCGCAAAGTTTCCAAATTCATCAAGAATATAATTCACACGGTGAGGGAGCCGGTTTCCGCATTTCTTGGCGTAGGTCACAAGCAGTTCGTACTGTTGTGAAACCAGCAGGGTGACAATGGGGTAGAAGGTGGTTTTCTGGTCGGGCAGAATGAAAAACAGCGCCTGCTTAGGCTTGACACCCACGTCAGCAAGCGAGAATTCGGACTCCCTTGTCATGCTGTAGATATCGTTCGTGATGAACAGCCGCAGGGTCGTCAGAGCCGCCGTATAGAACGAACCGCCCATCTTATCCGGTGCCAGCTTTGCAATAGCCATGAGCTTTTTCGCCGGGTGGGAATCGGGCAGTTTGTCCATGTATGCGTCAATGGGAAGCACCTTGTTCACGGTCTTGCACATATTCGCAATGAAGTTGTATACATTCGTGAGGTTCTGGTATTCCGGGTGGTTCTGATTATCGTAGACCACGCACATTACAGCCGCGGCAATTACGGAACATTCGCCGTTGGTCCAGATAGGTTCGGAATGGTCGTTCTTCTCGACCAGAAAGGTTACGAATTCCCAGACGCAGTTTTGCGCGTCGTCGATTCTGTTCTCGTTCACGGCGTTGATTATAGACTGAAGCGGATTGTATCGGTCGGACTTTTTCGGCGTATTGAAATCGATAACGTGGACTTTGTAACCAAGCGTTTCAAGAAAGCTGTGCGTATAATGATACAGTTCTCCTTTGGGATCGTTTGCGACAATGCCCTCTCCGGCAAGCGCAAGAGCGCATATAGACTGCAATACCAGACATCGTGACTTACCACAGCGCGTTGCGCCGATAGTCAGCGTGTGGTAATCGTCCGTTATGCAGGGCAGGCGCTCCGTTCCGCGGGACATTTCTCTTGCAAGGACTATTCCGGCGCTGTCCGTGAGCGTCTGGTCCGCTTTGGGCGGATTGAATGCTTCTCCGTTTTCGATGGCTCTGTATCGGTTTTCGCCGATTGAAACCAGCCGGGAAATAAGCGGGTCGGATTTGGAAATGCTGATATAGTCAAACGCCCTGCGCTTTATTTTATCCGACATGAACCATGCCGTTCCATGCTGTCCCTGACCGCTTGGAACCGGGACAGAGATGTTGTCCGTGACCTTGTATGTATCGGTCTGATACGTCCGTTCGGCGCAGACAAAATACACCACGCAGAGCAGTACCACCAGAGCCTCCAGCAGAAGATACAGCTTTCTCGGCTTTTCTCCGCCGAATACGCCGGAAATGGTTGTTGAGAAATCCGTCAAATCTGTTGAAATGCTTCCGGTCGTGAGGACATCGTTCAGAACGCTGGCAAACAGCAGTGCGGTTATGCTCCCAACCACAAAAATGAAAATGCAGACAGGTATTCGGTATGATATTTTCTTACTCAATCAGCGCCTCCTTTCAAAGCCGTATGCCCTTTAGAGAATACAGCGAAACCGCGTCCAGCCGCCATTCATAAATAACAGCGCCGCCGTACATCTGACTGTAACCGGCGGCGGGATCATATTCATTCTGGCAGGAAACGGCGAGTATCAGCGCCAGAATGGCGGCTGACAGGAATTTCAGTTCTTCCATTACATACTCCATTGGTCGTCCGAAACAAGCCCATGTTCTTCGAGGGAAGCGTGATGTTCTATCTCGGTTTTGACCTGCGTGGACTGGCTCTGCACCTGCTCTCTGTCGCCGTTCACAAGCCCGGAACGGAACAGCCTTGTTTCCGATTCGGACAGCCCATCAACTTTTCGAATGGCTGCGGTGAGCATATCCAGGACTATCGGCGGCGAGTTTATCCGGAATCTGTTATTCTGGTCGGCGGATATATTCGCAAGATAATCTGCCGTTTCCGGTGTGAGTAACTGCTGGTTTGCCAGGCGGTACTCGTTTGCAAGAACAGCCTTACAGCGCTCAATTCCGTATTCTTCGGCAGCTCTGGATATCAGCTCGGATAACTTTTCTGGATCGTCCGTGATTTCTGGCAGATTATCCGAAATGAACCTTGCACATTCCGCCGTGTATTTGTCGCTTATTTCGTAGAAACGCTCGCTCTGCTGTTTCAAGAATGATACGGCGTTATTTGCGATAAGTCCCTCCTGCGAAAGCACTGCGGACTGCTCGTAATCCTTTGAAATATGGAGATGTCCGTTTACGCGCTGGAGCAGGTCTGCCGCGCCTTTTCCGGCTGGTTCGAGGTCACGGCGGCTGATGGTGTACTCAACGCCGAGCATGATATTTGTGCTTGACGGATATCTTCCGCAGCGTTTATAGAACTCCGAAACCGCTTCCAGAAACGAAAGTCCGGAGGACATAGGCACGGTGGCGGCATAGCCGTTTTCCGCGTCTAAGCTGGTTACATAGAAATCAAAATCACAGTATTTTCCGTGAGTTATCATGTGTAGTTCCTTTCAATATATCTGAAGTTCTGTGTTTGTCATTTGATATTGACAACACACAGGAATACGGCTATAATAATGATGTGTGTTATTTTATATGGAGGTCACATATGAACATCGTCATTGACATAGTGCTGCTTCTCGCAGGGTTTGTCCTGCTGATAAAAGGCGCTGATTTTTTCGTAGAGGGAGCTTCTTCTCTTGCAAGGAAACTAAGGATCCCCTCTCTTGTGGTCGGTCTTACAATAGTCGCGCTTGGAACGAGTGCACCGGAGCTTGCGGTCAGCATTTCAGCTTCGCTGGGCGGGCAGAATTCAATGGCTGTCAGCAATGTAGTGGGATCGAATATCTTCAATCTTCTTGGCGTGCTCGGAGTATGTGCGCTGGTAATCCCCCTTGGAGTTACAAAAGACATACTTCATCGAGATTATCCGGTTTCGATATTCACATCCGTGCTGTTTTTTGTAATGCTTATATTCTTCGGAGCTTCCGGAGAGATCACTATTTTTGAAGCAATATTACTTGTAGTGCTTATGGCAGGTTATCTGACATGGACTGTCATAGCAGCAATGAAAAACCGTCAGACCTCCGAGGAACAAAGCGCTGAGAAGCCATTTATCTGGTGGAAGTGTGCGCTCTTTATAATCTGCGGAGCAGGCGCGATAGTTCTGGGAGGCGACATGGTTGTGGACCACGCTTCTCTGCTTGGAAAAGCCGTGGGCATGAGCGAAAGCCTTGTGGGACTTACTATATGCGCTGTCGGGACCTCTCTTCCCGAACTTGTCACGTCGATCTCCGCCTGCAAAAAGGGCGAAAACGATATGGCAATCGGCAATGTCATCGGATCAAATATTCTGAATATCCTGTGTATTCTCGGAGTTTCCGGGGTTATTTCGCCTATCACTATCACCGGAGCAGACCTCAGCAATACTCTTGTGGATTTCGGAATTTACATCGTAATATGTCTGCTGGCATACATATTCTGCCTTACTCAGAAAAAGATCACCCGTGTTGAGGGAGGAATACTTGTTTTCCTTTATATCGCCTACATGGGTTATGCTATCGTCCGTGACCATCTTGGAGCCGATCCGATAATGAGCCTTTTAGGGAACTGATCATAGAGAAAAGCAGGAGTTGTTTCAGCTCCTGCTTTTTTCAGGATGCCACATCTACGGCCTTGTCGGCGCGATGTGCCAGTCGTCATAAACGTTGCCATTAATAAATATCTGATCTGTGAGCCTTACCGAAAGCTGACCAGCCTGGCGATCTCGTCCTGCTGATCCTGGCTCAACTCCGGAAGCTCCAGGTTTTGTCCTGCGTCTGTGGCATTCAGGCTGTTTACCCCGGACGAAGAACAGCCGGTCAGCAGACATATGGCCGTAGGTAATGCGATTTTTCTTTTCATATAATTACCCTTTTCATATAATTGCCCTTTCCGATACGCCATGGACGTATTTACTCGAATTCGCTGAACACTTTTCCGGTCAGTCGGTCCGGCTTTCTGATGAGAGTGCTGTCGCCCTGCTTTTCCAGCTTTTTTATCGTAGTGGTGACTTTCTTTCCGTAGAAACTGCCCTCAAAACCTTTCAGCTCGCCGTTTATGGAATACACGATATATCCGTTGTCGAGGTCGCCCATCTGCCATTCCTCCGCGACATACTCCACGCCGCCTATGCTGACTGTGTACGCTTTGACAAAATGCAGCGGATACCACTCGCTGACGCTGAACAGCGGACAGTACAGCGCGTCGCCGTCCGTGTTGACGTGGCAGTCGAATTTACGCAAATCATAGCGGGACTGCTGATATCCGCAGTCGTAGACATATCCGTCATAATAGATATATTCCCAGCCGTAATCGGGTTCGCTGTTGTCATCGTGCTTCACAAGGTCCCAGCGGTGATAGCCATTCTTTCCGTCCGTTGAATATAACGAATATTCCAGGCGGGAAGCGCCCGTCTGATAGGTTTCCATGGTGTATGCACCGCCGTCCGCTGCGTATTTTCTCCATGCAGAGAGCACATTCGGGTCATCAATCTGCTGACCTACCACGCGTTTCCCCGTCAGATCGAGCAGTCCGAGCTTTTCAGTGTCCTGCGCAGCGAATTCATCAGCTGTAGGTATCGCTGGCGGGTCGTAAGGTTCATATGGTTCGTCATTGTCCCAGTCGTATACGGGATTTTCAGCGCGTTCAAGGACTATCGGGAGGTATTTGTTATTCTGTGTGAACGAATGATGCCAAAGATAAAGCGTGATCTTTCCGTTTTCAACGCTTATACTGCCGTGCTTTGCGCCGTGATATTCCACGTCGTAGCCATCTGCTGTCTTAACGATATCGTAAACATCTGTTGAGCCGTAATTATATATCAGCATTCTGCTGCCGCTTATACTGAACTTTATGCCCGAATAATCCGTCCAGCCGTCCGATATATCCTTTTCGTACTCGGCAAAGTCCCTGCCGCCGACCGTCGCAGGCTTCCAGTCCCCGAAGATTGACGGATCAACATATATCCAAAGCGGCTCTTCGGTCGCAAGGCAGTATGTGCCTACCGGGCACAGCCTACCGTTTTCACCTTTAAGGCAGCCGCTTTCGCTGCTCCAGTTCAGGAAAGTCTTGCGATAGTAGCTTTCCTCGCAGGGGGCTTTCCAGGTTTCATCAACATCTGCACTATAGGTCGCGAAGTACTTTTCGTCCGCCGACCAGTCTGCCGATACGCCGACGAAATTCTCCATATAGAACATCAGCTGGATCGTACAGTTTTTTGCTTCGGAAAGCGTCTTGCTTTTGTTAAAGGAGCTTATCACGCGATTTGTGTATTCGTTAGTCAGAATCGGATCGTTGTATCTGGCGTTTACGCTCCACTCTCCGCTTTTGTCAGAGCTGAACACCGCATGAGCCGTGCCATAGCTGTTGATGTAGCTTTCGTCGTAGAACCCGGTTCTTCCGTTGAGCGCGTCGAGCGCCGCCTGCGCTCCTGCCTTTGCTATTCCGTTCAGCTCAGAAATACAGCCGGTCATGTCGGAATATTCATATGCGGCAAGCGACGTTCCGTTTTTCAGCTCCGGGTATGTACATATTACTGACAGGTCACCGTCAAAAACTCCGTCTGCAAAATTGAATGCGTCCGGCATGACCTCCGGAATATTCTGTGCGTTCTCTGTATGTACCATAGATACACCGACGCCATAGGTAAACCGGCTGTCAAGACAGATCTCCAGATAGCATGAGGAAAGCCCGCATTTATCAACAAATCCGTTGACAGTGCTCTGCGGACAGCCGCCACCGGAAATCACACTGCAATCGTCCTCGCCGAACAGCAGCTTTATTATAATGTTCTCCGCTCCATTTTCAAGCACCCCGGCGAATTCCTCAGCGGCAAGGCTGCGGATAGATTCAGCTGTCGCCGGCGAGCTGTCGGCGCTTTTGTCGGGAAACCAGAATTTAAACTGGTCGCCTGAAGCGGCGGACGGCTGTGAGATCTCTGAGCCGTCCTGCCTTTCGGCGAGATTCTTATAGGAGCACGAAGTCATAAGTGTTATTGCTGATAGCAACAGCGGCATTATTTTATCCATAGCAGCCTCCTTGTAGTTTTTTCTTATTTTACCATAGATTTTCGTAAAATGCAACAGTTGTTTTCAATCTGAAACCAATTTGTAATAATATTTTTGTATAAGGGAACCTCTAAAAACCGGTTTGAAAAGGGAAAATGGGTAGAGTGCGCCGAATG
>ERZ780166.303-NODE-303-length-42359-cov-6.584058_pt1 | contig 42359 bp, 48 predicted proteins | sample MGYA00511366_ERZ780166 | MGnify/ENA primary metagenome ERZ780166 (study PRJEB29588, sample SAMEA2162231) | human gut metagenome | biome: human gut; feature: human-associated habitat; material: faeces | place: Denmark | collected 2008/2010 ...
CGCTCGTTTCGTGTATGAACGAAATCATAGAACTGTGCAGCGGCGCTAAAGAATCTGCTCCCAAGAAGGAAACCAAGTCAACACCCGAACCAGAGGAAAAGCCGCCTACGCTGGAAGAACTGCGTGCATATCTTGCAGACCTTGCAAGAAAGGGACATACGCAGGAAATCCAGGCAATGCTGCTCCGTCACGGGTACAAGAAAATCTCGGAAGTTCCGGCAACCGAGTACCCGGCAATTTTGGAAGAAGCGAGGTCCTTTGAATGAGTCATGCGCTTCTTTCTCCCTCTGCAAGTCACAGGTGGATCGAATGCCCGCCAAGCGTAAGGCTTACCGAGTTTATGGAGGACAAGTCTTCTGCCTATGCTGACGAAGGCACTCTCGCACACAGCATTGCAGAGAACAAACTCAATAATTATCTCGGCTACTCAGACAAAAGCGTCAAGTGCGAGGATACCTCAATGAACGAGTACACCGATGACTATGTTGCGTTTGTAGCCGAACAGATGAGAGTTCTCAATAACCCATCTGCTTTTGTGGAACAGCGAGTCGATTGCTCAAGGTATGTTCCTGAATGCTTCGGCACCTGCGATGCCCTTATCATTTCGGACGGCGTTCTTCACATTTGCGACCTGAAATACGGCACGGGCGTAAAGGTTGATGCCGTGGGAAATGACCAGCTTCGCATATATGCGCTTGGCGCTTTTGAGATGTTCTCTTGTCTGTACGACATAAGCACGGTGCGAATGAGCATTTTTCAGCCAAGACTCAGCCACTGCGACACCTGGGAACTTCCCATTGACGAACTGCTGAAATGGGCAGATGAGGTGCTCGTTCCTGCTGCAAAGCTGGCATGGAATGGTGAGGGTGAGTTCAAAGCGGGAGAACACTGCCGTTTCTGCAAGGTCAGAACGACCTGCCGAAAACTTGCGGAATACAATCTTTCACTTGCCCGTTACGACTTTGAACCTCCTGCCACGCTTGATAATCTCGAAATTGCCGCTGTTCTCGCAAAAGCGGACGAGCTTGTATCCTGGGTGACAGACGTGAAAGAGTACGCTCTGCGGCAGGCGCTAAGCGGTGTCACATACGATGGTTTCAAGGTGGTCGAAGGACGTTCCAACCGCAAGTACACAGACGAAAATGCCGTTGTTGATGCGGTAAAATCAGCGGGTTATGACCCGTATGAACACAGCGTTCTCGGCATTACCGCAATGACCGCTCTGCTCGGCAAGAAGAAGTTCGCCGAACTGCTTGGAGCGCTTGTTGAAAAGCCGCAGGGCAAGCCAACCTTAGTTCCCGTGTCGGACAAGCGTCCGGCAGTAAATACTGCACAAGAAGATTTTATGGAGGTAAAGTAATATGAAGTACACCAATCCCACAAAGGTAATCACAGGACCCAACACAAGACTTAGCTACGCAAACGTCTGGGAAGCCAAGTCCATCAACGGCGGCGCTCCGAAGTTCAGCGTGAGCCTTATTATTCCGAAGTCCGACACAAGGACGGTCGAGAAGATAAAGGCGGCAATCGAGGCGGCTTACAAGGAGGGCGAGAGCAAGCTCAAGGGCAACGGTCGCTCCGTTCCCGCGCTTTCCGCTATCAAGAATCCGCTGCGCGATGGCGACACCGAGCGCCCCGATGATGAAGCCTACGCAAACAGCTACTTCATCAACGCAAACTCTGCAACCGCTCCCGGTATCGTGGACGCAAACTGCAATCCCATTCTGGAGCGCAGCGAGGTTTACAGCGGCGTTTACGGCAGAGCGTCTATTTCTTTTTATGCTTTTAACTCCAACGGCAATAAGGGAATCGCCTGCGGTCTGAATAACCTGCAGAAGCTCCGCGACGGTGAGCCGCTCGGTGGCAGAACCCGCGCCGAGGACGATTTCGCAACCAGTGACGATGATGATTTTCTGTCTTGAGGAGATACACAATATTGACAACTGATAGCATTTTGCTTGCTGTCTGCTTTGGATATATGCTTGGAGATACACTTTTTAAGCTGATTTTGATTGTTCCCGATATTGTTAGGGAAATCAAGCGCCGCAGACATATCAAAACAGATAAGTAACATAAATGGGGCGGCGGCTTAATTGTCGCCGCCCTTTTTGAGGTGAACTATGGAAAAAATAAAAACACTGTCAATCGACCTTGAAACATTCAGCGATGTTGACCTTTCAAAATGCGGTGTGTACAAATATGCGGAGTCGCCGAATTTTGAGATACTGCTTTTCGGAGTGTCTGTCAACAGCGGCGATGTTGTCGTGTACGACCTTGCGTGGGGCGAGAAAATTCCCGAGGAAATCCTCGCAGCGCTGACCGACAGCAGCGTTATCAAATGGGCGTTCAACGCGACTTTTGAAAGGGCGTGTCTGTCGAAATACCTCGGATTGCCTGTCGGCGAATACCTCGATCCGCAATCGTGGAGATGTTCGATGATATGGGCGGCATACATGGGTTTGCCGCTGTCGCTTGCCGGAGCGGGGGCAGTTCTCGGACTGCCGGAACAGAAGCTGAAAGAGGGCAATGAACTCATCAAGTATTTCTGCGTACCATGCATTCCTACCAAAGCAAACAGCGGCAGGACGCGTAATCTTCCCGAACACGCGCCGGAAAAATGGGCGCAGTTCAAGGCTTACAACAAGCGCGATGTTGATGTCGAAATGTCGATACAGGACAAGCTGCGCAAGTTCCCCGTACCAGATTTTGTGTGGGAGGAATACTGCCTTGACCAACAGATTAACGACCGTGGAATTGCTCTGGATATGGCTGTCGTTGAGAATGCAATACGATTTGATGAACGGTCAAAAGCGCTGCTCTCGTCAAAAATGCAGGAACTTACTTCGCTCGAAAATCCGAACTCGATTCAGCAGATGAAGCAGTGGCTTTCGGAGAACGGACTTGAAACAGACACTCTCGGTAAGAAAGCTGTTTCCGAATTGCTGAAAACCGCACCGCCGCAGCTTGCAGAGGTTCTGGAACTCCGCCAGCAGCTTGCAAAATCCTCGGTGAAGAAGTACCAGGCTATGAGGAACGCTGTTTGCTCCGATGGACGCGCGCACGGAATGTTTCAGTTTTACGGCGCAAACCGTTCCGGCAGATGGGCGGGTCGGCTGATACAGTTACAGAACCTCCCGCAGAACCATATCCCCGACCTTAAACAGGCTCGGGAACTTGTGAAAAGCGGCAATTACGAAGCAATGGAACTGCTCTATGATGATATTCCCGACACGCTTTCGCAGCTTATCCGCACGGCATTTGTGCCGAAAGCGGGAATGAAATTTGTAGTTTCCGATTTTTCAGCAATCGAAGCAAGAGTGCTGTCCTGGTTTGCTGGCGAGAAATGGAGGCTTGACGTGTTCAAGTCCGGCGGAGATATCTATTGCGCATCAGCAAGTCAGATGTTTCGTGTACCTGTCGAAAAGCACGGTGTCAATGGACATCTGCGGCAGAAAGGTAAAATCGCAGAACTTGCTCTTGGTTACGGTGGCTCGGTCGGCGCTCTGAAAGCTATGGGTGCGCTTGAGATGGGTTTATCGGAGGACGAGCTTCAGCCGCTCGTGGATATGTGGCGCAGTTCCAACCCGAATATCGTGCGGTTCTGGTGGGAAGTCGACCGCTGCGTGAAGGATACAATACGACAAAGGCTTCGCACAGACACACATGGCATTCAGTTTGAATATCAGAGCGGAATGCTGTTCATCACGCTGCCGAGCGGCAGACGGCTTTCCTACGTCAAGCCCCGTATCGGTGAGAATAAGTTCGGCGGCGCATCCGTCACTTACGAGGGTGTTGGCACAACGAAGAAGTGGGAGCGCATTGAAAGCTATGGTCCGAAATTCGTGGAGAACATCGTTCAGGCTGTCAGCCGGGATATTCTCTGCTATGCTATGCGAACGCTGCGGAATTATCGTATCTGCGGTCACGTCCACGATGAACTTATTATCGAGTGTCCCGAGGACACTAACGTGGCTGAAATCTGCGAGATGATGGGTATAACTCCGCCTTGGGCAGAGGGGCTTCCACTCCGTGCTGATGGGTATGAGTGTGTTTTTTATAAAAAAGATTGAATGCTGGTTCGGTTTTTGCTTTTGCCTGTCCGTTAGTAGGTGAAGGCAATAAACCGAATCAAAATTTTTTTGGAGGAGAAAAATGATTTACACAAAAAACAACAACAGGGAAAATCCCGTTCTTGAAGGAAACACCTTTTCTGTCTGCTGCAAATGCGGAAAGGAAGTCCCTGTTCCTCTGAACGAACTGTTCAGAGCCAAGAAAGACCACCCGTTGTCGGCAAAGGTAATATGCCCCGAATGCACAAAGGAGCAGTTCAGCCGACACCACCCGACGCTTAATGATGTCGTGGCTCTGACCTTATCCTTGTGCAAACTCGGTTTCACAAGACAGGTTCGCTCAACCTACAGCGATTATAACATCAGTGATATACAGGAACTCGGGCGGGAGGACTACGGAAATTTCGTAAACGGACTGCTGACAGCAGTTGCGGGAGGTGTGACTTAATGAGTGATGTAAGCTACTATAACTCCGAACGCTATCCCGACCCTACCGCATACGCAGGGCTTACAGCCGCTATAAAGGCAGAAAAGGCAATGCACTTCAAGCCTGTGGTGTATATCTGTTCGCCTTACTCGGGCAACACCAGGCTGAATACAGCGAATGCCCGACGCTATTGCAGATACGCAGTAGACAAAGGCTGCATACCCCTTGCGCCGCACCTTTTGTTTCCGCAGTTTATGAATGAGAAAAACGAAAGAGAAACAGCAATGTTCATTAATTACGTTCTGCTTACCAAGTGCAGGGAAATGTGGGTATTCGGCAGAACAATAACCACGGGAATGTCTGAAGAAATCGAAAAAGCTAAGCAGCGAAAAATCCGTATCAGATATTTTACGGAAGAAATCAAGGAGGTAAATGACTGATGTTCACGATTTACAGCGCAGACACAGCAGGAATTCCGTCAAACTGCTTATACCCCCACATTCATCATGTCACGGACGACGGCAGTCTGAAAGCCGCTGTCCTGACCGATTATGTTTGCGCCGAGTATAAAAACAGTTATCGCAGCAACAGCAACTTTATCGGCAGCGATTGTCTGCCTGTTGACTGTGATAACGACCATTCAGAAAATCCGGAAGATTGGGTGACTCCCGAAGATGTAGCAAACGCTTTCCCAGGTGTTTCATTCGCCGTTCATTACAGTCGCTCAAATAACAAAGCGAAGAAAGGAAAGGCTGCAAGACCTAAATTCCATGTGCTTTTCCCGATTGATTATGTCAGCGACCCGGCAATATACAGCAAAATGAAAAAGCAGGTAAATTCGCTGTTTCCGTATTTCGACACTCAGGCGCTTGATGCGGCCAGATTCTTTTTCGGAACAGCGGATACAGATGTTGAAATCTATCCCGGATTTATGAATCTTACTGATTTACTGAAAGTTTATTCATACGATGATGTGTTTGACAAAGATATGCCGCAGGCGCAGTTCGGTGATACCACTATACATGAAGGCAGCCGCAATGCTACTTTATCCCGCTTTGCCGGAAGAGTTCTCAAGAAATATGGTGATACAGATAAAGCGCGCCAGTCTTTTATTGATGAAGCGGCAAAATGCGTACCTCCTCTTGATGACGCTGAACTCTCGACCATCTGGTGCAGTGCAAAGAAATTCTATAGCAAGGTAAAAACACAGCCCGACTATGTTTTGCCTGAACAGTATAACGCAGATTTCGGTCTGTGTCCGGAGGATTTCTCTGATATCGGACAAGCAAAAGTTCTGGCAAAAGAATATAACGGTGAACTCGTATATACGGACTCCACCGACTATATGCGTTTTGTCGGTACGCATTGGGCTGAGTCAAAGCAGCTTGCAGTCGGAGCCTGCGAGGACTTTCTTGACCGCCAGCTTGCTGAATCTGAGGCGGAGTTGATAAAGGCGAAGAAGGCTCTTGAAAAAGCAGGAGTTGACAAAGAAATCATTGCAGAGGGCGGCAAGGCTTTGAAGAAAGCCCTTGACGCAAACAGCATAAACGCATATTTTGAATATTGCAATGCGCTGGCGTATAAGGCTTTTGTTATGAAACGCAGAGATATGAAATACATAGTTTCCGCATTGCAGGCGGCAAAACCTATACTTCTGCGCAATATAAGCGAGTTTGATACGCAGGAATTTCTGCTTAATACCCCCACCGCAACTTATGACCTTCGTGACGGAATCAACGGCGCAAGAACTCACAGCGCAGACGATTGTATAACAAAGATAACAGCAGTATCTCCGTCTGATGATAACAAGAACTTGTGGCTGTCTGCTCTTGACAACATTTTCTGTGGCGACAACGAACTTATTGAGTATGTTCAGCAGATTGTGGGGCTTGCGGCATTGGGAAAGGTCTATCAGGAAGCGCTTATCATAGCTTACGGTGATGGCAGCAACGGTAAATCCACGTTCTGGAATGTGCTTGCAAGGGTCCTGGGCAGTTACAGCGGCAGCATCTCCGCCGATGCGCTGACTGTCGGCTGTAAGCGGAATGTGAAGCCCGAGATGGCTGAACTTAAAGGGAAGCGTCTGGTTATTGCCGCCGAACTTGAAGAGGGTGTACGTCTTAACACATCAATCGTAAAGCAGCTTTGTTCCACTGATGAAATCACTGCGGAGAAAAAGTATAAGGATCCGTTCAAATTCACTCCTACGCACACGATTGTTCTGTATACAAATCATCTTCCCCGCGTCGGCGCAAATGATGACGGTACATGGCGCAGGCTTATCGTCATACCATTCAACGCTAAAATACATGGCAAGTCGGATATCAAGAACTATGCGGACCATCTGTATGAAAACGCAGGTGGAGCAGTTCTGTCCTGGATTATTGAGGGCGCTCAGAAAGCCATCAATAATAATTTCAGGATATCTGTTCCGGGTGTTGTAAAAGACGCAATAGGCCGCTACCGTGACAGTAATGACTGGTTCTCCCTTTTCATTGAGGATTGCTGCGAGGTTGACAAAACCTATATACAGAAATCGGGCGAGTTCTACCAGGAATATCGTGCGTATTGTGCGAGAAACGGTGAGTTTACCAGAAGCACGACCGAGTTCTATACGGCTCTTGAAAATGCGGGTTTTCTGCGAAAGAAAACCAAGTCCGGCAATGTAATAATGGGGCTTCAGCTTAAGTCTGATTTCATAGAATAAACCTCAAGGGTGCAGGTCTTTGTAGGTCTTGGTATAAAACCCCCTTTAGGGCTGTTTTTATAGAAAAAAATAGCCCTATATAAAAGTTTATGAATAGACCTGTTCAGACCTGCACCTTTGTAAAAAGGAGCAGCTTATGAGAGAAAAAATAATCGAACATAAATTACTGATGGAAGTAAAGAAAATCGGCGGTCTGGCATTAAAGTTCGTATCGCCGGGATTTGATGGGGTGCCTGACAGGATCGTACTTCTGCATGGTGGTAAAATCGGCTTTGTGGAAGTTAAGGCACCCGGAGAAAAGCCAAGACAGCTTCAGCTGGCACGACACAGACTTCTGAATCAACTGGGTTTTAAGGTGTATGTTCTTGACAGAGTGGAACAGATAGGAGCGATACTTGATGAAATACAAACCCCATGATTATCAGAAATATGCAGCGGATTTCATAATCACTCACCCCATTTCAGCACTTCTGCTTGATATGGGCTTAGGCAAGACAAGCATTACGCTGACGGCAATAAACAATCTGCTTTTCGACAGTTTTGAGGTGCATAAAGTTTTGGTGGTTGCTCCGCTGCGAGTGGCTCGAGATACTTGGAGCGCTGAAATCGAAAAGTGGGAGCATTTGAAAAATCTGCGTTACAGCGTAGTGGTCGGCACGGAGCAGGAGCGGTTGAATGCGCTTCGTACTCCCGCTGACATCTACATAATCAACCGCGAGAATGTGCAGTGGCTTGTCGAAGAGAGCGGACTGCCTTTTGATTACGATATGGCTGTGATTGACGAGCTGTCCTCTTTCAAAAACCACCAATCTAAGCGTTTCAAGGCATTTATGAAAGTCCGTCCGAAGCTGAAACGGATAGTCGGGCTGACAGGCACTCCTGCAAGCAACGGTCTGATGGATTTGTTTGCAGAGTTCAAACTGTTGGATATGGGAGAGCGGCTCGGGCGGTTCATCGGGCAGTACCGAAACGCATACTTTCAGCCGGACAAGCGTAACGGAATGGTGATTTACAGCTACAAGCCGTTACCCGATACGGAACAGCGGATTTACGACAAAATCTCCGACATCACGATTTCGATGAAAGCAACAGACCATCTCACAATGCCCGAACTTCTATGCACAGAATACACGGTTCAGTTTTCCGACAAGGAACGTGAGAAATACGACCGTCTGAAAAAAGACCTCGTTCTCTCCACCGAAGATAACGAGGTCACCACCGCAAATGCCGCTTCTCTCTCAAATAAGCTGTCGCAGATGGCTAACGGAGCGGTGTATTCCAATGATGAGAGCGTAATTGAGATACACGACCGAAAGCTGGACGCATTGGAGGATATAATCGAAAGCATGAACGGCAGACCGCTGCTTGTGGCTTACTGGTTCAAGCACGATTTGGAGCGTATCCGAAAACGCTTTGAAATCCGTGAAATCAAGTCTAGCCGAGATATTTCCGACTGGAACAGCGGAAAAATCCCAGTTGCGCTTATTCACCCGGCAAGCGCAGGTCACGGATTGAACTTACAGAGCGGCGGTTCGACTCTGGTGTGGTTCGGGCTTACATGGAGCCTTGAATTGTATCAGCAGACGAACGCAAGACTCTGGCGGCAGGGTCAAACTGCCGACACGGTGGTTATTCAGCACATAATTGCAAAAGGCACGATTGACGAGCAGATCATGAAGACCTTGAAAGCAAAGGACACAACGCAGGCGGCACTGATCGCCGCTGTGAAAGCAGATTTGGAGGTACACAAATGAATGGATATGTAGAATTGGCAAATGCAATAATTGCGCAGGCATCAAAAGATTACCGTTCCGCAATAAACCAACTTTCCCTGAACTCTAATGACAGAGTGGCACTGCGTGAGAAAAAGAGTATCGAACGTTTCTTTCATTCAGACTTTTTCTCCATACTCACCAATCTCAACGGCGATGTTCTTCTCGCAAAGCTGAAAGAGGTGTCAGCATGACTGCAAAGGAATTTCTGACAACCGCATCTGAAATGAACCGCCAGATACACTACAAGGAAATCGAACTGGAAAGCCTGCGTGATTTGGCGGGTGGAATATCCGGCTGCGGTTTTGGAGAGCGGCTTTCGGGTACCAGAAACCCCGACCCACCTTTCGTGAGGTACACAGACAAGGCTTTAGAACTTGAAAAAGAAATCCAGAACGACAAGTGCAAGCTGTCCGAAATAAAATATGCTATCAGCAGCGCTATTGATGAATTGGAAAGCACAAACGAGCGTACTGTTCTTCGGTACAAGTATCTGATGTTTCTTTCATGGAAAGAGATTAGTACAAAAATGGGGTATTCAAAAAGGTGGGTTATAAAACTTCACGACAGCGCAGTTCAGAGTTTTTCTGAAAATTGGACACCCTAGTGCACAGCAGTTCACCTCTGTTCACCGTTGACACAGCCTACCTGTTGTGGTATGATATACTTAGAAAAATATACAGAGAGCCTTGTGGGTTTTATAACTCGCAGGGCTTTTTCTCTACCCAAGGAGATGACCCCATGCCCAGACGACCGCAGCGGCCGTGTTCCTACCCCGGCTGTCCCAACAGATGTGATGGACAGTACTGCGAGGAACACGCAAGCCTTATGAACCACCGCTACAACAAGTTCGTCCGCTCCGCTGACGGCAACAAGAAATACGGCAGAGCGTGGCGGGAGATACGCAGGCGGTACGTTTCGGCTCACCCACTGTGCGAGATGTGCTTGAAAGATGGTCGGCTTACTCCCGTGGAGGAGGTACACCACATCGTGCCTGTGTCCCGTGGCGGTACAAACGATTTCAGCAATCTGATGTCACTTTGCCAGTCGTGTCATACGAAAATACATCACGACCTTGGCGATCGGTAAACTGCAAATTTTATACCTTCACCAATTTATCCGCCCAGTCGGCAGGAAAAGCAAGATGATAAAGTTCAATGTCATCTTTATATTCCTCGAATGTATCATTGTTGATAATACATCCTCTGCTTCTCAGTTTCTCAATCTGCTCTTAATATGTAAGGTGCTGTTTAACCTCGCTCATATAAAATCTCCCTAATAAAAAAATGTCTCCCCTGGGGCACATCGTTGAGAGGTGCGGGGAGTCCTGTTATTTATATTATACTCACTATTTGTAAAAATGTCAATTGGTAAACCGAAATTTTACTACCGCCCTGGGGCGGTCAAAATCTCTACAACGAATACCTCGGACAGCGGCCCGGGGCTTCGTGCGCAAAAATCGGGGTTCAAACGGGGTATTAAACCAAATAATTTCAAGGACGGTGCGAAACGCCCTTTTTTCTTGTCTGACGGAGGTGACAAGCGTGGCGAAAGACGGCACAAACAGGGGCGGCAGACGGGTACGCGCCGGAGATAAACCCGCTCCTGCCGCAGAGAAAAAGCAGAAAGGACTTCCGGTGAAAATCATAAGCAACGACATACCGGCACTCGATACTGCCGAACTTGAAGCGGTCGACCTGCCGGAGGGCGCTATGCTGAACGGCTCGGATATGCCGAAGCCAAGCGACTATCTGTCGGCTCGGCAGAAGAACGGAGTTCCGCTCGGCGCTGATGAAATCTACAAGGAAACTTGGCTGTGGCTGAAACAGAGAAACTGCGAGAACCTTGTCAATAAACGGCTTATCGAGGCTTATGCACAGGCTTTTGCAAGATACATTCAATGCGAGGAAGCAATCAGCACTTACGGCTTGCTAGGCAAGCACCCAACCACTGGCGGTGTTATTGCTTCGCCATTCGTGCAGATGTCGCAGCAGTTTCAGAAGAACGCAAATCTCATCTGGTATGAAATTTACGGAATAGTCAAGGAGAACTGCACCGAGCCTGTCGGTGATGATTTGAACGATGCTATGGAAAGACTTCTTCGTTCTAGGAAAGGATAACGCTATGTCAAAGGATACCATCGAATTTTTCAGAGAACTCAAAGGCAGCCGTCCGAACCTTACAGTACAGCAATACCGAACAATTAAGGGGCAGGCTGTAAAAGGCAATATTGCGGACGCCCGAAAAGGTCTGCACAAGGTCTTGAAAAGGAGGAACGTCAGATGAACACGACCAGTGAAATGCAGCTTGTCCAGATAGACAGGCTGATACCGTACGTCAACAATGCCCGAACGCACTCGCCGGAGCAGCTGAACAAGCTGCGTTCCTCGCTGCGGGAATTTGGTTTTATCAATCCCGTTATCATCGACAGGGATTTCAATGTTATTGCAGGTCACGGAAGAATTCTCGCTGCAAAGGCCGAGAACATCTCCGAAGTGCCTTGTGTGTTTGTAGATTATCTTACTCCTGCGCAGAAGAAAGCGTACATAATCGCAGACAACCGAATGGCTCTTGACGCGGGCTGGGACGAGGAGATGCTGAAAGTTGAAATCGAAGCATTGCAGGCGGAAGATTTTGACCTCGGTCTGACAGGCTTTGATGAAAAGGAACTCGCTGCGTTCTTTGACGATGATTCCGATACCAAGGACGATGATTTCGATGTTGACGCAGAGATGGAAAAACCTTGCACAACAAAAGCGGGCGACCTCTGGCTTCTCGGTAATCACAGACTTGTCTGCGGCGATAGCACCAAACCAGAAACTTACGAAGTTCTCATGAATGGTAAACAGGCAAATCTTGTGGTTACCGACCCGCCGTACAATGTGAATTATGAGGGTTCGGCAGGTAAAATCAAGAACGACAATCTTGAAAACGAAAAGTTCTACCAGTTTCTGCTTGACGCTTTCACCTCCATGGAGAAAGCTATGGCGAACGATGCAAGCATCTATGTTTTCCACGCAGATACAGAGGGACTGAACTTCCGCAAAGCGTTTGCTGACGCTGGATTTTATCTTTCCGGAACTTGTATCTGGAAGAAGCAGTCGCTTGTTCTCGGGCGCTCGCCGTATCAGTGGCAGCATGAACCGTGCCTGTTCGGTTGGAAGAAGAACGGCAAGCATCAGTGGTACTCAGACCGCAAGCAGACGACAATATGGGAGTTCGACAAACCGAAGAAGAACGGCGACCACCCGACAATGAAGCCGATTCCGCTTATTGCATATCCGATAAAGAATTCAAGCATGAGCAACTGTATTGTGCTCGACCCGTTCGGCGGCTCGGGCAGTACGCTTATCGCCTGCGAACAGACTAACCGTATCTGTCATACCATTGAGCTTGATGAAAAGTTCTGCGATGTTATCGTGAAGAGGTATATCGAGCAGGTCGGCTCTGCGGAGAATGTGTCTGTGGTTCGTGACGGAAAGACGATTGCTTATTCCGAACTGGAGGTCACCGATGAAGAATGAACTCACGCTCGGCAGCCTTTTTGACGGCAGCGGCGGTTTCCCGCTCGGAGGAATGCTTGTGGGCATTACTCCTCTGTGGGCTTCGGAAATCGAGCCGTTCGCCGTTCGGGTAACAACAAAAAGGCTGCCGCAGATGGAGCACTACGGAGATGTGTCTGCGCTGAACGGAGCAGATTTGCCGCCAGTGGATATAATCACATTCGGCAGTCCGTGTCAGGACATGAGCATTGCCGGAAAACGCAGCGGTCTTGGCGGTTCAAGGTCGAGCCTGTTCTATGAAGCGGTCAGAATTATAAAAGAAATGAGGTGTGCGACCAATGGCAAATATCCGAGATTTGCGGTCTGGGAAAACGTCCCCGGAGCATTCTCGTCTAACAAGGGCGAGGACTTCCGGTGCGTCCTCGAAAGCCTGTGCAGTGTCAGGGACGAAACCGTTTCTGTTCCTCGACATGAGAAATGGTCAGCCGCAGGCAACATCGTGGCAGACGGTTTCTCAATCGCCTGGCGAGTGCTTGACGCGCAATACTGGGGAGTCCCCCAGAGAAGAAAACGCATCTACCTTGTCGCAGATTTTGATAGCGAATGCGCCGGAAAAGTATTATTTGAGTCAGAAAGCGTGTCAGGGTATTCTGCGGAGAGCTTCCGCGCGTGGCAAAGAACTGCCGCCGCTGCTGAAAGTTGCTCTGGAGCGACAGGCGCAGTCTGCCTTAACGACCAGGGCGGCAACAGAATGGACGTAACGGAGGAAGTTACTTGCACACTCCGAGCCGAAGCTCACCACCCGCCCTGCGTGATGGAGTCCGCAGCAGGTTTTTGCACGGAACACTCGGCAAAAGCGAGAGGTATCGGCTACAAAGATGAAACTTCACCTACACTCCGTGCAGGGACTGTTCCTGCGACTGTCTATGAAAATCACTCGCAGGATACACGCTATACGGAGTTGCACGGTGTTGCTCCAACGTTTTCTTCAACCTACGGAACTGGCGGCAACAATCAGCCGTTTGTGGTTGAAGATACACGCTGTTTTGATGTTCGTTTCACATCCGATGGCACGAAAAATGCGCGGCAGAACTGCTATGAAACGGATACATCACGGACGATAGATACGGGCGGTAATTCTCCCGATTCAAACCAAGGCGGTGTGGCAGTCGTAGCCGTCCAGGGTTCAATGATAGGCAGAGCCGATAAAAACGGTCCTCAAGGCAGCGGTGTAAACGAGGATATATCATTCACGTTGAATGCCACCGACCGCCATGCAGTCGCATTTTCGCAGGACAGCTACACGAAGTACAGCGAAAACGATAAATGCGGTGCGCTTCGAGCCGCAGGTGGAATGTACGGAGGAGGTTCTGAAACTCTTGTGTACAGCACAAGTAAGAATTCCTACCATACCGAAGCCGAGGAAAACCTCGCGAATACGCTCGTTGCAAGCGATTACAAAGACCCGCCGACCGTGAATTCTCCGGAATACATAGTCCGCAGGCTTACTCCGACCGAGTGCGCACGGCTACAGGGATTTCCCGACTGGTGGTGTGCAGATCTCGGAACGGACGAGCCGACAGATGAAGAACTACGGTTCTGGAAAGATGTCTTTGAAACTCATCGCAAAATTGTTGGCGGCGCAGTCAAGCCGAAGTCCGAAAAGCAGATTCTCACATGGCTGAAAAATCCCCACAGCGACTCTTCCGAGTACAAGCTGTGGGGAAATGGCGTTGCTCTTCCGTGTGTTTTCTTTGTCCTTTCGGGGATTGCATGGGTCAGTTCTTGCTCGAATTAGCGTTGCCCGGCTCATCGCCAAGCACGATTTTTCCGTGCTTTTCTTCAAACTTTTCTATGCACTCACGAATCAGAACGATGATTTGCCCATTTGCGGAACGAGCCTCATAATCGGCAACGTAATGCAGTTTGTCGAGCATTTCATCGTCAATTCTGATGGATAAACTCTTGATAGCCATAAAACTCCTCCTGTTTATATCCGATATGTGTTTATTTTAACATCACAATGTGCTATAATGTATGGAGTGAGTTCAAAGTGCGTTCATAATGCGTTTACAAGGAGGGCAACATGAAAGTAGCTGTAATTGGTTCAAGAGGGCTGAGCGTAAGTGATTTAGGCAGATATCTCCCCGAAAATACCACGGAAATCGTGTCCGGAGGTGCTAAAGGAGTGGATACCTCCGCAAGAGAATACGCTCTGTCGCACGGAATAAAGCTGACGGAGTTTCTGCCGGAATACACAAGGTTCGGCAGGAGCGCTCCGCTGAAACGGAATATCACGATAATCGAGTATTCGGATATCGTGCTTGCATTCTGGGACGGAAAATCCAGAGGAACAAAATTCGTCATTGACAACTGCCGCAAACTCGGAGTGGAAGTCAGAGTTTACATTATAGACTAATAGTTGAGCCGTACATTGTGCATAACGCAGAATGTGCGGCTTTCTGTTAAAACCCGTTGACTTATCCCCCTATTCGAGTAAAATGTGTAGTACCGAAAGGAAATGGAGGTACATACAATGACAATTTACTACAACACGCAGGACAGAAAACCGCTTGTGAAAGCCATCAGCGAGTTCACGGGAGCGGACGCAGTTTACATGAGGACACCGACCTACGCATACCAAATCGACTATTTCACGGTGACCCGCGATGGCAACCTTGAATTTGACGACAGAGCCGACAGCGAGGAAATCGAGGGTCTGATTGAATTCCTTGCGGAGCGTGGATTTATCGCCGAGAATGCCGCTACAGAACCGCCGGAAACGGATACCGAGAAAGTACCCGCAGCCGCCGACAGCGCCGAACACAGCGAATCTGTGGGGCTTACAGTAGAAGTTCCACTTGAGGGTATGGCGGTCGGAAACCTCACCAAGCTGCTTGAAGCCAAAGGCAGACTTATCCGCAGAGCCTTAGCGTTGGACAGCCTGCCGATTGAGGTCACGGATAGCACGGTGAAGTTTCCATGGTTCGCAGACTGCGGCGCTGACGAGTGCAAGGCATACACGCATTTTATTTCGGCGCTCTGCGAACTCGCCGCAAATGCAAAGCGAGTTACGGCTAAGGAAAAGGAAACCGACAACGACAAGTACGCATTCCGCTGCTTTCTCCTGCGGCTGGGGTTCATCGGTTCGGAGTACAAAGCCGAGCGGAAGATACTGCTGAGAAATCTCACAGGCTCATCGGCTTTCAGAAATGGAGGTGCTGCAAATGAAGTTTCCGAGTAAGGAGCAAATCGAGCAGTACCGCCGAGAGTACCCTGTCGGCTGCCGTGTGGAACTGGTTTCAATGGACGATTTCCAGGCGCCGCCGACAGGTACTTGCGGCACGGTTAAAGGTGTTGACGACGCAGGAAATCTGCTCGTCCGCTGGGATAACGGCTCCGGGCTGAATGCTGTTCTTGGTGTTGATGTAGTTTGCAAAATCCGTGGCTGATATACACAATTTCAGCGTGTGTATTTCGTTCAATATATTGTGGTAAAACCGCTTGCTATATACTGCTTTTAGAGTTAATATGTGTGTACCGCAAGGGAAACAAAGCAAACGGAGGATACAAAAATGAACGAGAAAACCACCAAGCAGATTGAAGAAATGATGAACCAGACCATAGGGGTCGAGGTTGAAATGAATAACATTACAAGAGCAAAAGCCGCGCAGATTGCCGCCGATTTCTTCGGCACACACCGCCACGAAAATACCGCAGGCCGCAACGGTTACTGCACCTACTCCGCATGGGACAGCGAGGGACGCGAGTGGAAGTTCCAGAAGGACGTCAGCATTCACGGACCGGACAGCGAAAAGTGCGAATTAGTCACCCCGATACTTACCTACGCAGACATGGAAACCCTGCAGGAACTTATTCGCAGACTGAGAAAAGCAGGCGCGAAAAGCGACGCAACAAGGGGCTGCGGAGTTCACATTCACATTGGAGCCAAGAGGCACACACCGCAAAGTTTGCGAAACCTTGCAAACATTATGGCAAGCCACGAAAGCCTTTTAGCAAGCGCCTTGAACCTCGACAGAAGCCGCATGAGCCGCTACTGCCGCACGGTCAGCAAGGATTTCCTGGTGGAACTCAACCGCAAAAAGCCGAAAACCATGGCGGCGCTTGCGGACACCTGGTACGGCAGTCAGAATGCAGATTACGGCAGGTCGGCGCACTACAACGAGAGCAGATACCATATGCTGAACCTCCACGCAACCTTTACAAAGGGCACAATCGAGTTTCGGCTCTTCCAGTTTGACGCGCCCTCGGGCGACAAGAAAAACGGACTTCACGCAGGTCAGCTGAAAAGCTACATTCAGCTTTGCCTTGCGCTCAGCCAGCTTGCCAAGCAAGTCAAGACTGCAAGCGCAAATCCTCAGCAGACCGAAAATCCCAAGTACGCAATGAGAACATGGCTTTTAAGGCTCGGGTTCATCGGCGATGAATTCAAGACCGCAAGGGAACTTTACACCAAGCGGCTTGAGGGTGACACGGCTTTTCGCAACGGCAGGCCGCAGTAAGCAGGAATCAGCTTCCTGCCCCCAACTCCCCCACAGCGTGGGGCTTTTGGTGGTAGAAAGGTGATTTCTGAAACTGAACCTTTCGGAAAGGAAAACACTATGAAAAAATACTATCTTGCTTATGGGAGTAACTTGAATGTTCGGCAAATGGCATGGCGGTGTCCTACGGCAAAGGCTGTGGGAACTGCGGTGATTAAGGACTACGAACTGCTCTTTAAGGGCAGCAAGACAGGCGCTTACCTCACGATTGAACCGAAAGCCGGAGCGGAAGTCCCTGTTGCAGTCTGGTCGGTCGAGCCTGCCGATGAGCAAAGGCTTGATGTGTATGAGGGCTTTCCTGCTTTCTACTACAAGGCTGAACTCGACTTGCCCGTGAGGTACTTCTCAGGCAAGACCGTACTCAGAAAGGCTTTCGTGTACATCATGCACGAAGAACGACCGCTGGGATTGCCAAGCGGTTCATATGTTCGGACTTGCCTTGAGGGTTACGGAAATTTTGGTTTTGATGAGGGAATTCTCCTCGCAGCGCTGAACAACAGCAGGAGGGTCGCAAATGAAATCAGATAACGCAACAGGACTTCGCACTTGTCCCCGCTGTGGGGCGCAGTACGGCGGGGTTCCCGCTCTTTCGAGAAAGTACCCCAACATGCAGATTTGCCCTGACTGTGGCACACGGGAGGCTTTGGAGAGCATTGGCGTTTCCGCTGACGAGCAGGAAAAGATTATCAGTATCATTCACAATAGAACACACAGTTCTGACCGCTGATATTTGTGTAGTATATTATCCGAAAACCGCTTGATATAATGCGGCTTTAGAGTTAATATACAGTCACCGAAAGGAAAATACACACAAGTACGGAGGAAAAGGATATGTGGAAACAGGGTGCAATTGGAGTAAAGGACAGCAACGGCAGAATGGTTTCTGTAAGCTACTGGATAAAGCATTACGAAGAGCCAAGCGAGGAATACGGAATCAGCGGCGGCAGAATTTCCAAGCTGATGTTAAAGCAGGACGGCAGGGTCGTTTACAACTACGACCGGGGCGAGGACATTGAACCTCAGACCCCCGAAGCCGAAAAGACGCTTGCGATACTGATACACGAATACAACTAAACACTTTCGAAAGCCGCCTGCGGGCGGTTTTCCTTGTTATGGGGGTGATGATATAAGAACGCTGAAAAAGTACAAACCGACAAAATTCAAGCTGAAATCCTCGGTGTACGATAAGTCAGCCGCTGATTATGCGGTAACGTTCATAGAAAACCTCTGCCACACCAAAGGCACATGGGCGGGAAAGCCATTCGAGCTTATCGACTGGCAGGAGCAGATAATCCGAGATTTGTTCGGAACGCTGAAGCCGAACGGTTACCGACAGTTCAATACGGCATACATTGAGATACCGAAAAAGCAGGGCAAATCCGAGCTTGCCGCTGCTGTTGCGCTGCTCCTCACCTGCGGTGACGGTGAGGAACGAGCCGAGGTTTACGGCTGCGCCGCTGACAGACAGCAGGCGGCTATCGTGTTCGATGTGGCAGCGGATATGGTACGAATGTGTCCTGCGCTGTCAAAGCGTGTGAAGATTTTAGCATCACAGAAGCGGCTGATATATACACCAACGAACTCGTTCTATCAGGTGTTGTCCGCTGAAGCGTACAGTAAGCACGGCTTCAATATCCACGGAGTTGTTTTTGACGAGCTGCACACCCAGCCGAACCGAAAGCTGTTTGATGTAATGACCAAAGGCTCCGGCGACGCTCGAATGCAGCCGCTGTATTTTCTAATCACTACCGCAGGAACCGACACTCACAGCATTTGCTACGAAACGCATCAGAAAGCCAAGGATATAATTGAGGGTCGAAAAATCGACCCTACTTTTTATCCCGTGATTTACGGCGCTGATGAATCCGATGACTGGACTGACCCGAAGGTGTGGAAAAAGGCAAATCCGAGCCTTGACATTACGGTCGGTATCGACAAGGTCAAAGCCGCTTGCGATTCCGCAAAGCAAAACCCCGGCGAGGAGAACGCTTTTCGGCAACTCCGCCTGAACCAATGGGTAAAGCAGGCGGTTCGTTGGATGCCGATGGAGAAATGGGACAAGTGTGCATTCTCCGTTGACGAGGACGAACTGGAGGGGCGCGTCTGCTACGGTGGGCTTGACCTTTCTTCTACAACAGATATTACAGCTTTTGTTCTCGTGTTCCCTCCGATTGATGAGGAAGATAAATACATCATCCTGCCATACTTCTGGATTCCCGAGGATAATCTGACCTTGCGTGTAAACCGCGACCATGTTCCTTATGATGTGTGGGAGCGACAGGGTTTCTTGCAGACTACCGAGGGAAACGTGGTGCATTACGGCTTTATTGAGAAATTCATCGAACGGCTCGGCGAGCATTTCAATATCCGTGAAATAGCGTTTGACCGCTGGGGCGCGGTTCAGATGGTGCAGAACCTTGAGGGCATGGGATTTACGGTTGTTCCCTTCGGACAGGGTTTCAAGGATATGTCACCGCCCACAAAGGAACTGATGAAACTTGTGCTTGAACAGAAAATAGCCCACGGCGGTCACCCTGTTCTGCGGTGGAATATGGACAACATCTATATCCGAACCGACCCCGCCGGAAACATCAAGGCCGATAAGGAGAAGTCCACCGAGAAAATTGACGGAGCGGTTGCCACTATCATGGCTCTTGACCGTGCTATTCGTTGTGGGAATGACGGCGGGGCGAGTGTGTATGATGACAGAGGGCTATTGTTTATATAGTTGTGTGCAATTCCCGTTGAAAATCAAAAGTTTTTGCATTTGATAGCAAAGACTTGATATTTTCAAAAGTTTGTGCTATACTAATGCTAATAGGAGGAATGTGCCATGATAGGATCCCACGAACTGAAAAAACGGGATCGGTATCTGAAAAAGCTGATCAGTTTTCAGGATACCGAACCGGTTAAGGTAATTACAGGCATTCGACGCTGCGGAAAGTCCAGCCTGCTAAAGCTGATGGTCGCTCATCTCAAGGAAATCGGCGTTTCACCGGAACATATCGTAGAGATGAATTTCGAATCACACGATTTCAGAAATATGACCTCAGATGATGTATATGACTATGTAAAAGAGCGCACTGTACCCGGCAAGCGTATGTACCTTTTTTTTGATGAGCTGCAAAGAATTGAGAAATGGGAGGACGCCATCAACGCTTTTCGTGTGGACCTGGATTGCGATATCTATGTCACAGGGTCAAATGCTTATCTTCTTTCATCAGAATACTCCACCTATCTCTCCGGACGGTGCGTGGAAATAAAAATGCTCCCGTTGTCTTTCAGAGAATTCCTGTCTTTTCATGACTTTGAGGTCAGGGAAACACAGAGCGCACTTGGAGGACTTCACCGACAGGTATTTGATAAAAACGGCGAGAGATACGAGGTGCAGGAAGTCTTTGACGCTTTTATGCGTTTCGGAGGAATGCCGGGCATTGCCGATGTGGGTCTTGACCAGGAAAAGGCACTGACGCTCCTTGACGGAATTTACTCCACTGTCGTGGTTCGGGATATTCTTGAGCGTGAGAAGCGGCGTGGGCAAAGACAGATTACAGACCCAGTGCTTCTTCGTAAAATCATTCTGTTTCTTGCTGACAACATTGGAAGCAGCGTTTCAATCTCATCCATTGGCAATACCCTGATGAACGAGGGGCTGCTGGAAGATGGTAAACGGAAAGGAACTCCGAGCGTACACACGGTTCAAGCGTATGTAAACGCGCTGATGGAAAGCTATTTCTTCTATGAAATAAAACGGTTCGATATCAAGGGCAAGGAGTACCTTCGTACCCTTGGCAAGTATTATATCGTTGATATCGGGCTTCGGAATTATCTGCTTGGTTTCCGAAACCGGGACAGCGGACACGCGATTGAAAATATCGTGTACTTTGAACTTCTGCGCCGTGGTTACGATGTAGCAATCGGTAAAATCGATAATGCCGAGGTAGACTTCATTGCCACATCTGCGGATGACAAAAAGTATATCCAGGTCACAGAATCCATGCAAAGCGAGGACGTTCGCAAAAGAGAACTCGCACCCTTGCAGAAAATCCGCGATAACTATGAAAAAATCGTTTTGTCACTTGACCCGGGACTTGATAATTCATACGATGGAATTAAGTCGGAAAGGCTGATTGACTGGCTACTGGACGAGTAAGCAATGCGTTTTTTCACTTGATGGCATAAACTTTTAACAATCAGCAATTTCAAGCATCTGTCTATGGGCAGGTGCTTTTCTTATGCCCATTTTACGAAAGGACTGACTAAATGAAGATTTTCAGCAGCTTATTCCATTCCAGGGACAAGCCCAAAAACAGCACAGCCGGCAGCGCATACCGCTTTTACATGGGCAGTTCTACCGCAGGAAAGAACGTCACCGAGCGTTCCGCAATGCAGATGACTGCTGTGTATTCCTGCGTTAGAGTGCTGTCGGAGGCAGTGGCAGGATTACCCTTGCACGTTTACAAATATCGTTCGGACGGTGGTAAAGAGAAAGCGATTAACCACTCCTTGTACCGCCTGCTCCACGATGAACCGAACCCCGAAATGACCTCGTTTGTTTTCCGTGAAACGCTTATGACGCACCTGCTACTGTGGGGAAACGCATATGCGCAGATTATCCGCAATGGAAAGGGCGAGGTCATTGCTCTGTACCCGCTTATGCCAAACCGAATGACGGTTGACCGCGATTCAAGCGGAAAGCTGTACTACAAATACTACCGTGGTTCAGATGAAGCAATCCGCAATAAAGAATATGAGGTCGTTCTCTCACCTTACGATATTCTGCATATCCCCGGTCTTGGCTTTGACGGGCTTGTGGGTTACTCGCCGATTGCAATGGCGAAGAACGCTATCGGGCTTGCAATTGCGACCGAGGAGTTCGGCGCTAAGTTCTTTGCGAACGGCGCAGCGCCAAGTGGCGTGCTTGAACACCCAGGTACGATTAAGGACCCGACAAAGGTTCGTGAAGCGTGGCAGTCGCAGTTCGGCGGGAGTTCCAACAGCGGAAAGGTTGCTGTGCTCGAAGAAGGCATGAAATACACTCCTATAAGTATTTCGCCCGAGCAGGCGCAGTTTCTTGAAACAAGAAAATTTCAGATAAACGAGATAGCTCGAATTTTCAGAGTGCCGCCGCACATGGTCGGCGACCTTGAAAAATCGAGCTTTTCTAATATCGAGCAGCAGTCTTTGGAGTTCGTGAAATACACGCTTGAACCGTGGCTTGTTCGCTGGGAACAAAGCATGGTGCGTTCGCTTCTATCCCCGAGCGAAAAGCGAGAATATTTCATCAAGTTCAACGTTGACGGACTGCTGCGCGGCGACTACGCAAGCCGAATGAGCGGGTACGCTACCGCAAGGCAGAACGGCTGGATGTCTGCGAACGATATTCGGGAGCTTGAAAATCTCGACCGCATTCCTGCCGAGGACGGCGGCGATTTATACCTCATAAACGGCAATATGACAAAATTGGCTGACGCGGGTATCTTTGCGACGGCTGACAGAGAGGAGGACAATTCTAATGAAGAAGTTCTGGAAGTGGACGAACAAGATGATACAGAACGAGGAAACACAGGAGCAAACCCCGGAGAGAACGCTGTTCCTAAACGGCACTATCGCAGATGAAAGTTGGTTTGACGATGACGTCACACCGCAGCTTTTCAAGGAGGAATTGCTGTCCGGCAGCGGAGATATTACCGTCTGGATTAACTCGCCCGGCGGGGACTGCGTTGCGGCAGCGCAGATCTACAATATGCTGATGGATTACAAAGGCAATGTCACGGTGAAGATTGACGGCATAGCCGCAAGCGCCTCTTCGGTTATTGCAATGGCGGGAAACAAGGTGATGATGTCCCCAGTTTCCATGCTGATGATACACAATCCCATGACGATTGCTATGGGCGATTCAGCCGAAATGCAGAAAGCGATCGAAATGCTGTCCGAGGTCAAGGAAAGCATTATGAACGCTTATGAAATCAAGACGGGAATGAGCCGTGCGAAAATTTCTCACCTCATGGACGCAGAAACATGGATGAACGCAAACAAAGCGATGGAACTCGGCTTTGCGGACGGTATTCTTGCCCGTGAAGAACCTATGGAGGAACAGCCCGCTAACGCTCTGATGTATTCCGAAGCGCAGGTGGTCAATTCCCTTATGGGCAGGATTGCTGAAAAATGCAGGATTGCACCGAAAACAGAACACAAGACAAAAGCTGAGGATTTATTTTCTCGGCTTGATTTGATTAAGAACTGGCGATAACAGGAGGTTATCGCAGTTTCAGCCAAGTGCCCGACACGATGTCGGGCACCCAAAGAAACAGGAGGTAACACACATGACTATTATAGAACTGCGCGAAAAGCGCAACAAGGCATGGGAAGCCGCAAAGGCATTTGTTGAAACCAAGCGCGATAAGGACGGACTTCTGTCCGCAGAGGACGCGGCTTCTTATGCCGAAATGGAGCAGAAAATTAAGGACTACGGCGCTGAAATCGAGCGTATGGAGCAGATGGCGGCTATGGACGCGCAGCTTTCCAAGCCTACTTCCACACCTCTCACCGGCAAGCCTATGAACGGTGGTAAGCCCAAGTCCGGCAGAGCAAGCGATGAGTACAAGGCGGCGATGCTGAACGCTCTCCGCACGAATTTCAGACAGGTGTCCGATGTGCTTTCCGAGGGCGTTGACGCAAACGGCGGTTATCTTGTCCCCGAGGAGTACGACAGCCGACTTATAGACACGCTGACCGAGGAAAATATCATGCGAAAGCTGGGTCACACCATCACTACCAGCGGCGAACACAAGATAAATATTGCCGCGACCAAGCCCGCCGCGGCGTGGATCGACGAGGGCGGCGCACTGTCTTTCGGTGACGCAACCTTTGCGCAGATCAACCTTGACGCGCACAAGCTGCACGTTGCGGTTAAGGTGACCGAGGAACTCCTCTACGACAACGCTTTCGGACTTGAAAGCTACATTATCGAGCAGTTCGGCAAGGCGCTGTCCAATGCGGAGGAGGACGCATTTCTCAACGGCGATGGTGTCGGAAAGCCTCTCGGGCTTTTCTCCGACAAGGGCGGCGGCGAGGTTGCTGTTACTGCGGCGAGCGCTACTGCGATAACCGCAGACGAAATCATCAACCTTGTGTACTCCCTCAAGCGCCCGTACCGCAAGAACGCAAAGTTCATCATGAACGACCAGACTATTGCGGCGCTCCGCAAGCTGAAGGACAACAACGGCGCGTACCTCTGGCAGCCGTCACTCCAGGCAGGCGAGGTCGACAGGCTGTTCGGTTATGAGGTTTACACCTCGCCCTATGTTCCCACGATTGCGGCGGGAAAGCCCGTGATTGCTTTCGGTGATTTCAGTTACTACAACATCGGCGACCGTGGAACTCGTTCCTTTGCGGAACTCAAGGAGCTGTATGCAGGCAACGGCATGGTTGGCTTTGTCGCAAAGGAGCGCGTGGACGGCAAGCTGATTCTTCCCGAAGCCGTGCGGATTCTCAAAATGAAAGGTTCCGGTTCGTGATGAATGAACTGCTAATCAAAGTCAAGCAGAATCTCATACTGGAACACTCGGCGGACGATGAACTTCTGAAAAGCTATATCTCCGCCGCTGTTTCGTATGCCGAAAGCTATCAGCATATCGAGCAGGGATATTACGCTGAAAACCCCATGCCACCTACAACCGAACAGGCTGTTATTATGCTATCGTCCAATTTCTATGAATCAAGGGACGGTAGCACAGGCGGCTTTTTCGGGGATAATGTTCAGGCTGGAAAACAGGTGTGGGACACGGTGAATATGCTCTTGCGGCTTGACAGGCGGTGGATAGTATGAGTTTCGGGAAGATGAATAAATTCATTGAGATAATGCAGAAACAGATTGCGCTTGACGATGAGGGCTTTCAGACGGAAACCGATGTTGTTCTGGCAACGGTCAGAGCCTATCGTGAGGGGCGGCACGGCAGCGAAAAGTGGGCTAACCGCGCCGCCTTTTCTGAGGCTACCGACTTGTTTCGTTTTCGCATTATTCCTAATGTGAAAATCACCACGGATATGCGGATTTTGTGCGCTGGTTCTGTGTATGAAATTACCTCTGTGGAAGATGTTAAAGGTTGTGGAATGTACATTGAGGTCTTATGTAAGGAGGTCGAGCCGAGTGGCTAAAGCTGATGTAAAAATGCCAGATGAATTTCTTGCGAGGATTTCACGGCTTGGAAATCAGACCGACAGCATTGCCGAAAAGGTTTTGCAGGCAGGCGGCGAGGTCGCTCTTGCAAAGGTCAAAAGCAATCTGAAATCCGTTGTCGGCTCGGGTGCTAAAGGAAAATCCCGCTCCACAGGCGAACTTGAACGTTCGTTAGGCTTATCTCCGGTTATGGTCGATAAGTACGGCAATCATGACATTAAAGTCGGATTTTCAGAGCCGAGAATAGACGGCGGCAGCAACGCTAAAATTGCAAATATCCTAGAGTACGGCACAAGCAGTCAGTCCGCTAAACCCTTTCTGAAACCCGCAAAATCCGCTGTGAAAAAGCAGTGCGTGGAAGCCATGAAATCCGCGTTTGAAAAGGAGGTCGAGGGGCTGTGAGTCTGCTTTCGGAACTCTCTGCAATAGCTAAAAAACTGAAAATTCCTGCGCAGACTGCCGTGTATTCGGGAAAGGCTCCCGATGAATATCTGGTGTTCACTCCGCTGTATGACAGCTTTGAACTCCACGCTGACAATGCGCCTAACGCAGAGGTGCAGGAAGTACGGATTTCGCTGTTCAGCAAGAACAATTACAGCCGCGCTGCAAGCCGTCTTGTAAGGGCGCTGCTTTGCGCGGATATTACCATAACCGCCCGGAAATATGTCGGTCACGAGGACGACACGGGCTATCATCATTATGCTGTTGATACGGCGAAAAACTATGAAATGGAGGAGATATAAATGGCAACAATAGGTCTTGATAAGCTGTTCTACGCTGAAATAACCGAGGACAGCGATGGCAACGAAACCTACGGAGTTCCCGCTTCGCTTGCGAAAGCTATCTCGGCTGACCTCTCCGTGGAACTTGCCGAAGCTACTCTTTATGCCGATGACGGGGCTTCCGAAATCGTCAAGGAGTTCAAAAGCGGAACGCTCTCCCTCGGCATTGACGATATAGGCAATGAAGCTGCGTCAATTCTGACGGGAGCGACAATTGACAGCAACAACGTGGTCATTTCAACCAGCGAGGACGGCGGAAAACCTGTATCTATCGGGTTCAGAGCGAAGAAGTCCAACGGAAAGTACCGCTACTTCTGGCTTTACCGTGTGAAGTTCGGAATTCCGTCAACCTCGCTTGCCACAAAGGGCGACAGTATAACGTTTTCCACGCCTACAATCGAAGGAACGGTTCTCCGCAGAAACAAGCCGGACGGCAACGGAAAGCACCCGTGGAAAGCGGAAGCGACCGAGGGCGAGAAGAACATTCCGGACAGCGTAATCACGGGTTGGTACAAGTCTGTGTATGAACCCACATTCACGGCAAAGCCCGCTGAAACAGGCAAGTAACGGAGGTATGAGCAATGACGAATGAACGCAGTTCTATAATAACGATTGGCGGTGAGCAGTACGAGATGATTCTCACCACCAGGGCGACAAAGGCTATTTCGGCAAGGTACGGCGGCTTGGACAATCTCGGCGACAAGCTGATGAAATCCGAGAATATGGAGATGGCTCTGGATGAAATAATCTGGCTGATTACCCTGCTCTGCAATCAGGGCATACAAATTCATAATCTCAAAAGCGAGGATAAGAAGCCGCTGCTCACGGAGGAAACCGTGGAACTCCTGACCTCTCCGGGCGAACTTGCGGAGTATAAGGACGCAATCACCGAAGCCATGATGAAAGGCACAAAGCGGAATGTGCAGAGCGAGGATAACTCAAAAAACGCAGTAACAGCCGGGTAAACGACGCTGAATTGTTTACCCGGCTGTTCTATTACGGCACGGCGCAGCTGCACCTCGGGTCGGAAGAGGTGTGGCTTATGCCGTTTGGATTTCTCCTCGATTTGTGGGAGTGCCATAAGCAGTTTATGGGGATCTCCAAACCTAAGCGTGAAGCGGATATTGATGTGGTTGTGCCGATGGGGGTATAATTTGCTGTTGAAAAATGTATTGTTATGTGGTATAATGAGCATGGATGGTTTTTAATCTTCCGAATAAATCAATACTATTCTAGGTGATATTATGAATTTTGATGAATATAGAAACACTATATGGTTAAAGGAACATCCTCTTGCTTCACTTGCAGCAAAAATGGATAGCGGAAACGAAACAGAAATAGATACTTGTTGCTTACAAAGAATCGATTGGATTAAATACTGTATAGATCACAATTGCGCTGAAGAAATCGACAACGTAGTAATAGATAAATTGTTTGCATTAATAATAAAATATTTTGAAATGCAAGCAGGTTCTGAGATAACAAGCCGTGATTGTTTTCTTGCACCAAGCACCTCGTTTCAAAGCCTTTTTGAAATATGCCAAGAGTCGTTCCATTTCACTAAGGAGCAACTAGAAAAAAAGGATGACCTACTTCTCAATAGAATGATTGATGTTTTCAATAAAATCTACAAAGACAAGCCTTTTTCGTTCAACACTGTTCTAAAGAAAGTTCATTCCTGGTTTATTTTCCGACAGTTCTTTTGTAATAAAGTAAAAATCGGATTTAGTCCTTCTGAATATTATATTCCATATTATTTTTATCAAGAATTTCGAGAAGAAATGTTGGAATTGCGAAATGCTGATTTTGATGCCACTTCTGAATTTGCAGAGTACGCATTATGGGTTTATGGCAACGCTAAAAAAGTCCCTCGGCAGAATATGATTGGTGATCTCATTAAATTTAATACATTTGCCATTCAGTGCTGCAGAAATGCACTAGTTTCTGCTCAGCTTAATGGTTATTTTGAGTATATAGAATCGATAAAAAATAGAATACGAAAAATTCAATCAGATATTGTATCAACACCTACTATCTTTATTTCATATAAATGGAGTAAAGAAGAATTAGTTGATGAAATACAAAAAAGTATTGGTAAGTTTGCTATCATTAAGCGGGATAAGAATGAATTGAAATTTGGTGATAGCATTACGGAATTTATGAATACCATTCGTCAAGAAAATTTTGCATTAATTGTTGTTTCGGATGAGTATTTAAAATCAGATGCTTGTATGTATGAGTTAACAACATTATTTAAAGATCAAGGAGCAGATAATTTTTCAAAAAAGGTTCTTTTTCTAATTTGTGATGATGCGCTCTCAATATATAGCACTGATGGACGTAGCACATATGTTGAATTCTGGGACAATAAATACAAAGAATTAATTACTCTAAGAGACCAACTTACTCCAGAATCTAGCGTTGAGATAACTCAAAGCATACGGACAGTATCATTCGTCCGTTTACAAATTGGCGAGTTCTTGGAATACATCAAAGATGTCAATAATTTTGGTGAGAAGAATGCTATACAAACAATTTCTGAATTTGTTTCAAAAATACATTGCGAAGGAAAAATTGGACGAAATCCAGTTGAAGATTTTTATTTATATTTGAAATCTCGTTCATTAGATACAGAATAACAGATTATAAAAAGGAGCACCCACCACGGTTGCTTCTTTTTCATATATCCCCCGAGCCGCACGGCTCTTTTTTTATGCCCATTTTCCGAGGAGGTGAAACAGAATGTCCGAGAATTTCGGCTTAAAAATCGGTCTTGAGGGCGAGCGTGAATTCAAGAAATCCCTCGCCGAGATAAACAATTCATTCAAGGTGCTAGGTTCAGAAATGAAGCTTGTGGATTCGCAGTTCGACAAGAACGACAAATCCGCCGAGGCTCTCACGGCGAGAAACCAGGTGCTGAACAAGGAAATTGAGCAGCAGAAGCAGAAAATCGAAACGCTCCGTACTGCTTTGCAGAATGCCGCCGAGTCCTTTGGTGAGAACGACCGCCGTACCCAAAGCTGGCAGATACAGCTGAACAATGCGCAGGCGGCTCTGAACGGCATGGAGCGTGAACTGAATTCCAACAACACCGCCCTTGGAAAGGCTGACAAGGGCTTTGACGAAGCCGGAGATGAAGCCAAGGTCTTCTCCAACTCCGTCAAGAAAGCCGCCGATACCAGCGAGGACGCTGACGGGAAACTGAGCAAACTCGGAGATACCGCAAAGAAAATCGGCGCGGCTCTCGGGGCTGCTGCAGCGGCTGTTGGAACAGCCTGCGTTGCCGCAGGAAAAAAGCTGTGGGACATGGCGAACGATGTAGGTTCGGCGGGCGACCAGATCGACAAGACCTCGCAGAAAATCGGCATAAGCGCCGAAAGCTACCAGAAGTGGGGGTATGTGTTTGAACGCTGCGGCGCAGATGTAAACAACCTACAGACGGGCATGAAAAAGCTGTCTACCGTCATTACGGACGCGGCGGGCGGCTCGGATTCCGCTGCCGAAAAGCTGTCCGCTGTCGGGCTTTCTATCGAGGAATTGAACGGAAAATCCCAGGACGAACAGCTGAACATGGTGATAACCGCTCTCCAAGGCATGGAAGCAGGCGCAGAGCGTACCGCCGCCGCAAACGACCTCCTCGGAAAATCCGCAGTAGATATGGCGGCTGTCCTGAACACGAGCGTAGAAGAAACCGAACGTCTGAAGCAGGAAGCCGAAGATTACGGCATGATTATGAGCAACGAAGCGGTTGCGGCTTCTGCTGCTTTTGAGGATAGCCTCACCAAGCTGTCGCACACGGCAGGCGGTCTTAAGAACCGCATGGTAGGAGAACTTCTGCCGGGAATTACGCAGATCACAGACGGACTTGCCGACCTCCTCGCAGGCAACGAGCAAGCTGCAGACGAACTGAAAAACGGCGTTACATCTGTTATCGACACTATCCGAACGCTGATTCCGCAGTTTGCTGAACTCATAACTTCGATTGCGGGAGCAGTCCTCGACAGCGCTCCGGGTATCATCAAGGCGCTTGCGGACGGACTTCTGTCGGCTATCTCGGAACTTACTCCTACACTCGCAAAAATAGTGACCGAGATAATCTCGGCTCTGGTGGGACTTCTGCCGCAGATAGTTTCAGCCGGAGCGGATATTCTGCTGTCGCTTATCAAGGGTATTGCGGACACGATTCCACAGCTTGTTCCGCAGATAGTCGCTGTTGTCGTGGAGATAGTGAAAACTCTCGTGGACAACCTGCCGCTTATTTTGGACGCAGCTTTGCAGCTTATAACCGGACTTGCACAAGGCATTCTTGACGCTCTGCCTGTCCTCATTGAAGCCCTGCCGCAGATAATCACGGGAACCGTGGACTTTCTCATCGGCGCGATACCGCAGATAATCGAAGCGGGAATACAGCTTCTAACCTCGCTTGTGACGGCTCTGCCGGACATCATAGCGGCAATTGTGGAGGTAATTCCGCAGATAATTGACGGAATAATCAAGGCGGTGATTTCCGCTATTCCGCTCATCATCGAAGCAGGAATAAAGCTGCTTGTTGCGCTTGTGCAGAACCTGCCGACAATCATCACGACTATTGTCGCGGCTATTCCGCAGATTATTTCAAGCGTTATCGATGCTGTTATCGGAGCGATTCCGCAGCTTGTTGCGGCGGGCGTTCAGCTGTTTATTGCGCTGATTGAAAATCTCCCGACCATCATCGTGGAGATAGTCAAGGCTATTCCGCAAATCATAACCGGAATTGTTGACGCATTCGGCAGCTACTTTGGCAAGATGGCGGAGGTCGGCGGCAATTTGCTGAAAGGTCTGTGGCAGGGCATTTCTGACGCGGGCGCTTGGCTCTGGAATCAAATCAGCGGCTTTTTCGGCGGCATTGTAGACGGCATAAAGGACTTCTTTGGAATACACTCACCGTCTAAATTGTTCGCCAACCTCGGCGGCTTTATGGCAGAGGGACTTGGCGAGGGCTTCGGCGATGAGATGAAAGACGTTTCAAAAAGTATGCAGAACGCTATCCCATCAGATTTTGACCTCGATATGAACGGCACGGTTTCGGGTTTCAACGGAGTACAGACGCAGGCGTTTGATGTAACAATTCCGCTGAGCATTGACGGAGTTCCGCTGACTAAGGTAATATCCCGAATACAGTGGAATCAGAACAAGGTGACGGTGAGAAATACGGGGGCGGTGTGATGGTTGAGATAATCGTGACCGAAAACGGCAATGTGCGTGGTGTGTTTACGCGGGTGATTTCCGCATCGCTTACCGACAGTCTGAACGGAGAATGCACATTTCAGTTTTCTGTTATTTCATCGGCGGCAAAGGATATTTTCACAGGGCTTGAGGTCGAACTGAAAAGCGACACGCTGAATTACCTTTTCAATGTTGTGAAAGTGTCCAAATCCCTTTCAAACGGCATTGCGATTTGCACTGTTGAGTGCGAACACAAATCCTACGAACTTAACAACGATGAATACAAGCTGAATGAATTTGACTTTGAGGGCGCTCCAAGCGAGTGCCTTATTTCTTTATTGCAAGGCACATCTCTGACCGCCGGAATTTGCGACCCGACCGTCCCGATAAAGCTGAAAATCAATCGAGAATGTACTCGCAGGGCCGCTTTAATGCAGCTTATTGCGCTGTGCGGCGGCGAAATAGAGTACAACGGAACGGAAATAAATATACGTTCTCATCGCGGTTCGCAGGACTATATCGGTATTATGGACGGAAAAAATGTGTCCGACCTCACGATGGAAACCGATAACCGCTCCGGTACTACAAACTACGGTCTGACGCTGTACAAGAACGTCAATTTTTCGGTTGGCGACAACGTGCATATTGTGTTCCACCCGTTTGACCTCAACGTGAACACACGCATAATTGCCATGAGTTTCAACCCATTTAACCGCCGTGAAATTTCCATCGAGGTAGGAGATTACAGACCGAGCATTTCTGACAACCTCTATCAGATGGAGCAGAAAACGAACGAGATACGCAAGGACGTGGGCGACTCCACAGCGGAACTGAAAACTGCCACAAACAGCACGGATATTTCGGTTACGGAGAAATCACAGCGGCTGTTCCGCATTACTTACAATGCGATTCAAGCGACATACGCGGCGTTCTGTTCGACCGTGAAATTCGTGATTTCAGCCGCAGGAACTCTCGCGTTTATTCTAAAAAAGAATGAAAACGAGGTCATGCGGTATGAGGAGTATTTCAGCGAGGGTCCGCATACCAAGACTTATACCTATCCGTTTACATCGGAGGTCGGTCAAAATACCATGTCGCTCAGTGTGATTTCGGCTGACGGCGCAGAGGGCAAATTCCCGAAAATGCAGACATGGGGCTATGTAATGGGCGCTTATCTTGCCGGAGATACGCCCTGGGACGGCTACATCGAAGCTCGTGAGGACGAGGTTCATTTTACTATGCGCCGAACCGTCAGAAAGTCGCTTGTTCGTACATCGGATACTCTGCTGTTTGAAATACTCAAATCTCACAAGTTCAAGTTCAGCGAACCTATGTCTGCTTTCATAAAGCGTGAAAGGCAGAGAAAAACGCTTGAACCCACCATCAGAGCGGTATTCCCTGACGCATGGAGTCCGAAGATAATCACCCCGCCGCCAATCACCGTGGTGAACGTATCGAACAGAAAGCTGTATCTTGAACTGCGAAATCCCGTCAAGGCTGATGAAATAGCGGTTTCTGCGTTCACAATGATAGTCACCACCGAAAAGGAAACTGTACGCTTGCAGCCGATTTCCGCAGATTTCGGCGTTGGTGATTTCGGTAGTACGATTTGGCTTGCGTTCGGCAGTTCCGCAATGAAAGACAGTGTTCAGAGCATTACTTTGCTGTATGACGGAGATGTCGGAAATCTTACAGATGTGCTGAACAACTCGCCGTGCGGAAGCTTTCAGACATCGTTTATTTATGTACCATTTGAGGAGGAAGAAACATGATAAAAGGACGTGCGACCATTCAGATTTTTGACGAAAAGACGGGCGAGGTAGTCCGTGAACTGCATGAGGAAAACATGATAACCAACGCAGTGGATACGATTCTCAACCCGCCGGACTACATTGAAATCGGCATGGATTCCGACAACGACCGCAGCTTTAATATGCTGCGTGATTTTGCGGGAAACATTGCCGATACTGCATTTCGTGGAGTTATAGTCTGCCGTGACAAAATCCCCGAGGACGGCAACAATATGATACTTCCGTGGACGAATGAGGAGATAGGCCACGCAGGAATAGCCAACACGAACACTGACACAAGCATCGGCACTTACAACGCCAACGAAAGCGGCCGCATTGAGAACGGCAAGGGCTACCGCCATGTGTGGGACTTTGCTTCGGACAAGGCGAACGGCGAAATCAGCTGTATCTGCCTTACCACCAAGGACGGCGGCACAAACGGAATGCACCATTCCTACTGGAATCTGTCCTGCGGAGGAACTGACCTTAACAGCAGTTCTCTGGATTCGTTCAGGCAGGCATATCACACTATTGTCGGGCGGTATATTCCGGATTCGCAGTTCAACTGCGGGGTTTTCAAGTGGTTTTACATGGGCAGGCTGACGAATGGAAATGTGCGGCTCCTCGGAAAGCATATTCATGACGGGTGTATTTACGAGGTCGTTATGTTCGACCCCATGTCCATAAGCGTAAGCACGGAAAAGCCGTTCTGCGGCATTATAAGCGTGAAGAAAGTCATAGAGCTGTTCCCGGCGGCAGAGCGTATTCCGGATTCCATGTACGACAACAGCTATCATCATGGCGGCTATTTTTATGACTGTAACACTACAAATGTAGATTATGTACCGCAGGAGGAAAAGGAGAAACTGCGTCAGGATTGGGAGGACGACCCACAGTGGCTTGCGTATTTTCCGTATGTTATCGGTGATAAGATACATATCGTTGCGACCTCACGCTGTCATATCCATCACTATATTTTCAGGCTGTCCGACTACTCGCAGGTTTCGAAGAAAACCATCGAAACAGACACTCTGCTCCAGACGTATGGCGTGGGCTTTAAGTATGAGAGAATCAGCAATTCTTCATCGCAGTACAGATGGTTTTACGGCGTGGGTGTAAACGGCGATTACTGCAATGTGCTGAGTGCCTTTGAATGGGACGATAAGTACTTCGTCATTACTAAATACCCGCTGATAGACGGAAAAGAAGCGACAGGAACAAACAACTTCGGGCAGCTGCGTGTTTTCACCAAGGACGGCAAATCCACGGGCAAGACATGGCAGTATGTCGCTGACGGAACGCTCTCTAACATGACGGCGGCGAGCTTCTGGGGATTTTATGTTGACGAAAAGACGAACACTCCGCTTGTGATTTGCGACAGCTGCAATATTTCCTATTCGCTGCTTGCCCTTGAGATAATCAAAAGCGGCGAGGATTACGGCAGATACAGAATGCGTTTCTCCGCTCCAACATACGGAAACAGCTACCTGTATTCGTATGCGAATATCATCAAGACAGACGAACTTAATCTGCCGCTGTATATTCTGCCGTACTATCCGTATTCAAGCGGCAGTCAGCATTTCTTCGGCTTTGCGCTTGGTATCTGCAAACTGTGCCTTACCACAATAAACAACCTGTCCGAGCCGGTGCGAAAACTGGACGGACAGGTCATGAAAATAACTTACGATATCGTTGACGAATGATTGGAGGGTTTATTATGAGAGAATTCTGGAACACAATTCAGCTTATTTTTACGGCGGTCGGCGGGTGGCTCGGCTGGTTCCTCGGAGGGAGCGATGGTTTGCTTTTTGCGCTTATTGCCTTTGTGGTAATCGACTACATAACCGGAGTGATGTGCGCTATTTCGGACAAGAAGCTGTCAAGCTCGGTAGGATTCAAGGGAATATGCAGAAAGGTGCTTATCTTCGCTCTGGTCGGCGGCGGGCATATTCTTGATACTCGGGTTATTGGCGCAGGCTCTGTTCTGCGCACTGCTGTGATATTCTTCTATCTGTCGAACGAGGGTATTTCGCTGCTTGAGAACGCCGCGAACCTGGGTTTGCCTGTTCCGAAAAAGCTGAAAGATGTATTGGAGCAGCTGCACAAGCGTTCGGAAAAGGAGGAAGATGATGAAGATTAAAGGTGTTGATTTAAGCTACTGCCAGGAGGGCATCAGCTTTCCTGCGCTGAAACAGGCGGGCGTGAGATTTGCGATTATCCGTGCAGGCTTTTCTACCAAGAAAGATGTTACTATGGATAAGTTCGTGGCTGACTGCAAGAAATACGGCATTGGCTACGGATTTTACTGGTACAGCTACGCTATGAGCGTGAAACAGGCTGAATCTGAAGCAGAGAAATGCGTTGATGTTATCAAGGGATTATCCCCTACATATCCCGTATTCTTCGACATGGAGGAGAAAAAGCAGATCAGCAGTCTGAATACGGACACACGCACAAAGATGGCGATTGCTTTCTGCGAAAAGATAAGGCAGGCGGGATTCAAGACAGGCATTTATGCAAATCCGTCCTTTATGGAGCATTATTACGACAAGAGCAGAATTATCGGCAAGTATGACATCTGGCTTGCTCACTGGACGAACAGCCCCGACTGCCCATCAAGATACGACTATGGTCAGACAATGTGGCAGTGGGGTGTGGATAAGATTGGCGGTTATGATGTTGACGGGGATATTTGCTTTACAGATTACAGTAGTAAAACAGTTGACGAACTTGCCGATGAAGTCCTCGCAGGAAAGTGGGATAACGGCGCAGAGCGTGAAAGGCTGCTTACTGCCGCCGGGTATGACTACAATGCCGTACAGAAAAGGATCAACGAAAAACTTTACAGAAAAACCGTTGATGAGATTGCAAACGAGGTGATTGTGGGACTGTGGGGGAACGGAACCGAACGCAAGGAAAAGTTGACGGAAGCCGGGTATGACTATTCTGCTGTTCAGAAGCGTGTAAACGAAATGCTCTGATAAAACTTAATACCATACAGCAGTAATGCCCACCTTGGATTGATTTCCTTAGTGGGCATTAAATTTCATTCGGAACAAGAAATTGACATAATGTGCTCTGAAAATGTTAAGACAAAGTGATTTTAGTGTGTTATAATAAAATCACAAACACAAAGGAGGTTTGCATATGGCAGGCAGAAATATGTTGAATATTGCTCTAGACTATATTGACGAGCACATCGAATGGAAACCCAACGAGATAATTTTGGGAGTAAGTAAGCAGACAGGGTTTAACTCAAAGTTTTATAAGAACTGTTTTGACGCAGTCTTAGATGAGAGTCTTTTCCTCTATATAAAAATGAGAAAAATCTTCTTCATCTGTAGGAAAATAAAGGAAAACCCTACATATCCATTAAATCACCTTGCTCTTGATTTTGGCTATAGTGCAGAGTCTGCTATGAGCAGAGATTTCCGTCATATAGTAGATTTCACACCAAAACAAGTACTAAAAGAAAATAAGTCCGCGCCTGACAACAGGATAAATCTGACGGTTACACGGACAGAGTCGGTATCGGAAATGGAGGAAATAATATTGAATAAGGAAGCGTTGCGAGAAGAATTTATCGAAATTCCAGATGAATTCGTAGATATACAGAACGAATTTGGCTTTTCGATGGATACTTGTAATATGATAGCAGAACTTGCTGAAAGACTGGGAATGCCGCTTTACCATTTCGCAAGCAGCTGTTTTGACCAGATGGTTAGCTTTCAAAGTGATAGTGATTATATTAGACCTGAAATCGAAAAGTGCATAGACCTTGAGCTTACATCAGAAGCAGAATTAAAGGCAATCTGTGAGTTTTTTGACTGCAAGTACTATGAGGTCGACAGAAGAATGGTATGGTTCTATCGTGATAGAACTGGAAAGGAATGCTTGGATAATAATGATTAATTTTGCAACTATATTGAAGCCACATAAGAATATGAAACCTGGCGGTGGCTACTGCCAGCATGGTGTGGGATATGATCTTGAATATCAAACTGAGATAGGTGAAGACGAAGTCCTTATTACGGCAGCAATTCGCATAAAAGCTAAAACTAAAAGTGGTAAGAAAATCTTGAGTTCTATGACTGAGAAACAGACATCCCCACTAAAAACTATGATACAGAAAGTCGAAAGAGAAAACAAGATTGATGTTCGCGAAGGAAAGGGAATGCCGTTGTATCCAAAGCTAGACAATTTGTTTGATTAGTATGCTTAATCTTGTAAAATCATCTCTATATTAAAAATCTATCCTTGTTACCCACTGAGGATTTTTTCCTTGGCGGGTAATTTTTTTATTTTTGGTTCGGAAATCTTGAATAGCTGTCCTTTTATAGTTGAAAGCATATTTATGCGAACCACTTACGGTATTGCTGCCACTTGAACAGCAGCATAGTGGTTCAGAATGGAGGATTTACAATGAAAGAAATGCCAACCGGAGAAAAGTATCTGCTCACAATAAAGGAAGCAGGAGAGTATTTTAACATCGGGGTAAAGAAAATGCGGCGGCTGGCGGAGGAAAATCTCGGAGTGTTCTCGGTTTACAGCGGAAACAGATACCTCATAAATCGCACAAAATTTGAGGAGTTTCTCTGCAATACTTCTACGATCTGATTTTATTTATTCTGCCGTTAGTAGTTGCTATTTTTACGATTAAGAGTAATATATAGTAATGACCGTTGAACGGAAAACGTCATGAAGGGAGTGAGATTTTATGGCGAAAACCGAACTGGGCGAAAAAGACCTTCTTAACCCCAATGAAACCATTTTGCTTTTTGATTTGAGCAGCAGAAAGTTCCTTGCTCTTATCAGAAGCGGTACAAAACTTGATTTCATAGCGTTTTACGGCGGCCGCAGACTTATTATCCGCACGATTTTTGAAAAATACCTTGATGAACACGCAGAACTCAGGAGGAAAACATGGCAACACTAAGAAAAATAAGGCGCGACTCAAAGCACCGCCTGCTTCGTGCCGGCGAATCGATCCGCGCTGATGGGAAGTATCAATTCAAATACTATGTCGGCGAAAAAGCAAAATTCGTTTACAGCTGGCGGCTTGAACCCACGGATAAACTTCCGGCAGGAAAGAAAGCTACGCCATCACTCCGTGAACTTGAAAAGCAGATAGGGCGCGATATTGAATCGCAGCTTGACCCACAAAAACTTAATCTCACAGTCGTTGAGATCACCGAGCGTTATCTTTCCACAAAAACGGGTTCCAGACCCAGCACGGTGGCAAACTACAATTTCGTTATGAATATTCTCAAAAACGGGGAATTCGGTGCAAAAAAGATTTCGCACATCAAAACCTCGGACGCTAAGCTGTTTCTGATAAAACTTCAGAAGGCCGGCAGAGGATACAGCACGGTAAAAACAGTCAGGGGAATTCTGCGACCTGCGTTCCAGATGGCGGTCGATGATGATATCCTGAACAAGAACCCGTTCGGATTTCAGCTTGCGGGTGTTGTGGTCAACGACAGCGTTACAAGAGAAGCCATCAGCCGCGAGGATATGCGGCGGTTTCTTAAATTCGTGCACGACGACAATTGCTACTGCAAATATTACAAAGCAATATACATACTGTTTCACACCGGACTGCGAATTTCAGAATTTTGCGGGCTTACACTTAAAGATATAGATTTACAGAAAAAAGTGCTGAATATCGACCATCAATTGCAGCGGATTTCAGACAGCACTTACCATATTGAGCCGACCAAGACCAAAGCTGGTACAAGGAAGCTGCCGCTTACCGATGACGTTGTCGAATGCTTCCGTGCCATAATTGAGGACAGAGAACCTCCAAAACGCGAACGAATAATAGACGGGTACGCAGGATTTCTGTACTACGATAAAAATGGAATGCCGCTGGTCGCAATGCACTGGGAACACCGATTAAAGCACATGGTGAATCGGTACAACGAAATTTACCGCCTGCAAATGCCGAGTATCACTCCGCACGTCTGCCGCCACACCTATTGCAGCAATATGGCGAGATCCGGCATGAACCCGAAAACACTGCAGTACCTTATGGGACACAGCGACATTGGCGTTACGCTGAACACCTACACACATCTAGGACTTGAGGACGCGCAGGACGAACTCGGAAGAATAGCTGAGATTGAAAATGCCCGCAGGGAGATGGATAAGCTTGGTGGGGAGAAAACGCAGGAGATGTTCAAGGTGACGGGATAAAATAGTGATGGGCGTACAGAGATGTACGCCCAATTAATGTTCTGTTTATTAACGCTTAAACCAGTGTCATAAATTATCTGCTGCGCTTTCTGGAGATAATAAGTGCAGCGCCTGCGCCGAGAGCCAGTGCGATTACCGCAGAAACTCCCTCTGCACCAGTATCAGGGCTGCCCTTAGAGGTGTTCTCATCTGAGGAATCCTCCGATGTCTCAGATGAGCGCTTGGTATAATAGAGCGTACCCTCGTCGTTGGTGAGCGCAAGCACCGTGTTTCCGTTTTCGTCTATGGTCAGGGAATACTCAGCCTGTTCAGCCTCGCCTGTGCCAAGGTCGTAAGCGACATAAGTTCCGATACCATCGCCTTTTTCGCCGCTGTCGTACATATAAGTGTTGAAATCGCTGGTTTTCTTGCCGTTCATGAATGTCGCACCGTTACCGCTTCCGTCAATGGTGACATGGTACTCAACGCCTTCGTATTCCTCGCCCCAGCCGCTGAGGTCGCAGTCCCATGTGCCTTCAAGTGCGGACGCCTGCGCAGCCGAAGAATCAGTACGCTCGGAGTAATCCAGATTCTCAAGGCAGAACAGCGCAATGCAATTGTCTATAGTGTGGAGGTCGGCTGCGTCGTCGATTCCTGCGCTGAGCCAGTATGCGTAATTGCCTTTAAGGTAACCCTGAAGCTCCTCAAGGTCGCTTCCGTAGCGGAATTCTATGTGATAGGTTTCAGCCATTGTGTCGTCGCGGAAGAAGAAATATGTGAACTCGCCCGCGTCGTCGGTACTCTTGTATACATCGCAAGGGAATGCGACCGGCATTTCAACGCCGCCCCAGTTCAGCACCTCGCCGTCGCCGATATTGTACTGTCCGAGATACTCGTAGGTGTGAGTGGACTGTGAACCGTCCGTTAGGGTGACAGTGGCTGTCATGTCGCTGTTGAATGTGAACTGAGCTGCGTCATTGATATACCAGCAGTCGAACGCTGCGGCTCCGGTTTCCGCAATATGGTCGACAGCCTCCTGACCGTAAATGTCGGAGCTTATAGAGCCTTTCAAGAAAGCTGCAGCTGCTTCTGCGTTGTCCTCACCCATGACTGCGGCGCAGTATTTGTACCATATGTCTGAGTATTTCTCGTCGAGAATAACATCAAAAAGATTGTCATAGCTTGTGGAGGTTTCCCCTGCAATGTCGGTCCATACGCCGGATCCAGCGGCATCGCCACTTGCAGGACTTTCAGCGGACGCTGCCGCCGAAACCGAGAGAATGGCCCCTGCTGCTATTATTGATGTCATTTTTCTTATAAACTTCATGGTGTATTCCTTTCTTTTTCTGCAAGTATTAGTTTAAGCTAACTCAAATCTGCGGTTGGGTTAGCCTTAACTACCAGCTATTATATCACGCTTTATTAAATTTGTCAAGGGTGGAAAATCCTTTTTTCAACAAAGACACAGGAGAAATGCAGCCGCCTTTCCCCTGTGTACTATTGTTATAAGACCTTGGTATTATCAGGTCTGAGCGGCTCCGTCGACCGAGATGACTGTTCCTGTTACATAGCTTGAAAGGTCGCTTGCAAGGAACAGGAACACATTCGCAACTTCCTCCGGCTCGCCTATGCGCCCGAGCGGGATAGGCGCAGAAATACGCTCGACCATATCGGCGGGAAGCGCGGCGACCATATCTGTCCTTGTTACACCCGGTGCGACAGCATTCACCCGTATTCCACTGCGGCCAAGTTCTCTTGCAAGGCTCTTGGTCATTCCGTTCACGGCGAATTTGCTTGTGGGGTAGCCTACTCCGCTTGGCTGACCGTAAATGCTTACCATTGAACTTGTGTTGATTATGCTGCCTCCGTGTTCTCTCATATGCTCTGCGGCAGCCTTGCAGCCGTTGAACACTGCGGTTACATTAAGGTCCATTATCTTCTTGAACGCTTCGGGGTCGTACTGCGCCAATGGCTCGCGAGCGGATATTCCGGCGTTGTTTACCAGGATATCAAGCTTGCCGAATCTGGCAGCGACCTCATCTACTGCGTTTTTCATTGCTGAATAATCGGTAATGTCAGGAGCCATTCCAATGACCTCCCATGAGGGATTCTCTGTTTTAAGCTCTGTGAGCGCCTTGTCAACGGTTTCCTGACGGCTGCCGAAAAGAGCTACCTTTGCTCCGTTCTGAAGAAACACCTTAACGATGGCGAAGCCTATTCCTCTTGTTCCGCCTGTCACAATCGCTGTTTTTCCTTTAAGCATATAGATTTCCTCATGTTTTATTAATTGGGTATCACAAAATACACCCTAATATTATATTATCGCCCTGCACAGATTTTGTCAACATCCGGCATGAACCCGAAAACGCTGCAATACCTTATGGGACACAGCGACATCGGTGTTACTCTGAATACTTACACACATCTCGGGCTTGAGGACGTTCAGGACGAACTCGGTCGGATAGCCGAGATTGAAAATGCCCGCAGGGAGGTGGATAAGCTTGGCAGAGAGAAAATACAGGAAATGTTCAGAGTGACGGGATAAAATAGTTATGGGCGTACAGAGATGTACGCCCATTTGCCATAAGCCGGAAATGCTCATGGGTACTATGCAAAATCAAAAATCTGTGTTATAATAAAAGCGTTGATTTTCCTCCGCAAAATCCTTAGTAGTAAAACCGCAGATTTTTACTACCATTTGACTACTACACACGTCCGCGATTTGCCCCGATTTGCGCATTTTCTGTGAATCTGAACGGAAATATGTAATATCTGCCAGTACGCAAAATGCGGCAAAATAATGCAATAGAAAGCCTTCTGAAAGGAACAACACAGATGTACAAAATATTATTCGTCTGCCACGGCAACATCTGCCGTTCTCCGATGGCGGAGTTTGTATTCCTGGATATGCTGAAGAAGCGCGGTATCACCGGGGTCACGGCGGAATCTGCGGCGACCTCAACCGAGGAGATAGGGAATCCGGTGCATTACGGCACGGCGGCGGTACTCCGGCGGCTGGGGATAGACTACTCCGCCAAGCGCGCCCGGCAGATGACCCGGGCGGACGCCGGGAAATTCGACCTGCTGGTGGGAATGGACTCCGCGAATATCCGCAACATGACCCGTATAGCCGGAGAGGAATACGCCGCGAAAATACGCATGCTGCCGGACTTCACTGACCGCCC
>ERZ780166.320-NODE-320-length-40993-cov-3.734354_pt1 | contig 40993 bp, 40 predicted proteins | sample MGYA00511366_ERZ780166 | MGnify/ENA primary metagenome ERZ780166 (study PRJEB29588, sample SAMEA2162231) | human gut metagenome | biome: human gut; feature: human-associated habitat; material: faeces | place: Denmark | collected 2008/2010 ...
CGTTGCCGATACTATTCGCGTTGTTTCCTGCTATGCAGATATCTGTGCTATGCGTCATCCAAAAGAAGGTGCTCCGCTGGTTGCATCAATGTATTCTTCAAAAGTCACTTTTTTTATTTTATTATTTATATTCATGGTATATAAAGAATCACTATCCATCCATTCCAAACCAAGTATCTTGTAAGTCGATGGATATATTGGTAATTCGTTAATCTTTTCAAAAATATCACAAATATTAAGTGATTTTAATTCTTTTATGCACTCATTTTCTTCCAAATAGGACAATATTTTTTTTACATACTCACGTAACATATTTTCATTAAAATGTCCCCTATCGCAAAATAACTTTTTACGATTATAATTTTGATCTACATAATCATATACTTTTATATCCGACAGTTTATCTGATAACCTTATTCTTTTCAATGATGTTTTATGATTATCAATAACCTCTTCTTTCTTAAAAAAATCATCTTTCATTATTTTCTTTTTTATTTGATCATTACTTTGGCCTTCATCTAACATGTTTGTAATAATCTCATCATTTTCGACAAAAGCTGATAGTTTTGTATTGGGTTTAGTCAAATAGTATTTATGTATTTGTCTTTCCTTCCCAATATCTTGCGGCCAATAGCTATCAAAAATAAATAAAGATATTTTAATGACATTACATTTTTTTTGAATTTTTCTTTGTAAATAATCAAATCCACAAACACTTTTAGGTGTCATAACAGATGGTCGAATAAAATAATGTGCTTTTTCTAATACAAAACAACAATCATAGTTTTCTATAAGATCAAACTTATCTCCTTGTATACAAACTCTTCTTTCGTCAAAATAAATTACCTCATACTTTTGCATAAAGGCTTTTATTCTTTGAAGCACCTCACACATTTCTTTTACTTCACACTGTCCCACTGCAACAATTATTTGCTTTTCATTCTCTTCTGCCCGATATAATTTGTCAAAAATATCCCATCTTATAAAATTGATATTTTGTGACCATCCAGACAATATAAGATTTTTTCTAATTTCTTCATAATAAACACTACAGATTATTAGTAATACTTTTTCTTTATCCATTTCATCACATAATAAAGGCATAAGATTTTCAATAGAATCTATATTTTTTTCACTAGAGGTACATCCTACTATATTTAGCTTATCTTTATATTTATCATAAAATTCTTTTCCTGTATTACCTGTCCCATATATGACTATTGACTTATTCTCTAAAAATTTATTTAAGAACATATTTTACTCCAACCAGAATTAATTGTAATGTTTTTCTACTAATTTGCTAATGGTATTGAGATTAATAAAATTTTCTGGGATTATTTCTTCCGCATCAATCTCTATATTAAATGTATCCTCTAACGCAATTACAATTTCAGCCATTGTCAAAGAATCTAAAATGTCTTGACTTATAAAATTATCGCAATAAACTATACTCTCTCCAATTCCGCATTGTATAAGAATATTCTCTATTATTTCATTTTCATCTTTTTTCATTTAAACATTCCCCCCTACTCATTTTTCCAACTTAAGTATATTTCTAGCCAACTTCTATTTACGGAGGATGCACATTGCATCAATGTTCTCGTTAACCTTCCCCCATGGTATTGTATAGTGTTCTAAAATTTTAAATCCACTTTTATTTGCTAAAAATTGTACATCCGAAACTCCTACATCGCCCCTTAAATATCCTTTGGAATGAGTATATCCTTTTCCATTAATCAAATAATCTTCCGTTTCGCGCCAATTAGAATGATGAATCAATGCAAATCCATTTTTTTTCAATACTCTATATATCTCTTTGAGATACGTATCCATTTCACGGAAATCAAATCCTACCATAGTTCCTAAAGAATAAACAACATCGATACTGTTATCTTTTAAAGGTATGCTATTTACAGTATTAACAAAAGGATGTACATTTTTCATATCGGAAAATCTTTGATTACACTTTTCAATAGCAGCTTCACTTATATCACAGCAATAGAATTCTCCTACTGATTTTCTTAGGAACTGTACCATTCTACCTTGTCCACATCCAAAATCTAACCAAGTCCCTTGCTTATTTCTTAACAAATCGTATTTCTCTATATTTCTCTATATTTCTCTTTAATGTAGCTTCATAAGTATTTTCTACATCCAGTTCTGCCTTACTATACCAATCGATTCCATCCTTTCCCCAAAAGTTATTCTTCCCTAAAGCTGTCATCTGAGCATTTTCATATCCACCTATATCAATTGAAATGCATTGTTCTATTTTTACTATTTTATTTGCGCACACATGTTTATTTCTCAATATTAATTCAATTTCACTTTCATATTTTTTTGACGCTATAAGAATATAATCAAAATTAATTTGTAAACATTCCATTTTTTCTACTTTGATAACAGGAATATTCAAATACATCTGTTTATCCACTGCTTTTTGATCAATTATTGCAAGTATATTACAATAATTAAATTTATTATTCCATTCAACTAATTGTTTTCCTACCAAACCATTGCCATAGATTATAACATTGCTACTCTTTTCAATCTTATCAATCGGAAAATAATATACATCCATTTTTGTTTCCTTTTCTATTAATAGGTGAACACCATAAAGTAAATTAAAATGACATTTAAACTTGCTATAAATAAAATAATATCTCATCAGGTATGATTCAATAAAATTATAAAAATCATTTACATTCAATGAATCAGTCATGCAAGCATGTCTTGACTTCGTATCTATTTTAATTCAAAGTAAAAACGAGAACTATGAGCTTTGTAATTACTTAAGTATTTTGAAATAACAATATTCTATCAATTTTTCCATTTGAATTTATTGGCAATTCCTTCATCTGTATAACAATCTTGGGAATCATGTAGAATGGTAACTTTTCCTTCAGCAGCTCTTTTATTATTTTTTTCTCAACATCACCAGAATAAAAACATACTATAATATCTTTCTGTTCATTATAGACACATGCACATTGTTTAACATCTTTCATCGAAATAACATTACTCTCTATTTCTCCCAATTCAATTCGATATCCTAAATGTTTGATCTGATAATCCACTCTTCCATCATAAATAATATTTCTATCACTATCATAATGAGCCAAATCACCTGTTTTATATAAAATTTCCGGGAAAGATGATTGGAGGGGATTCTGTATAAAACACTCTCTTGTTTTTTCTGGATTGTTATAATATCCAAGAGCTAAACCTGTTCCACGTATATATATTTCACCCTTTTCATTCGGTGCAATAACCTGTTCTCCTTTTTCATTTATCAATAAAATATCCGTGTTTAATGCAGCATGTCCAATTGGAAGTACTTCTTCATCCGTAAACTCTCTATCTACCACATAATAACTACAAGCATAGGTAGCCTCACTTGGGCCATAATAATTCACGTAAATTGCATTGGGAACAGCCTGTCTCCACATATTTAACTGTTTAGTCGGCATTACCTCTCCGCAAAACATAATCTTCTTCAAACTAGACAAATCTCTTTTTCCAAGTGCTTTTAAATTTGCAACAAGTATTAATGCAGAAGGTACCCAAAATATTGCATTAATTCTATTTTTTTCAATATAATCAACTAATTTTATTGGGAATGCATACAGAGATTTATCAATAATATGTAAAGTAGCTCCATTTCTAATGGTGCAAAATATATCTGGCACAGAAGCATCAAAATAGAATGGCGCTTGGTTTAAAAAAATCTCTTTCTCCGAAAAATCCATTGTTTCAGAAGCTTCTTCTGTAAAATCAATAACCGATTTATGGCTAACTACCACTCCTTTAGGGACTCCAGTTGAACCAGATGTAAAAAGTATATATAACGGATCCGTGTCTATAATTGATAATCTATTATCAATTACTTTCTCATCATATTTTTCAGTTAATAACACTTCATAACAAATCACAGGAATATCAGGTTTACAACTTTCATATTCATGCAAATCACAAATAATAATCGCTACCGGATTCACTATTGATACAATTGTATCCAAACGTTTTTTAGGTACACTGCTATCAATCGGTACATATATATTTTTACTGAGGGCAATACCCCAAAATGTTTTTAAGGCTTTTGACGAATTCTTCATTAATACAACAATAGGTCTTTTTTGTGTTTTTAAATTAATACTAATCCAACTGGCAATTTTGCATACATCCGTATAAAAATCCTTATACGTTACTATTTCAGAGTTATCTACAACAACTGCTTTATCAGGATAACATTTATAACTATTCAATAAATATTCCAATACTGAATTAAGCATATTTTAGCCTGCCTTCTTAATCTATTCTATATATTTTACTTTATTCAATTATCTATTTTTTTACTTTCATTAATTGAATTCTTTCTTTCACCACCAGCCAAACTTTCTCTGCAATTATCATATTTCCTTCCTTATTTACATGGCAAATATCCATATAAACATCTTTTTGTTCTAAAATCGAGGTGAAATTAAAAATGTAATTATATTCTTTACTTGCTTTTTCAGCCATTGTAATATATTCTTTACACTTATTAATCATTTCGTTTGAAAACATTGTATTTAACATTTTTACAAGTCTTTTCTCATGCCGATTCATACATTTTTTCGTATATATAAAAGGTTGTACAAATGCACAAAAATCAGATTCATTTATCATAGATATCGCATGCAAATACTTCATATGTTTAACCCAGCATTCAAATACATCCTCATTTCCATTATCAAAAAGTTCATTAGCCATCTCAAGTTCTTCTTTTTTTGCATATTGTAAAAAAATTTTCTGTGATATTGCTATATGAAATGGGCGGTTGCTTTTTTCTACATATTGATATAAATTATTATATCCACCATATGACAGCACTAAATTAGGTTTAATTCTGTCTATATCTCTCAATAATTTCATTACTTCTTGAGATGACGTATAACCAGAAATTGCACCATTAAATATAGTGACATTTTTTTCTTTCAAATAATTGTAAAACAAAATTTCTACCCAACAAGGGAAAGGCGCCCTGTTAGTTTCTGTGTTGCTCCCCCCCAAAATCAAAATTTTATAATCACTTATTTTATTATTACCATAAATGAAATAACCATCATATTTACTATCTTGCTTCAAAGTATATGCATATCCAAGCATTACATCTAGCTTCATTGTTTTATAAAAATAATAGTCTATGGATGGATAATCTATTGAAGTAAAGTGAATTCCTTCTAAAAAACCTTTTTTTAATAGATATTGAGCATTCTTTTTTGTCCTGATAAGAATAATAAAATTCTCATTTTTTTCCCGATAAACACAATTTTCAACTAAGAATTCTTCTTCATTAATTTTATTGATATCACTTGTTACTTTAATTTTTTTATAGCCAAGTAACCTAAATGTCTTTTGATACTTTTTAACAAATGTTATATCATCATCAAATAATATAATTGTCTTATTTGAAAACTGTTCCGCTAATTGTACCAATGTATGGTTAACTTCTAATGTTTGAGACATCTCATAATCCACTATAATTGTATGATCGTTTTCCATTATTTCAAGAAAAAAGTTATTTTCTATATAATATCTTTTTAAATTACTGTTTATATTGCATACAATTTTATCAATTTCTCTCCAATATTTTCCAGCTTCAATTAAAACAATATTATCAAATCTCCTTAAATCATCCTGTGAAAAGACCCGACTTCCATCTATATATGTACCTACTATCTTGTAGTTTGTATCTATGAAACCTAAGATTTCATATCCTTTTTGTTCCAAATATTTTTTAAGCCGTCTCCCAACCTCTCCTGCCCCATAAATCACTATTTTTTTGCAATGAAAGGAATGATTTAAAACAACTGGATTACAATACTGAACATTTATATATTCTTTCTGATCACTTTCTTCTAAAGTAATTACTAAATCATTGTCGTCTATTTTACTATGTTGATAGACCGGTTTATTAAAAAAACTATCTATTTCTGGTTGAGACTCAACAAAGCCTTGTACTTCTATATTCAAAGAACATAACTCAACAAATAACTTTTTTGCAAGTCTATCTGTATTCCATAGAAATATTCTTTTATCTGTATTTAATAGTGGATTTACTGAAAAAAGTGAAATTGCTGATGTCATTTTTTTTCTTTCCTTTACATTCATTCAATGCCTTTTTCATTTTACTAATTGCATCCATCTCAAAATAAAAATTCGCCACCTTACTATTAGTTATATTCTCCTTAACAGATATAATGTCATTAATTTCTTCTACACTAGAAACCAAGGCAGCACAACCATTTTTATACAATGGTTCACATATATCATATTCTTGATATTTTAATACTACTATTTTTGTATTAAACATTAATGCTTCATATAATGTTGTGGAAGAAATACCAACTACAACATCTGAATGACCTAAATAGTAATAAATATCATGTTCATTAGTTTCCACAATCTTTATTCCTGATTTAATTAGATTGGGATAATTTTTCTTCCAACAACTATATTCTGATGGATGAAGTTTATATACAACAATAATATCTTTATTAAGTTCATGTAATTTTATTGCCATATCTGCAACTATATGACCATCAATTGGACTAGACATAAAAGTGACTATTTTTTTACTGTTTTTTTTCTTTTTTTTCTTGTAATACTTAGCTCTTTCCTCAAGATCAGGATAACCTACAGCATAAATATTCTGTTTCGGAATAGGGTATCTTGGTATACTTTTTTCATATTCTCCATAAACAAACAAATAATCAGGAAATGTTTCTACCTGTACATTTTCTGGATAATTATAAGCTATATGTGCCTTTCCAATCCTTCCATGTTGCAGCTCTATCACCGGAATATTTTTTTTCTTTGCAACTTCTATTAACGCCTGATTCATTACATCATAATAAATTGTTAGCAAAATAGCTTTTGGTCTTATTAAAAACAGTATAATTTTGGCATAAATTATACTATAAAAAACTGTATGATACGTACTACTTACCATAGAACTTATTTGGGATTTAAATCTATTGCTGAGTTTTATATCAAAACCTTTTTCAAACGTTTCAATAATATATTTTGTTGCATTGGAAATTTCACTTCTGTTTATTGTTTTATTTATGTCAAATACTCGCTCTAACACAGTAATATCTCTATATTTCAAATTTTTTGTTTTAGCTGGACCAATATGATTTCCTTTATATGGGCTTTCGAATACATAATACGAATTATTTATGTTTTTCAACAAAGTTTCAGTAACATAGCATTCATAGTATCTTCCACGCTTAACCCGTCTAGGATGATTAATTACCAATAAATCCTTTCTTCTCAATAAAAACTGTTGTCTACGAAAAAACTCTTGTATTCCTTTTTGTTTTTCAGGTCGATTTAAATATCCTCCATTATCCCTGAGGTAATCTGCTCCTGATATTTCTTGCAATAGTTTATCAGCAAAACTATATCTAATATACTGCCATATTCTTATGTTATTAATCGCTAGTTGAAATAATGTACTATGTGATTCAATTAATAAAAATTTTTCAAATAATTCTGATATGTTGTCATCCATGTTTTTGTTTATTTCTTTCTTCCTAAAATATACATAAATTCTGAGCATATGTTATCAGTTAAATACTGTCTAAAATAATTTTCAAGCCAACTAATTTCGGCAGGAACTTCATAACTTGGGCTATTTAATTGTGGAGTTCCATTTATAACCCAGTTCATATAATTGAGTAATCCATACATCTGCACACCTTTTTGTGCTATTACTTCAAAACCTGCTTCCTCCACTACTCGTCTAATTAATTTAGGAGAATAATATGCTACATGATCCCTTATATAATTAAAATCATTAAACTCAGGAGATAAATCCATTAATGTATTCTCTATATTAGGTAATTCTAACAAAATATATCCATCTTTCTTTATCAACGATTGTATTTTTTTTAAAAAATATACTGGTGAAGTAATATGTTCTATTAAATGAAACGAGGTCACTAGGTCAAATTTTTCTTGTAATTCTATTGGTATATTTTCTTTTTCATCAAGTAAATTATATGTATATATGTCATCTAATGAGCCCTGTCTTTTCTTTATCACTTCTAACCGATCAGCAGATATCTCTAGACCCTCAACATGATAACCACTTTCTTTTAAAATTTCAATTAAAAAGCCATAACCACATCCATAATCTAATATTTTCCAATCTTTTTGTATTTTTATATCTTTTTGTAAATAATTTACTCTATAACGATTTTGCCATTCAAACTTCTTGTATATATCCTCAATATTAAAATTAGGAGTAATCTCTTTATCATGTGGATTCAAATCATAATGTTTTTTATCTTCTTCTAATGATGGAAGCGGATAAAGTTGTTGTAATCCACACTCGGTACAAGCAACAATATTGTGCTCGCTATTTCTTGTTCTCATTTTAATTAAATTATATCCAGTCTCATTCCCACATAACAAACATTTGAATTTTCTCATGCTACATTGATTTCCTTTTATTATTCAAAATAAATTGTTTACTGCTTCTTCCCATTTACCATTATTTTTTAATAATATCTCTACAAATTCTCTTACGACTCCATAGCCGCCTTTTGTTGTCAAAACAAATTGACACTGTTCTTTTACTTCCTGTGCTGCATCTATAGGACACGCATTTACCTGACAATACTTCATTGCCTTCAAATCATTTAAGTCATCACCTATATATGCTATATTTTCTTTTTCATACCCAGACGTACAAATAAAATTCTCCAGAAAATCTTCTTTATTTTTTATTCCCTGATGTACATATTTAATATTTAACTCTGAAGCTCTCTTTCTTACACATCCGCTTTCTCTCCCAGTTAATATCATAAAATTAATGCCTACTGATTGTGCCAAAAGAATCCCTGCTCCATCTTTTATATTAAATTTTTTTGTCTCAATCTCATTATTATCTATATATACCCCACCGTCTGTCATAGTTCCATCAACATCTAAAACAATTAATTTAATTTTTTCTAATAATTGCATCATTTATTCTCCATATTTAGCATAGCCTTTGCACACTCATAATCATATATATCATCAATATCCACTGCTTGACGTTTATTTACCATTAATCTATATGCATTCGGTCCGTAATTGTAATGCCATTCTGCAATTTTAGATTTGGGTGCTATATTAATTCCATTAGTAAAATGATAAATCGGTTGAAGTTTTTCTGAATTAACATGTTCCAAACCCATTTTAAAATTAATAGGTCCTTTTTCATCCATGTAATATGACTGGCATGGCAGACATGTAATTAGAGAATCAAATCCTTCTTTCAACTTTTCAAAATATAGTTGAATAGCTTTTTCATATAATTCAGATTCCACCAAAGGTGAAGTCACACAGGCCCAAAGAATATGTTCGTTTGGTAATACCTCACACAGATAATCCAAAAATCTTCCAAATGGTACCGATTCATCAGCATATTTCTGTGGTCTTTTCCATGCCTGAACACCTGCATCTTCAGCCATTTGCAACATACGATTAGAATCTGACGATACAATAATATTAGTAATTCCTTTCACCTTTTTTAGTTGTTCAATTTTGTGCAATAACAAGTTACTATCACCAAATGGTAATATATTCTTATTTGGCAACCTACTACTGTTTCCTTTTACCGGTACAATTGCTGTTATTGTTTTTTCCATAATAATTCAACCTCTCTTTTATAAATTGATTCTGTCAAAAATTTTATTTTCATGACTTCTCCCAATTTCTTGAGACTTTTCATTAAAGTATCATTTATCTCTACTATTTTCTCAGGAGTATTAATTCTATTTTCATAAAAATTGTTAATATAATCAGCTTTACTGGTATATCCATCCATTCCTGCTATGGTTACCTGTTTTATCCCCATTTTGTATAATAATTTTAAAACCATTATTACACTGTTATCATTTATTTTTTCTCCGTCAAAAGCTAAGTTCCAATAATTAATAACATTCGTCGCCTGCTTATTTATTTTAGTAATGTTTGAAGTAACCCAAACATCTTCCCGAACAGTTTTTTCATTAGGAAATAGTTTCCCATATCTACGCAAATTTGAAAAAAATTTGCAATTAATAGGAAATCTTTGATCATCAAAGTTTGTACTAATAATAAATGGATTATTATCAGAAATATATTTACATACCTTTCCATATTGATTATTCAAAGAAGCTCCCGGTGCTAAAATAAGAATTTTACGATTATTAGTTTTTTGTTTTAAGCATTCAATAGCAGCAAAATCATCAATTTTTACATCCAAGTATTTTTCATATAACTCCTCAATATAGTTTTCATCAAATGCAGTTTTTTTCTTTGTAATAATCTGTGATAATATATTACTTATATCTCTTGTTCGTAATTTCTCTTTATTGATCAAAAACTCCGCATAATTCCTATGCAGATTATATTTTGCAGACAAAGCATACTCTACAGCATAACCCCAGGGGTTTTTATTTTTTATAGGTCTTATGTATTCATCAATAATATCAAATGCATTTTCGACATTATATTGATAACCATATTTTTTATTCAAGTAATTCATGAATAATTCTATACACAAATTACCTGGTACTCTCCCCATACCCAATAATGATCCATCTATTACACAACTTCTATTGCATAATTCAGTAAAGTCCTGTGATAAAGAATAGGCCTGTGACATATTATCATGTAAATGAAGTCCAATTATAATATTCTTATCTAGGTTATTCTCTAATATAGAATAAATTCTTATCAAATCTTTTTTCATCATTGAACCAAATGTATCAACTATAGAAAATCCATATAATTTAATTTTATTTACTTTGTGGATAAGTTTTATGATTTTATCATCTGAATATCCCATAATATTAATCGGATTACAAAAGCACTTATATCCCTTTTTCATAATCTGCTTACAATATTCCAATCCTTCATCGATATCATAATCATGAAAAGTAACTCGAATTGTAGTAATCGGTCCACCATCATACTCTTCTAGTTTATTGATATCGTATTTATTATGTAATGCCATAAGAACAAACTGGCTTTTTCCTTTTTCATCTGGTAAAACATTATTCGCCTCTGAAACATTGTTATATAATGTTTTGTTCCTATCATATTCACAGTTACGCAAAAATCCAATTTCAATATAATCAGTTTCAGCCATTACAAGATTTTGAATTATATCTTTTATTACCTCATATCCAAAGTTCCAGTCATTTATATATCCACCATCTCGCAGTGTGCAATCCAATATCTTTCTATTTTCCATAATAATTCCCCTATTTCCTTTTTATATAAATAAAAGCTAATTTATTTACTTTTTTTACAAATATCAGATAAAAAAATTTGTATTGGTAATTCACACTCATGTAAAACATTTTGTTTACATAAATATGTATCATTCGATGGTAAAAATAATTTATTTTGTTCAACACTTCCAGTAGTCGTATCAACTTTCCACATTTCTTCTATTTCAAAAGAAAAAATGTATAAATAGTTTTGATCAATAATATAATGATTGCATAATCTATCCAATTTAACATTGTCATATATTTTTATATCAGAAAATGTTCTGGTGTTCACATCAAATACCAAAATCGAATCCGACATATCTGGCATACACCAAATGTGATTGTCAATTAATTCAATATGCGAAAAGAGCAATTTCCCTTTATTTTCTATTTTTGATATATTTATAGAATATTTTTCTTCATGATTAAGCTGGAATAGCTCACTATCACTATTTAGACACCACACTTCATCCTCACTTGCCGCAGCAAAATCTATAATATTACTGTTCACACTATATTCTAACCATTTATGCTCATTTATTTTATATGTAAAAAGTCTCCTTCCCAATTGTTCAGCAAAGAAAATAGTATTATTAATAATCCGTAAATCTGATATCATGGTATGTTCATATGTTAATTTTTCAAATGAGTATACTTCAAAAACTGAAGGATACCTTATTAATTTATCATCCATAATATTATACAAATACATATATTTACTTTTCATTACCGGCAAAAACCATACTTCATTATTGTTATATTTGCATAATTTATATGCTGCTCTTACATCATCTTTTTCCAGTCGCTTCTTTATTATTTCTTTTGTTTTTGTATGATACAAGTAAAAATTATAAGAATAATATGGAGCAGTGATTATAAAGTCCTCTGTGGCTGTTACTTCTGAGATTGTTACACCATATCGGTACTCTCCTAACTTAATTTTAGAATAAATACATTCTTTCTGTTTATCAAAAAGGAATAATTCATTTTGAGAATACGAACTTAGGACAATATCCTGTTTCATGTTGCAAGCTGAAAAGGTATAACCAAATGTGATAAAATTTTTTTGATGCTTAATAATTGCACTCTGTATCATTACCGTTTTCCCTGTCTGCTGATACACTGGCACCAAACTACTCATATCCCCATAATAAGCATCGCTCAGCACCACAGCTCTATCCATATCGCTGGTATCATCATAAATCCCCCAGCCTTCTTCTTTATACCACTTTACTATCTTCTCATATTCCACCCACAGCTGTGGTCTCATAGAAGATACTGTACTTTTAATCAGCGGATGTGGTCTCCACAGCAATGCTACTTCATCCTTATTTTCCTTAAAGATTCTAAATACATCCTTCATCTTCTCCAGCATTTTTTCATTATTCTCCAACAATGCTGCAATACTGGTATTATAAAAGATAATCTTCTTCCAGCTTCCATCCGGTTTCTGTATAATCTTGAGCCACTCTTCTGGAATCTCCAGATCTTCCTTTTTCGTATTTAATACCTTATCTATCTTCGGTGAACCCAATCCAAGAAACTTTTCCTCCAGATACTTTCTATCCAAATGATTTCCCTGCAGTCCATTTTCCTGTGCTGCTTTCAGGTATTCATTTACATAAATCTGCTTCATCTTTTCAGATTGAACGATTACTTTGTCAGCGTTGATAACTCCCGGTGTCCAGATGAAATGCTTCATTCCGTCAATTCTTGGTTGGTCATCCGGTTCAATTTCGTCTAATACAAAATACGGTATATACACCAGCTTTTCCGTATACTTTTTCAAATTATTGCTAAAATATCTTGGATGCACGCAAGTTACCAGATTCCAATCATCATAGGGGTTATGGATATAAATAACATCCGGTTTTCTTTCCTCGAAGTTATACTTCTGCCAGTCTGTTATCTCAATATTCTTCGGGTATTCGTTGCCTTCATAATGCATTGGTCCAAGGCTTCTATCCGGGTTTCTGTCATAATATGGAATCGGTACACAATAAACATCACATTCCGGGTCTTCTTTAGCTGCCAGATAGACACTTTCCAGAGAATCCCACATGGATGCCTTGTATGGGAAGAAGACAACTTCCTTACGGACAGGAATGTCGTTCTTTACACTGTTTTCAATTCTAAGGAGTTGTTTCTTTAGATTCTTATAGATTTTGTTGGCATTGCTGTCTGTGTTACTCTGCAATGCTTCGTAGATTTGATATACAAGGTCACAATAATCCTGTATGTAGGGGATGGTGACGCAGTCTTCCTTTTCCAGCGTCTCAATAGCATTCCCTATGCTGACTGCACACTCCTGACACTGTGCCAGCAGATCCTGTGCAGATACGGTATTGTTCCTGTCGATATGATTCTTGATTTCCTCATGTGCTTCATGAAGTGTCTGGATCATGTCCAGAATATCCTTTTTCTGTGCCTTTCTCATATATATCCCCTTATATCGTACATTCCTTGTAAATCTTCCCTTTGCGCAGCCGATCAGAGCCACTCAAAGCAAAAATGTGGTTCTTTCTAACGCAAAAGGAAGTGGCACTTATCCACTTCCTTAGATATACTGTCTCTATAGTGCTATTCCGGTCAATAGCTGCTGCCTGCATACAAAGTCATTCTTCTACGTCTTCTGATTCCTTCATACTCCCCAGTATATCTTTGGAATGTTCCCTTTACTTATAAGTATTCTATCACATTATTATGTAAATTGCGATAGAATTTTGAATTTTTCTGAATTTTTATACTGAGGATTTTTATAGACACATAGTCATATAAAATGGAATATACGTCACACCGCCTTCATATTTCAAATCTTTTCCGTAAATAATATATCTGTCTTCCATTTTGATAGGATATTTTTGAATCAATGCGTCAAATGATGCATGGCTTCGATAGCCTGATGATTTCACTTCTATTGGACATATTTTCTTTTTTCGTACAATTACAAAATCAATTTCATACTTTTTTTCTTTTGCAGAATCCTTGGAATGATATAAAAATTCATGGAAATAAAGGGAATATCCGTTGGCTCTTAGCATTTGTCCAACCATATTTTCCAATATCATTCCCTGATTAATGCCCAGATTATCAAAAATCAATGATTTATAGATACTCATTTCTGTATCTTCGCTGCTTTGTAGTATCTGAGTTACGAGCAGTCCTGTATCTCCCATATACAATTTAAAATTGCTGCGGTCTGCATAAGCTTCCATTGCAATTTCCGGTGCAGTAATGTTAATACATTCATTTCCTATCATAGATTCTGCGACAAAATTAACCGCCTCCATATAGTTCACATATCTTGCATTTTTATCTACAAGAGAAAATTTGAAATGTGAATTATGGTTTTCAAGCTGTTCGGGTATTGTTTTGTAAATTACTGAAGCTTTTTCTTTATTATCCTGATCATATTTTCGCAGATCATCCTCATACAATGCCAGAATATTTCTTTTTATAAAATCTATTTGTGTATAATCTTTTCCGCTTACAAATGCTTCTACTGCCTGTGGCATACCTCCAACAGCCATATAAGTCCGAAAATTTTTCATTATTTTACGATGAATTGCTTCTCCCATGGCCGTTCTGGCTGCAAATGCTTCCCGAATTGCCGGTGCTGTCACTGTATCCTGATTGGCCCATAAGAACTCTTCAAAATCCATAGGATACATTTTAAGCTTATATTCTTCTGATGGTATAAGAATATCCTGTACATTCTTCTTGATTGAAATCAGTGATCCTGTTTCAATATAATCATATCTTCCATCTGCTACAAGATACTTAATAGCCTGCCTTGCTAATGGAAAAAGCTGTACTTCATCAAATATAATTACAGCTTCATGCTCTGGCAAAGCCTTTCCCATCAGCAGGAATAAATTTCGAAAGAAAACATCAAGATTGCCTATGTTCTCTGCGAAGTTATTTTTTATATCTTTATTTGCTTTGGCAAAATCAATGATAAAGTAATCCTTATATTCATTCTGTGCAAAGTTTTCAGCTATTGTACTTTTGCCTATTCGTCTGGCTCCTTCCAGCATAACTGCTGATGTTCCACCAGACATTTTTTTCCATTCCAGTAATTTATCATATATTTTTCGTTTAAAAATCATAGGGTGATCCTCCATAAATATACACTGCTTTTTTTATCGTGAGCATAGCTCACTCAATGCATTTCGTAAAATTACACTTGCAAGCAAGTATTTTTACTTCATTATATCACGAATTTTCAAATTTCATTCATATGAATTTTAACGAATTTTGTATTTTTATTTTTTTGATTTTTAACGTTTTTTCACTTTATACTGTTCTATTTCGCATTCATGCTTCTTTTCTTCACGGAATACACAGTCCCACTCATCTATAATGATAACAAATTTTCTCTTTGTTCCATGAAAAATATCCGAAAGTGCTATTGCCTGAGAATGTTCCTTATCTTTTATATACTCTGGATAACTCCTTTAATTCATAGATTACTTCATCCTGAATAAACTCTATCAGTAGCACTTAATTTTCAGATACACTGTACATCCATCGTATGTCTAACCTGATTACATCATATTGATTCATATATTTAGCAAAAGAAGGCTGCTTGCTAATGGACAAATTTTTAAAAAGTTCTTTGGAATCACATCCCTTGCTATAATATGCGACCAACATTTTAGCTGCTATAGATTTACCGAATCTGCGTGGTCTGCTTACGCATACATATTTACTTTCACTCTCCAATACCCGTAGCGCAGAGCAATCCGTAGGCATCAAAGTCGGGGGCTTTTGACCCCGACATCATTATAACAGTTTTATATGATATTTTCCATCTTAGTCAGCAGAACTTCTTCCCATTCATATTCTGATTAAAATCGTTTAAAATATCAACACGATTCAGACACAGAACTTCCTTATTTTATTTGTCTTTTTCATCATATAATAGTATAATAGCATTAGAATTAATATAAAATATTGTCATGAAAGGAGTTCTGCTATGCAAACACTAATCAGACCATCCGCCGCTATTCGGCAAAATTACACAGAGATAGCTGCCCTATGCAAAGAAACCGGTGAACCTGTTTTTTTAACTAAAAATGGTGAAGGTGATCTGGTTGTTATGGATATAGCCACTTATGACCAGCGAGAAAAGCAATTGGAACTTAGGGAAAAATTAATTGAAATTGAAGAATTAAGGCGTGCCGGCGCACCTGACATGGATGCCCGCGGTGCTTCTGCTAATCTGCGCACTGCACTAAAGGGGAAAACTTATGTATAAAGTTGATATCTCTCCTTCGGCAAATGCTGTTCTGGAAGAATACACATTCCGTTGTGCCAGAGACAACGGAGAAGAGTGTGCATTACGACTACTGGACGCTTATGATGAGAAAATCTCTTATTTGGAATCCACTCCCCTCATCGGATGTGCCAGATTGAAGTATATTCCTTCCAAATATCGTGTTTTAAATTTCTGGCCACACCTCTGGTTCGTCTTCCAGATAAAAGAGTATGAGAACTGTGTAAAAATTGATTACATAATTGATGACAGACAAAACTATGGTACTTTTCTAAAATAAACAGCAGAAATGTTCAAGCTTCTTATTCATATTCTGTTCATAATTCTTTTCAGAATTGTTCAAAATATCAACACGATTTAGACACGAAACTCCCCTATACTATAATCATAAGATGCAGCGATGCAAAGGAGGATGTAACAGACATCCACCTTAAATTAAAAAGTGATAATAACATTACTTATAATAACTTTTTCATAATAATGCCAAGTAATCAGAGATTACTTGGCATCCTCCCTTTTTAGGGGGATTTTTTTATTTTCTACAATATTTTCAAGCATATAAAAAACCTGACAGAAAGGATTTCTCCCCTCTATCAGGTCTTCTTTTTTCACAGCCAAGCCGTGTATTCTCTCAATTATTCTGCCTTGCCAACAGATCCGAAGAGTTCCATCTTCTCTTTTACTGTAGCCTTGATAGCTTCGAAGCCAGGATTTAAGAGTTTACGAGGATCGAATCCCTTACCTTCTAAGTCCTTACCAGCTTCGATGTACTTACGTGTAGCTTCCTGGAATGCTAACTGGCATTCTGTATTAACGTTAACCTTAGCTACGCCAAGTGTGATAGCTTTCTTAACCATCTCTGCAGGGATACCTGTACCACCATGAAGTACAAGAGGCATAACGCCTGTCTTCTGCTGGATTGCATCCAGAGTCTCGAAGCTCAGTCCCTGCCAGTTTGCAGGATATTTACCATGGATGTTACCGATACCTGCTGCTAACATATCTACGCCAAGATCTGCAATCTGCTTACACTCGTTAGGATCTGCGCACTCGCCCATACCGATAACGCCATCTTCTTCACCACCGATAGAACCAACTTCTGCTTCGATGGACATGCCCATTGCATGAGCAACTGCTACTAATTCCTTAGTCTTCTCAATGTTCTCTTCGATTCCATAATGAGAACCATCGAACATGATAGATGTGAAACCAGCCTTGATGCACTTGTAGCATCCGTCATAAGTACCATGATCCAGATGTAATGCAACTGGTACTGTGATTCCGAGTGATTTATCCATTGCCTTAACCATAGCGGCAACTGTATCAAAGCCTGTCATGTACTTACCGGCACCTTCTGATACACCTAAGATTACAGGGCTGTTTAATTCCTGTGCGGTTAACAGAATGGCTTTTGTCCATTCAAGGTTGTTGATGTTGAAATGACCTACTGCATAATGACCTGCTTTTGCTTTTTTAAGCATTTCTGTAGCTGAAACTAACATAATTCCAAACCTCCATTTTCATTACTTGCCATAACTCTCCATAATTCTTTGCAGAATTAATAGTTACTGCTTGCCTCTTTATCATTGGAACGCAATTGTCCCTGACAAAATACATTATAAACCGTTTTCCCTGGGTTGTAAACTAAATTGTTTATTTTTTAACGTTATAATTTTAACTCAAAAAAAGCACAAGATACAAATATCCTGTGCGCTTGTAATATATTTCTGTAACTTGCAAATTTGGACCGCAGGTACAAATTTGCCGTGTGAAAAACTACCATATATGGTTTTTTCACACTATTCTTTCACAATAATATCCACTGCCTGCTGTTTATTGGACAGCTCTACCTTGGTATGGTTGCCGCCGTATTCCCCATCTAATGTCCATGCTATCTCTTCACCAGACTCTATGGTAAGGGATGCTGTCTTGAAGCAATACATATAAGCGGTGTCTACTCTCTCACTAATCAATGCCGTCAGGATGGAATTCAGTTCGATAGGATTATTGGGTCGCTTGATCAATGTGACTTCAAAGAGTCCGTCGTTAAGTGCCACATTTCTGCCGGTAATATTCTTGAATCCTCCTACAGAATAGGAATTGGTAATCATTCCAAAGATGAAATCGTCCTCAATGACAATGTCATCATAGCTTACCTTTATATGGTAGGATTTCACATTCTGCAAGTGTTTCATGCCTTCCAGAATGTATGCCATATGCCCCAGTGCGTTCTTCATTTCCTGCGGTGTTCCATAGGAAACTTCAGTAAACAGGCCAAAGGCAGCAATATATACAAATACATCATGATTAAACACTCCGACATCACAGGCAAATGTATGTCCTGCTGCCACGATATCGGCTGCTTTCTTCATTTGAGATGGAAGTTTCAGGCTGTTTGCAAAATCATTGGTACTTCCTGCAGGAATATATCCTACAGTGGTCTTGAACCCGGATTGCATCATGCCGGTCACTATCTCGTCTAAGGTGCCGTCTCCTCCGCTGCATACAACTAACTGATAGGACTTGTCTCTCTCTCTGGTGACACGTATCGCATCTCCCTGGTTCTGTGTGGTATATACTGTCACCTCGCAGTCAGCCTTGACGAGAGTATCTGTGATCTCCAGCAGATGATTTCTGATCTGCCCTTTACCGGCATGGGGATTCACGATGAAAAGAACTTTCTTAGGCATCCTGTCCACTCAGGAATCTTTCAATATGTGCTACAGCTGCGGATTCATCAGAACCATCTGCAACAACTGTAAGTGTCTCACCGTTATCAAGTCCGAGACTCATCATACCCATGATACTCTTTGCATTTACTTTCTTATCATCCACTTCCACATAGATGGTGCTTTCATACTGGCTGGCTACCTGTACGAATACTGCTACCGGTCTTGCTTCCAGACCATTGTCCAACTGGACTTTCATTGACTTCTGAATCATAATATTCTCCTCCTTTATTTTCGCAATCTGTCTGCCAACTCACCCAGCTTTCTAAGCCTGTGGTTGACTCCTGACTTCCCTACTTTGGGATTCAGATATTCACCTAACTCTTTCAGTGTCGCATCGGGATAATCAAGTCTGACCTCAGCGATTTCCCGCAGCTGGTCGGACAGATTATGAAAACCATAATGTTCCTTGATATACATGATATCTTCTATTTGTTTTGTTGCTGCATTCACAGTTTTAGTAATATTTGCAGCTTCGCAGTTGACTTTTCTATTAATGGAATTGCGCATATCTTTCAGGATCCGCAGATTCTCCAGACTCATGAGTGACTGATGGGCGCCCATGACATTAAGTAGTTCTACAATGCCTTCGCTTTCCTTGATATAGACTACCATGTAGCGCTTTCTCTGTACGACCTTGCCTTCAATATCAAAATCTGCCAAAGCTCCCTGTATCTGCATTGCCTGTTCATCGTTTTCGCATACGAACTCCAGATGATACCCTTTCTCCGGGTTGCTCATGGAGCCAATGCCCAGAAACGCACCTCGTAAAAAGGCACGCTTACAACACAGGCTTTTGATGACCAGAGGATTGACACATAAGCTCTTCTCCTCGTACTTCACCGCCTGCAATATTCTCTGCACAACGTCTTCTTCCGTGTATCGGAACAGATTCACGAAATTATCCATTTTGCCTTTTATATTAAATGTTTTCTTCAGTAATGTAAAGCCTTTTCTTGCAACATAGGGAGTTTCTTCCTGAATTTCAATATATTTCGCTCCCTTTTCGTCACATTTCACAGCTTTGGTATACTCCAGAATCGCTGCCAGCTCTGCAATATCGCAGTGTCTTGCTTCCGGCAGTAGTCTGACCAGTTCATCTTTCACTTCTCCTGAAAATGACATAGGCTACCTCTTATTTTATATCCCTGTGCCGCAGAGTCAGCCCGTATTCACCCTGATTACTCAGTCTGTTATACAGCTCTATCGCCAGAGTCACACTTCTGTGCTGTCCTCCGGTACAGCCAATGGCTACTACCAGCTGATTCTTACCCTCTTTCACATAATTGGGAATAAGGAAAGTAATCATATCTGTCAGCTTATCCAGAAACTGATGTGCTTCCTGAAAGCTCATGACATAATCATGGACTTCCTTATCCAGTCCTGTCTTAGGTTTCATTTCATCTATATAGAAAGGATTCGGCAGAAACCTTACATCAAATACAAGGTCTGCATCCTGTGGTATTCCATGTTTGAAGCCAAATGAAATCACATTGACCATAAGGCTGTTATATTTCTCATTATTTACAAAGATACGATCCAGCTCCGCCTTTAACTCTCTGGTCAGCAGGTTCGTTGTATCAATGACATAGTCAGCCTGCTCTCTGATGTTTGCAAGCAGGGCTCTCTCCTGGGTAATACCCTTCATCAGATCCCCATCTGTAGACAGGGGATGGATTCGTCTCGTTTCCTTATATCTTTTCAAAAGTACCTGGTCAGAAGCCTCCAGAAACAGTAATTCAAAAGAATACTTGGATTTTCTCAGTCTTGCAACTGCCTGATTCACGTCATCAAATGACTGTGCCGCCCTGACATCCAGTCCTAAAGCAACATTCTGTATTGTAGAATTGGGCATTGTGATCAGTTCCACGAACTTGTCGATCAATGCCACCGGGATATTGTCTGCACAGTAAAACCCGGCATCCTCCAACATTTTCATAGCGGTACTCTTACCGCCTCCACTCATACCAGTCACAATTACAAATCTCATAGCTCCCCAGCCTTTCTGTCAATCTCTTTCGCAAATGATGTCTGTTTGTGTTCCTGTACCGGATCTACTGAAAATCTCCCAGCATAATGACTTCCGGCTCTATCTTTACGCCAAAGCTGCTCCATACTTTAGCCTGTATTTCCTGTATCAATATATAAATATCTGTTGCTGTGGCATTGCCCTTATTTACAACAAATCCACAATGTTTCTCTGATACCTGTGCGCCACCGCATTGAAAGCCTCGAAGCCCCGCATCCTGTATCAGTTTTGCCGCAAAATATCCTTCCGGTCTTTTAAAGGTAGAACCGGCACTTGGATATTCCAGTGGCTGTTTGTCTTTTCTTCTGGCAGCCAAATCTTCCATCTTGAGACGTATCTCTTCCTTCTGCCCTCTCTCTAACTGTATGGAAGCTCCCAATACAATATAAGCTTCTTCTTTCAAAAGGCTGTGTCGGTATGTAAAATGCATCTCTTCACAGCTCTTCTCTACAATCTCTCCCTGTGGAGTCATCAGGCGTACAGAAGTAATGACCTGCTTCATTTCACCGTCATATGCGCCCGCATTCATCACAACTGCGCCACCCAGAGTCCCGGGAATCCCCGCAGCGAATTCAAACCCTGTCAGTGACTGTGCAAGAGCAACTCTGGCGATAGCCGCCAATGTTGCTCCAGCCTCACAGTACATGATATGATTATCTTTTATCTCGATATGGTTAAATTCTTTGGCAAGATGCAGAATAATACCGGCATACCCCTTGTCACTTACCAGAAGATTGCTGCCATTTCCTAATAAATAGTAAGTCTCTCCTGCGTCATTTAACAGCTGAATCGTACTTTTCAATTCTTCTTGCGTGGCTATCTCCAGGAACAGCCTTGCCGGTCCACCTACTCGAAATGTTGTATGACGGCTCATCGGCTCCTGTTCCAGTATTCTTTCTGTAGGAAGGTATTGCTTTAATTCTGTTATAATCTCCTGCTTCAAAATCTCACCTGTCATCTTTTATTTTTACAACCTATTATATTACAGTACCAGCTTCGCAGCACCATAGATTCCTGCGTCATTTCCCAGTGTTGCAAGCTTAAACTGCGCATTCATGCATCCATGGAACGCATATTTCTCATAGTATTTTGTGATGTACTGGCATAAGATATCTCCTGCCTTAGATACACCACCACCGATAACGAAGGCTTCTGGATTTACGACTGCTGCGATAGCTGCCAGTCCTTTGCCAAGGTATTGTCCAAACTGCTCTGCGATCTCACACGCTACTTCATCACCGGCTTTTACTGCATCAAATACAGTCTTGGCACTGACTTCGCCCTGACGGAGTACACTGTCCTTTGTATCTGCTTCCAGTCTTCTCTTCGCCAGTCTTACGATACCTGTTGCTGATGCATACTGCTCCAGACAGCCATGATTGCCACATCCGCAGGCATCTCCTTCTTTGTCTTCTATATGAATATGACCGATTTCACCTGCTGCGCCGGTAGCACCTGTCAGAATCTTACCGCCAAGGATAACGCCGCCGCCTACACCGGTTCCAAGTGTAACAAGTACCATGTTCTCGAAGCCTTGTCCACCACCGCGCCACATCTCACCAAGAGCTGCTACATTTGCATCATTACCAGCCTGTACAGCAAGTCCTGTCAGACCACCAAGAATTTCTTTTACATCCATGATGTCCCAGCCAAGGTTGACTGCCTTGAGTACAACGCCTTTATCATTTACAGGTCCTGGTACACCGATACCGATACCTGCTACTTCGTCTTTTGCAATATTCTTCTCTGCCATCTTGTCCAAAACGGATTTGGCTACGTCCGGGAGAATATTCTTACCATTCTCTTCTGTTCTGGTAATGATCTCCCACTTATCCTGCACATTTCCTTCCAGGTCAAAAAGACCAAGCTTTACAGTTGTGCCTCCTACATCGACACCGAAACAATACTTACTCATTACTCCTCATCCTCTTCTCTTTTTCTTGTTAATGAATTCTGTACACGCTGATACAGCTCCTGTGCTGCATTATAGCCCATCTTCTTCTGTCTGTGGTTGACCGCTGCGCACTCGCAGATGATTGCCAGGCTTCGTCCGGGTCTGATTGGGATATTATGGCATACTACTTTATTACCAAGATATTCCGTATAGTTCTCTTCCAGACCAAGTCTGTCGTATTTCTTCTCTTTATCCCAATCTTCCAGACGGATAACAAGGCTGATATTGGTCGTATCCATAACGCTGGATACACCGAACAATGCCTTGACATCTATAATACCGATACCTCTCAGCTCAATAAAATGCTTCGTGATATCAGGTGCTGTACCTACCAGAGTATCATCACTGACTTTGCGGATCTCTACCACGTCATCAGATACAAGTCTGTGTCCTCTCTTGATCAGCTCCAGGGCAGCCTCGCTCTTACCGATACCGCTCTCACCCGTAATCAGGACACCTTCACCATATACATCGACCAGTACACCATGTACAGAAATGCAGGGAGCCAGCTTGACATTGAGCCATCTGATAATCTCTGCCATGAAAGCAGAAGTAGACTTCTGTGTCAGAAGCACCGGTACTTTATTCTTCACTGCGGTTTCCAGAAATATCTCATCCGGACGCAGGTCTCTGCAAAATACGATACAGGGAGTTTTCTCAGAAAGGACTTTAGGATAGACCTCTCTCTTATCCTCTTCTGTCATGTGCTCCATGTAGGAATACTCTACAAAACCAATGATCTGTGGTCTTGTCTCATCATAATGTTCAAAATACCCCGCAAGCTGCAGCGCAGGTCTGTTGATATCCGGCTGAGTCACCTTGATCCCCGTAATATCTACTTCCGGTGTCAGATTCTGCAATTCCAGCTTATCAATTAACTGTTTAATACTAACTGCCATATCCATACCCATACCTTTCTTTTTACACAAACTGCCTCTCTTCATAGGCACTGCTTTGCTTCAATCATAGCATACTTAACTTCGCTTTGCTACTTTTTATTGCTCCTGTTTATGGAAAAAGCGATAGATTTCCTCCGCCACATTTACCGTGATTCCCGGAACCTCCTGCAAGGTGCTGACCTGCGCCTGCTGCAGCTCTTCAATGGACTTGAAATATTTCATCAAAGCCTTACGGCGGCTGGGTCCCACACCGTTGATTTCATCCAGTACAGAATGCACCTGTGCCTTGCTTCGAAGTGATCTGTGATACGTGATAGCGAAGCGGTGGGCTTCATCCTGAATACGGGTAATAAGCTTAAAGCCTTCTGAATTCCTGTCTATGGGCAGCTCTTTATTCTGGAAATACAATCCTCTGGTGCGGTGGTTATCATCCTTTACCATACCACATACAGGAATATTTATCCCCAGTTCATCCAATACCTGTAAAGCAATATTTACCTGTCCCCGTCCACCATCCATGAGCAAAAGGTCAGGAAACTTCGTAAAGCTGCCGAAATTCTCATCCATGTTCTGTTCCTGCATTTCCTGTTTCTCATCCAGTCCATGCTGGAATCGTCTGGTCAATACCTCATGCATGCAGGCGTAATCATCCGGGCCAGCTACGGTCTTCATCTTGAATTTACGGTAATCGCTGCGTTTTGGCTTGCCTTTTTCATAGACTACCATAGAACCGACGTTGGCGAAACCGCTTGTATTGGAGATATCAAAAGCCTCCATTCGGGAGAGTCCCTTGAGTCCCAGCAGATCTTCAATCTCCTTCACTGCACCAATGGTTCTGCCCTCTTCCCTGCGGATACGTTCTCTGTCCTGACTCAGTACCAGGGCTGCATTTCTGGCTGCAAGGTCAACCAGCTTTTCCTTGGAGCCTTTCAGCGGCACTCGTAAATGAACCCTGCTTCCCTTCTTGGCAGTAAGCCATTTCTCCACCAGCTCCATATCTTCTATTGACTCCTGCAGCATAATCTCTCTTGGGATAAAAGGAGTTCCTGCGTAAAACTGTTTTACGAAGCTTGTTAATATTTTATCAACAGAAGGTTCCTCTATCTGTGTCATATAGAAATGCTCTCTGCCAATGAGTTTACCATTTCGCAGGAAGAAGACCTGTACTACGGTCTCATTACCATCTATGGCAAGGGCAATGATATCCTTATCCTCCCCTATATTATCAGACATCTTCTGTGTTTCACTGATCTTTTTGATATTTTCTATCAGATCACGGTATTTGATGGCTTCCTCATACTCCATGGCTTCAGAAGCAGCCTGCATTTTTTCCTTCAGATCCTTGATGACCGGTTGATATTTGCCATTGAGGAAATCCAGCGCCTGCTCAATCTGTGCTGCATACTCTTCCCTGGATACATATCCCTGACAAGGCGCACAACACTGATTGATGTGATAGTTCAGACAAGGTCTTTCTTTGCCAATATCTGCGGGAAGTCTACGGTTACAGGTTCTAAGCTTGTAAAGCTTATTAATCAGATCTATGGTTTCTTTGACTCCTCCACTGGTAAAAGGTCCAAAGTACCTCGCCTTGTCCTTCTTCATCTGCCGAACCAGCAGAATACGGGGATATTCTTCTCCTACGGTTACTTTTATATAAGGATATGTCTTATCATCCTTGAGCATGGTATTGTACTTGGGGCGATTCTCCTTGATCAGGTTATTCTCCAATACCAGTGCTTCCAGTTCAGAGTCCGTTACAATATATTCAAACCGGGCAATGAGAGACACCATTTTGTCAATCTGCGGTCCCCTGCCGATATTTTCCTTGAAATAGGAACGCACACGGTTATGCAGGTTGATTGCCTTGCCCACATATAGAATCGTATCGTCCTTATCGTGCATGATATACACGCCGGGTTTGTTTGGAAGTTTATGAAGCTCTTCCTTTATGTCAAAATCCTGTGGCATTATAAGTCTCCTTCTATCTAAGCACTTTGCGTTGAAAGCAAAAAATCACTGCTTTTGTAAATTCAGTGATTTTTCGCTTTTCTATATCTTCTTATTTACTGATTCCATCTGGAACTGAATTGTGAATTCTCTTTGTCTGTATCTGTTCCCGACTGATTTCCTGCACTCTGCTGCTCTGTGGTATTATCACCCTGCATCGGCTGCTGCGGCATTGATTCCTGCTGCTGTGGCTGTCTGGGTGCAAAAGAAATCTCATTGCGGGGAAGATAAGGATTCACCGCCTGTTGTGTCGGACGGCTGCGAAGTTCTTCCGGTGTCGGAGCCTTCTCGTCATCCTCTTCCACAACTGTCTGTTTTGGAGCTTCCTGCTCTATAGCAGTCTCCTGTGGCTTTTCTTCCTTATTTTCTTCTTTCTTCTCTTCTTTATTCTCTTCCGGTTCAGGAAGTCCCTTAGCTTCTCTGTAAATCTTCATGAATTCCTTACCGGTAATGGTCTCTTTCTCAATCAAGTGAGCTGCGATTTTATCCAGAACATCACGATTCTCACGAAGCATCTGTAATGCTTCCTCATATGCGTCCTTAAGAATCTGCATCACTTCGTTATCAATCTCGGAAGCGGTATTATCAGCACAGTTCAGGGATGATCTGCCATCCAGATACTGACTCTCCACTGTCTCCAATCCCATCAGGCCAAACTTCTTGCTCATACCATAGCGTGTTACCATGGAGCGGGCTATGCTGGTTGCCTTCTCGATATCATTGGAAGCGCCTGTGGTTACTGTATCAAATACGATTTCTTCCGCGGCACGTCCACCAAGGAGTCCCACAATCATATCATGTAATTCTGCCTGTGTATTCAGATATTTCTCATCTTCCGGTACATGCATGACATAACCGAGTGCTCCCATGGTTCTTGGAACAATGGTGATCTTCTGCACCGGTTCCGAATTCTTCTGCAAAGCACTGATCAGCGCATGCCCTACTTCATGATAGGATACAATCTTACGCTCTTCCTTGCTCATGATACGGTCTTTCTTCTCTTTACCTACCAATACGACTTCTACCGCATTGAATAAGTCCTTCTGGCTGACAAATTCTCTGCCTTCCTTGACTGCGTTAATTGCAGCTTCGTTAATCATATTGGCAAGGTCAGAACCTACTGCACCGCTGGTAGCCAATGCAATGGCATCCAGATCTACAGTTTCATCCATCAGTACGTCTTTTGCATGTACTTTCAGGATGTCCACACGACCCTTTAAGTCTGGTTTATCCACGATAACTCTTCTGTCAAAACGTCCCGGACGAAGCAGCGCCTTATCCAGTATCTCCGGTCTGTTCGTTGCTGCCAGAACGATAATACCCTTCTTACCATCGAAACCATCCATTTCGGAGAGCAGCTGGTTCAGAGTCTGTTCACGTTCCTCATTACCGCCGCCGTACTTGGAATCACGGCTTCGACCAATCGCATCAATCTCATCAATAAAGATAATACATGGTGCATTCTTCTCTGCCTCCTTAAACAAATCTCTTACACGGGAAGCACCTACACCTACATATAATTCAATAAAATCAGAACCTGCAAGGGAGAAGAATGGCACATGTGCCTCACCTGCTACTGCCTTTGCAAGCAGAGTCTTACCTGTTCCGGGAGGTCCTACGAGCAGTGCACCCTTTGGAAGCTTCGCACCGATCTTGGAATATTTACCCGGATTATGCAGGAAATCTACGATTTCTTTCAGGGAATCCTTGGCTTCTTCCTCACCTGCTACATCTTTAAAAGTAATTCCTGTTTCTTTCTGTACATATACTTTGGCATTGCTCTTACCCATGCTGAAAGCTCCGCCACCACCTGTCATCTTGCGAAGCAGCAGGCTTAAAAGCCCCCACATCAGCAGGATTGGCAGAATATAGGATAAAATAGATAAAATAATACCGGAGCCGTCAGGAACAGAACCGCTTACTTCTACATTGGCATCCAGAAGACGCTGTGTCAGTGTATCATCATCCTCAATCTTACCTGTATGGTAAGTAATGGTAGGCTGCATATAGAATAAGGATACTGTCTGTTTACTCTTAGGATAGATCGTAATCTGGTTGGACTCGATCTTAACCTTCTCGACCTGTCCTTCTTCAATCATGGAGATGAACTGATTATAAGATATCTCCGTGTCTGTAGCCCCTGTAAAAGCCTTCATGAAATAGCTGATACATAATAAGGAAAGCAGTGCTGCAATCAGAAGAATCAGAAGATTCTGTTTCTTAGGATCTCTTCCGTTTCCATTACCATTGCCGCCTGAACCACCATTATTATTGCCATTTCCGCCTGAATTGTTGTTGTACTGGTTAAACTGATTATTGTCCATTGTATAATAACCATGCCTTTCGCAAACTTTATAGTCACGCGTCCCGGTTGTGCATGCTGCACGCAGACAGCCGCAATAACCGTTATAACGCATCTTTCAACTTCCCTACTCAGAAGTATTGCCCAAGTGAAAGTATTCAATTATAATTATAAGTTGTAAGAGTTTATAAATCAACTTTTTCTTTCTGAAATAAAAATTCGAACTATTAATATTTTATAAAAAATAGTAGATTTTTGACATCTGAGCGTTGTATAATACTCAGATGTGATTACAGAAAACGTGGTTTTTCCACCCATTAATATAGAAAGGAATCAAAGCTATGCCAGTAAAGTATGTATTCGTTACAGGCGGTGTTGTATCCGGATTAGGAAAAGGCATCACTGCAGCCTCCCTTGGACGTCTTCTGAAAGCCCGTGGTTATAAAGTGACCATGCAGAAGTTCGATCCTTATATCAATATCGACCCCGGAACCATGAACCCGATTCAGCATGGTGAAGTATTTGTCACTGATGACGGTGCTGAAACAGACCTCGATCTGGGTCATTACGAAAGATTTATTGATGAAAGTCTTGATAAGAACTCCAATGTGACTACCGGTAAGGTTTACTGGAGTGTACTGCAGAAGGAGCGCCGCGGCGATTATGGCGGAGGTACCGTTCAGGTCATTCCACACATTACGAATGAAATCAAGAGTCGTTTCTACCGCAATTTCACAGACCCGGATATGCGTATTGCAATCATTGAAGTCGGTGGTACAGTCGGTGATATCGAAAGCCAGCCTTTCCTGGAATCTATTCGTCAGTTCCAGCATGAAATCGGCAGAGAAAATGCTATTCTGATTCATGTAACTCTGATTCCTTATCTGAGTGCTTCTCAGGAAATGAAAACCAAGCCTACCCAGGCCAGTGTAAAAGAGCTGCAGGGAATGGGTATCCAGCCTGACATTATCGTATGTCGCAGCGAGCATCCTCTCGATCAGGGTATCAAGGATAAGATTGCTCTGTTCTGTAATGTACCGAATTCTCACGTATTACAGAATCTGGATGTAAAGTATCTCTATGAAGCACCTCTTGCCATGGAGAAAGAACATCTGGCTGAGGTTGCCTGTGAATGTCTCCACCTGGATTGTCCGGAACCTGATCTTGCAGACTGGAAGAAGATGGTAGATGACCTCTATGCTGCAACTCATGAAGTAACGATTGCCCTGGTTGGCAAATATACACAACTCCATGACGCTTATATCAGTGTCGTAGAAGCCCTCAAGCATGGCGGTATTCCCCAGCATACCACTGTCAATATCCGCTGGGTAGATTCTGAGCAGGTCAACGCAGACAATGTAGCAGATATTCTCAATGGTGTAGATGGCGTTCTGGTACCGGGTGGTTTCGGCGACCGTGGTATCGAAGGTATGATTGACGCCATTCATTATGCACGTACTAATAATATTCCATTCCTTGGATTATGTCTGGGCATGCAGCTCTCTATCGTAGAATACGCCCGCAATGTTGTTGGATATAATGATGCACACAGCGTTGAGCTCAACCCCAACACCACTCATCCAGTTATCGCACTGATGCCGGATCAGAATGGTGTGGAAGATATCGGCGGTACTTTAAGACTTGGTTCCTATCCATGTCATCTGGACAAGGCTTCCAAGGCTTATACCCTCTACGGAGAAGAGATTATTCATGAGCGTCACAGACATCGTTATGAAGTCAACAATGATTTCCGTGCAGCCCTTACAGATAAAGGCATGATGCTCTCCGGTCTGTCTCCTGATGGACGTATTGTAGAAATGGTAGAGATTCCTTCCCATCGTTTCTTCCTTGCAACACAGGCACATCCGGAATTAAAGAGCCGTCCTAACCGACCACACCCTTTATTCAGAGGACTTGTAGAAGCAGCTCTTGCATATAAAAACGAGAAATAATCACAATAGACCGAATCACTTTTTAGTGGTTCGGTTTTATATTTTTATGGTTATTTTTCATACAAATTTCATTACTTTTGCTTTGATCTTGGTATCGTTCACTCTATGGCACATCCTCTGGGTGCTCTCTATGATACACCACATGGTATTGCCAACGCTATCATCCTTCCTACTGTTATGGAATACAATGCAGAAGCTACTGGTGAGAAATATCGTGAAATCGCAAGAGCTATGGGTGTCAAGGGTGTTGACGACATGACTCAGGAAGAATACAGAAAAGCAGCTGTAGACGCTGTAAAACAGCTTTCTCAGGATGTAGGGATTCCTGCTGACTTAAAGGACATCGTAAAGAGAGAGGATATTCCTTTCCTGGCACAGTCCGCATATGATGATGCATGCAGACCTGGCAATCCTAAGGAAACCAGCGTAGAAGACATCACCAAGTTATACGAATCCTTACTTTAATTCAATCGTTACTATTAAGAACCCGTTCTTCATAGTTTCAATAAAACATACCACTCTCAAAAACCGCTGGCTCACAGAACCAGCGGTTTTTATACTATATGAATCCCTGTCTGTAAGCTGCAAGTAAAAGCTCCAGATCATGAATATTGTCCAGTATCTTCTTTCCATTATCCGTATCCTTGATCATGACACGATCAGGCTCCATTTCAAAGAAGTTTGAACTGGACTCTATGTCTTTGTTCTCAGTTAATACCTTCTCAATACTTTCAAAGGGCTGATGTGCTTTCAGGCGCATACCATGCGAATTATAAATTAGTGTATATCCTGCAATTCCTGTTGTCTTCTGGTATGCTTTACAGAAACCGCCATCAATTACAATGAGACGATTGTTGGCTTTTACAGGGGATTCTCCATCTGAAACCTTAATCGGTGTATGTCCGTTAATGATATGGGACATGGACGAATGTAAGCCAAACTCCCCAAGAATCCTCACGCATACATCTTCCTGCTGATAATACCGATAGTACGGATCTTTTGCTTCTTCCCAGGCTCTCTTATCTTCTACAAATGTCCTCTCAAAGGTCTTGATGTTCCTGCCGGATAACGGAGATTTCTTACCACACCACAGATACCACATGAAATCCAGTGCCGGTCTTGTTCCCTGATAAAAGGCAAGTCTTGCTACCCTTTGGGCATAATCCATATATTCCTTACCACAGTAGAACTTCTCTCCTATTTGAATGCCATCCAGATTGCCATTTTCATCCAGTGGAATACAACCATGAAACAGCAGATTCCCATTGTATACACGGTATATGCTGCCTTTTTCATACAGGAATTCCACATGATCCCGCAATACATGGCTGTTGCGGAAGGAAGCCCTCAAGTCTTCCATCACTTTTTGTTCCTCTTCGGACAATACATATGGCTGTTTAAAGTCTATTGTTGGAAAGTACGTATCATTCAGATCATATTCCTGTCCTTCTATGCATACAGTGCCTTTTCCAAGGTCCATCTTATCCAGCAGTAGGCGGTCATCCATATTGTATTCTGAGTGGCGCATAATAATCTGCCCTTCCAGCTTGAACAGAATAATGGAAATGGCTTTCAGCGCTGCCTTCATAGGTGTCAGATCGGGATACAGCTTCTCTGCAAAAAGAATCAGGGAGCGAAGACTGATTCCATAGGAATTCTCCAGAATCTCCATATTGCCGTATTTGATATTATTTCTCAACACATTTGCAATGCAGGCTTCGCTGCCACATGCCGCTCCCATCCACAGAATATCATGGTTTCCCCATTCGATATCCAGCGAGTGATACTTCATCAGCAGCTCAATAATTCTATCTGCATTACTTCCTCTGTCAAAAATATCACCCACGATATGCAGATGATCTACTGCCAGTCTTTTAATTAATTTGGTATACGCCTCAATAAAGGCATCTGCACTTCCTATGTCTATGATGGTATCTATGATCTTCTCATGATAGACATACTGGTTATTATCCTCGTCTGACTGCGCATGAAGCAACTCATCTATAATATAACTGAACTCCGGTGGCAGTGCCTTACGCACCTTTGAACGGGTATATTTGGATGAAAGCAGCTTCGCCAGCTCCGTCAGATTCTTCAGGGTCATTTTGTACCAGTACGGGGTAATCGCATTCTGCTCCTTTAACAGCTTGATCTTCTCTACAGGATAATAGACCAGTGTACAGATCTCCTGTCTCTCCTGCGCAGATAACCTGCTGCCAAAGATCATATCTACCTTCTCCTTGATAACTCCCGCAGCGTTATTCAGTATATGATAAAAGGCTTCATATTCTCCATGCAAGTCACTCATGAAATGCTCTGTACCCTTTGGCAGATTCAAAATAGCTTTTAAATTGATAATTTCCCTGCACACTGCGGGTATGGACGGATATTTCTCAGCTAAAAGACGCAGGTACTTCAATTTTTCTTCTGACAGATAAGGTGTATAAGAACTCTCGAAATCCATATTTCCTCCATTTTATAAGATATGTATTATTATATCATGAACTTCGTTCATGATCGTCATTCGCCGTTCGGGATGAGCATGCAAGCATGTTCCCCCTCACTAACGCTCATTATATCGTAATTATTGTGATGTATAACAATACGTTGTTACGGATTTAACAAGCATGAAAAAAAGACGCCTGATCTGTATCAAACGTCTTTTGTCTATTCAACTCTATGTTAATCCTGTATATTCGTCTGCTCATAGCAACATTATAGCATCCCGGTAACGTTTCTTACAAGAGTAAATTTATGCCTTATTCCTGTATTCTCCATCTGTAATCCTGTCTCCATATCCGCCTGGTCGGATATCCCGCCCAAGAATGCTGTGTGTGCCCTGTTTATCATAGGAATAGAGAAGATATCCCTCTGTCCGGTTCACATCCAATCTGTCATAAGCATTCGCCTGCTGCCATCCATCATCTACTGGAAGGCTTCTGGATGTTGCTCCTGCTCTTCCCTGTCTCTTTCTCCTCTGATTTCTGAATGCTATCTGTTCTCTTGCATCTCTCCTGCATCGGCTCTCGATCCGGTTCGCCTCCATTACGATCAGGTAGCCCGGCTCCTGCACTTGCGCATCATCCGGCTGTGAATGCTGTGCTGTATCTCTTCTTACAGGCTGCCGGACAGGCGGTGTAACTATCTGTGCTGCGGTCTGCATATAAAGCGCAATTGCTTCCTCTATGGATATTCTGTTTTCACAAATGTCCCGCGCGGGTACACTATGCCCGCGGTCAGGAATGTCATAAGAAACCGCCTGCAGAAGCCTTACCAGTCTTCTGCTGTTCATAGAATAGTCACCTCCGTGTGACGAATATGGAATATAACTCCTATCCATGGAGTTATAAATGGTAATGTGGAGTGAAGGATGTTGCAAAGGGACGAATTGTGCAGGTTCTATAATGCAACTCAGGCACGCTCTCGCTACGTGAAAAACGCAGCGGATACGTAGGTGTGCATGTGTCTTACGACCATGCGCACCAAGTACCGGCGTTTTTCAAGTGCCTGCTTATGCATTATAGAACCTGTACAATTCTGTTTCCAAAGTGATGTTCTTTCGCATATACCAGTGTGTTTCGTTTTACCTTACAGTCTCTGAATGATATATAGTTCACATATACATGTTTAGATACTATTTTATCTATACAGGTTTATACTCATACTATGTTTCAACTGCACTGCCAATATAATATATAAATATATCGACATTTTACAGCCTCACAAACAGTTAAAAATATAGCAAAAATATATTCAGAATACTCGTTTATTAATCTTCTGATGTGTGTTAAAATATAATTGTTGTGTGTATACATTAAGAAATTGTATGTACGCCTCATAATAATCAGTTTTTAACAAAATACTGAAAGGCAACATCAAATAAAGACAATGTTCTCTTATTTTAATAAGAGACATTGTCCACATTAACTTAAAACATGTAACTGCGAAACGTTATCTTCCATATACAGAATTGCACAGCGTTAACAATTGCATAAGCAGGCACTGTGCAATTCGTCCCCTGCATGTAACCCATTTTGCAGATTACAAAATTAGAAAGGAAATAACTATGTTTACAGAACAGAAATTAGAGCAACACTATTCTTCACTACCATCTGAGACCTTACATATTATCAGGGATGAGTACAAGTGGGCATTGGAGACTTGTGGTGTACACAGTGAAGAACAGATCAAATACATCGAGAAGACATTAAGTCTGAGAGGTGAAAGCCTGGCAGTCAGAGTCAACCACAAGATATTATTCCTGTGCAAATGTGGTCAGAGCCGTATCGTAACTACAGACCTGCCGGAAGACAAGATCAAGATGTTCATCTTTGAACAATACAATGTACCATGTCCTAAATGCCGCAACGTGAACATGTATACATGGAAATATATGGATTAATACTCAGTCCAGTCTATGTGAACGCATAATCTGTCTTACTGTCTGCAGAAGATATGGTTTTAATTCCTCAATGCCGACAGGTTCCTCATTCAGAATAGAACTGTAACAGCTGGAACTGATCATTTCGATTATGATATACATCATAATCTCAGGTTTCTCATATTTGACCGGGGAATTCTCAAACATGGCATGATAGAGCTCATAGAAATTGTTTTCTTCTGTTGCCCCGGCGACAGCGTTTGTAAAAATTCCCCAGCTGAGATTCTTGGCAATGAAGTTCAGAAGTGTAGTATCTTCCACGAACTGATTCAGGATATTGTCAATCATGGCAATAATATGCTCTTCCAAATCTGCCATTTCCCGGCTCTTTGTTTCTTCTTCTGCACGCTGAAAGATTTCATTTGATTTATGGACGATCAGTTTATCTCTCAGGTCATACTTATCTTTAAAATACAGGTAAAAAGTGCCTTTTGCCACACCTGCTGCTGCGGTAATATCAGCCACCGAGGTCTTGGTCAGCCCCTTGGTCGTAAATAGGAGAAAGGCAGCATCCAGTATGGCTTCTCTCTTTATTTTCTTATTATCTTCCAGTTTGCCCATTAGATCATCTCCCTTTCTATACGCCTGCTAAAAGGCATCTGCCTCCGGCAGGAAAAACGGCAGCGGAAACCAGCCCTGTGGCGCCTGATACAGCGCACTTTCTTTACTCTGCATTGCAATATAATAATAACTGGTGGTTAGTTCCTTTACCAGCGTTAAACCATCATACATAATCTGTGCCGGTTCTGTCGTCTTTTCCACACAGATGTCCTTTTCCGTAATCGTTATCTTAATAGTTTCCGTATTCTGGTCTTCTTTTATTCCCAATACGAAAGTACCTTCCTGTAATGATGTATACTGCCTTTTCCAATGCAGAAGAAAGGCAATGACGCTTTCATACTGAAGGATTCTAATCTGATGTGACATCGACACCGTATAGTAATCACTGATGTGGTCCAGCAGAGGAAGTTTGGCAGTCTCATCCATACCAACATTGATTCCCAGCTCGTCTATATCCATCTCTTGCATATATGCATAGATAACCGCGGGCAGAATCTGCTCATCCAGAAGTCCAATCTCATACAGGGATGATCCATCCGCAGAAGTATTAAGATAACCAACACACTTTTCTTCCAACATAACAGCATAGAGATCGGCTCCCCAGCTCTGCATACACGGATAGAAGCTGTCTCTCTCTCTTGCTGTCACATTTCTTCTGCTATATATCTCATATATACTGTCCAACAGATCATCTTCTGCACTTTCGATCAGTTGAAACACCGGTGTTTTCAGATCAGCAACCGCTGAACATGCATGACGGATACTGTCAGAAGTGACATTAAAGCAGTATTTCATACCGGCTTTTTCAAAGCCATAATGCTGATAACGATGTCTGTTGCCGTCCAGAATGATCATATCATATCCCTGACTGCGCATATCCTCCTGTGCCTTAGCCATCAGTTCAATCATATAACCCTTGCTTCTGGCTTTCGGATGTACACTGACTGTTCCGATATAGCCGCATTTCAGGGACAGATCACCCGCTGCCAGTGTCAGCGGATACACATCTACCAACGCCTGTATAGCGCCTTTTTCCCGCATTACATGATGTGTCACGATATGCTGTCTTGCCTGTGAATATGCCTTTGGCAGAATTGCCTCAAAATCCGTACTTCCAGATGACAAGCTGAATACCAGGTCTGCGAAATCCAGAATCTCCTGACTGGTCTGGTGCATCTCCTTACTATATACCGCCATTGCTCTTCCTTCTTTCCTCTACGCAAAAAGCCTGACACGTTACTGCATCAGGCTTATCTTCTATTCTATGTTCTATGTAACTATGTTTCGTGTATCTCTTATGAAGCAGCACTCTTGCGAGTCTTCTCTGTACTCTTGGTTCCTGCTGTCTTAGCCGGTTTAGCAGGTTCTGTCTCCGGGAAGAAATTCTTCGGTGTTACATCTGCATAGCACAGGGAGCAATAACCATTAATCGCAGCACCATTACTTACCTGAATGGACTTTGCCTTGATATCACTGTCTACAATAGCTTTATCTCCCAGCGTTACCGTTCCCTGAATATCCAGCTTACCCTGGATTGCTCCATCTACCATAAGATTCTTGGCACTGATATCGCCCAATACTACGGTATTCTCGCGGACGTCTACTCCTTCTGTGCAATCAATCTTGCCTTCTATAAAAGCATCCTTCGCATTCAGTTCATTTGCCTTAATATTGCCATTTATATTACTTCCATATATATTGACCTTATCGGTTGACTGGATGTCGCCATTCATTGTACCATACATGTCCAGTTTACCGGTAATTTCTATATTACCATTAATAATCGTTCCTTTGGGAATCAATGCTGCCTCTGTCTGTCTTGTGTCACCATAATTATTCATATTGCTTAACCCCTTTCTATCCCCCAGCCACTCTCTCTTATAGCTGTATATCTCTATTTAATCTTATTTGCATGAAAAAATCAACCTCTTTGTGCATGAAATATGACTTTTCAAACTGTACACTAAAATATATTTAAAATTGTGTATTTCTAAAAAGTCACTTTTCACTATACTTATGTACAAACATAAAAAATGTATCAAATGATAAAGAAACGAGGTATATGTTATGAATGAAAAAAACAACAAAGTCTATAAAATCGCTTTGACAGGTCTGATGGCTGCACTTTCCTATGTCGTATTTACTTTCCTGCAGATTAAGATCACACTCCCCGGCGGTGATGCTACCAGTATTCATCTTGGTAATGCTGTCTGCGTTCTGGGTGCTCTGCTTCTTGGCGGCGTATATGGCGGCATTGGCGGCGCAATTGGTATGACCATTGGTGATTTGTTAGACCCTGTCTATATTGTATATGCACCTAAGACATTCCTTTTAAAGTTCTGTATCGGTCTGATTACTGGTCTGATTGCCCACAAATGTGGTAAGATCTCTACATCTAATGATAACAGGCATGTACTGAAATGGACTATCCTTGCAGCTATCGGCGGTCTGCTCTTCAATGTAATCTTTGATCCATTGATCGGTTATTTCTACAAGCTGCTTATTCTTGGCAAACCGGCTGCAGAGCTGACTCTTGCTTGGAATGTAGCTGCTACATCCATTAATGCTGTAACATCTACTATTGTATCTGTAGTTGTATACATGGCAGTTCGTCCCGCTCTTAGAAAGGCAGGTATGCTTCCTGTCATCGGCAAAAAGTCCAAATAATTATCTGTAACTTACAACAGGAGCTTAAATAAGCTCCTGTTTTTTATTGCAATATTCTATCTATTCTGTCTCTGACTGGAGCCAGCTCTCCCATTCCGGATGCTGCTTCTTCCATTCTTTTGCGTGCTTCATCTGCCTGTGTATTCTTCCCCTGATCTACATATACCCGATACTGATATGCTGCCTCATAATACTGTGCCACTGCATAGCATTCCTGCAGGTCTTCATCCGGTTTTACTCCCAGTGCTTCATTTGTATAATAATAATTCAGGCATTTCTCATACTCCTGCTGTTGTATATATTGCAGAAATACAATCGCCCTTTTACTGTTATTACTCAGATCAAACGTATAATCTGCGATAAACATGGCTTCTATCGTTATGATACATGTGAGTAATACAATACATATATTTAATATTTTAGAAAGTGTCCCGGACTGCTTGTTTCTAATCTTCATTCTGCAATAGCCTTCCTATGATAATCTGATTGATCTGTGCCGAAGTCATTTCGGGAAATGGCTCCACATCTTCTCTTGTCAAAGGCAGCTTCTCCACCAGAAGATCGGATACTCTGTCCCTCATCTGCTGTAGACTTTCTCTGTTCTGATCACTTATAGCACCCTCATATTTCTTATATTGATCCAGATATGTTCTCTGATAGAAATCGGCAAGCTTTTCTGAAAGATACAATGCACTGTCTTCCTTATAATCCCCATAATCTGTCAGCATCTGAACCGCCTGTTCCACATATCCATAGGAATTGGCACACCAGAAAACAGGATAGTAAGCCTGAAAATCACCCTTCTCCGTATCTGTCAGATGATAATATTCTCCATACTCAAACAGTTCACTGTATTGTCCATTCTCCAGATACGTCTGAATCTGGCTGCGCACTGCATCATAATTCTTACTTGCCTGATGTCTTCTTATTATTTTCTCCAGACTTCCTCCTGAAAGCGCAGAAGCAACGAAGATATAGAGAATGATGAGAAAACCAATTATCCCAAGCAGCATACCCTTTCTGGATATTCGTGCAAAATGATGCGTCTTGTCCAGGACCTCTTTCTTCGTACTTTGATACGCTCTATCGTATTTTCCCATGGCTTTGCCATGTTCCTTTTGAAATTCTCTGCTTAATTCCTCATCATTCTTCATTTATGATTGCTTCCTTTAGCTGCTGTACCTGCGCCCTCTCATCTATTGCACTGTATAGATAAACAGCCAGTGTAAGGGCAAGAAGTGTAAGTATCGTTCCTATGATAAGCTTCGCCACAAAGACGCCTTCCCTGCGACTGTCCTTATGCTTCACATTCTGAAGATCTTCCAGATTATCCCGAATCCTGCCAAGATCCCTCATGTATGCCTTTTCTGCCCCTCGCAGATGTATGGTGCCACAATATGGGCAAGTCTCCAGCTCATCATCAAACATTGCTCCACAGGAGCTGCATTGTACTTTATTTTTCATTGGCTTTCTCTCCAAATAACAGCAGCATATCATCCTTTTTCATATTACTGAGATTGGCTGCCTCTTCTTTCGTCAGCCCAAAATACGTCTGCAGATTGGCATTCATGGCATCATAAATGGGCTGTAATCTGCGTGCTGTCTCTTCCTCACTGACCACATCCCTCGCCTTATAGTGCAGGGAATACACATCATAGAACTCTGGAAGCAGACCACAGATATCTTCCAGTTGTTCGTTTCTGTCATATACATTATCAGCCGCCAGATACTGATTGATATGACTGTTCAGAAAATAATAGATCTGCGCCCCTTCCATAACCGGATAATATTCCAGAAAAGGTCCCGCCGTCCATCCTGTAAGGTGATAAGAATCACAGTAAGCGTAGAACTCGTAATATTTTCCTGCTTCCAGATAATTCTCCATCTGCGCCTTTACTTCATCATAGTGGTCAACTGCCCATTCCTGCTTACGCAGATAAGCCCTGCTTTCTGCATGAAAGCCTACAAAAAGCAGCACTACCACCAATACAGCCAACACGCCGCAAGTGATACCTCTGACCATATAGGAAGACGATTTTCTATCTGTATCACTGACCTGTTTATGCGTACTCTGGTAGTCCTGTGCATAGAATTTTCTATCCCTGATATGACGTTTTGCCGCATAATTGACAGCACCACAGTAAGGGCATACTTCATCTGAAAGCTTCAGATCCGCCCCACATTTTTTACATTTCATTTATGCCTCCTCGATCACTGCCTGTTCCAGAAGCGCTTCGATATCAGCACCTTCCATATCCAGCCCCTGCGCACTGACAAAGTGGGAATGTTGTATTCCATATAGTTTGCACAACGCATTCACATACTGGAATCCGAAATTGCAATCTCCTATATAACCACCGCTGGTCGTCACGTAGTACATATCCTGTGCCTGACATAATCCTACAGGCGTTCCATCCTCAGCGTAGGCAAATGTAATACCGACCACGCTGGCTGCTTCCAGAAATATCTTGAGCGATGCCGGAAAAGACATATCCCAGTAAGGGGCTGCAATCACGATCATATCTGCCTGTGCCATAGCATTGGCATAGTCAAACATACTGTCCTCATATATGCCATTTGCCAGCAGCTCATCTCTTCTTTGTAATCTCTCATAATTCAAAGGAATCAGATTCTCTGTAGAAAGTCTGATTTCTTCGATCTTAAAAGCCATATCCTTTTGATTCGCTTCTTTGATACTTGTCAAAAGCCTCTCACACAAGGCAAGTGTCCTTGAGTCCTTACCTCTTACACAGGCATTGATAAATAGAAGTGTTGGCATGCTCTTTGTCTGCCACTCAAAATGTGATTAAATATGCTCGCATCGAGATAATGTAAGTTCTCACGAACATTACTTACTATTTCATCGTGTATGCT
>ERZ780166.330-NODE-330-length-40268-cov-6.523139_pt1 | contig 40268 bp, 35 predicted proteins | sample MGYA00511366_ERZ780166 | MGnify/ENA primary metagenome ERZ780166 (study PRJEB29588, sample SAMEA2162231) | human gut metagenome | biome: human gut; feature: human-associated habitat; material: faeces | place: Denmark | collected 2008/2010 ...
TGATTTTAGTATATTATTTTGAGCGTGGGGTGTCAAGTTTTATTATACAACATCACTGCGTCGAAACGCACATCTCGCAATGTGAGGTCATCACTCTGATAGCGGACATTCGTTTTCAGAGAATTTAAGTTGTCAATCTGCTCGGTATTCGCAAGAAATTTAGCTTTATCAAGACCCAAATCACGGCAGATTTTGTTTGCCGCAAGGTCCGCTTTTGCCTGTGAATAGCCGAATTCCTCACGCAAAATCTGAATAGTCTGCGCCTTGTTTTCAGAGCTGAAAGAAAAAGACTTGCCGAGTTGCTCATCAGAAATTGTTACGCCGTCCTTGTTTTTCTGAACATCAAGGTTTTCGGAAATTTCCTTGTGCATTTTCTTGTAATCTTCCTTGATAACCGCCGCTTGTTCGGCAGCTTCGGCAGGATACACGCATTTGATTTTGCCGTCAGCAGCCTGCATAAACTGACACTCAATTCCGCTTTCCTCAAAAGCGGCTTTCATTGCCGTAACATTATTCGGACTAACCGTGAAGCATTTTACGCTCTGCGGAGCTTCTTTCAGTCGCTCCTGCATAATCTCCTGCGTTATCTGTCCGATTATGCCTTTGTCACGGTTAAGGAACTCAATAGAACGCTTGTCGCCGTTTCCGACCACAGCAACAGGAATATTGTACTGCTTTGCTTTCTTAACAAAAACGTCAACATCTCTCGAAAGAATATTGCTTGTAGTGGAGATACCGCTTTTCGTTTTCTGAGCCTCTACAAACAGAGCCTTGTTTGATACTGTGCCTTTGCTTGCGATGTTGGAAATCGTTTCTCCCACGCTGTTGATGTTGTCAACGGAACGGTGGTACACTTCCTGCAACAGCTTTTCTATCAGAGGAGCAAGCATTTTGATTAGTTCAACGCTAACCTCAATTACCTTTTGTCCCGTTGACAAAGCCGCAGAGCCTACTTCATCTGCCATGATAATTCCTCCTGTTCTTTGTGCTATTTATAGCACATTTCGGGTTTTGGGTACAAAAAAAGCGGAGAACTTTTACATTCTCCGCTTTACGCATATATTCAGTTGTTATAATTAGTCAGAAGACAAAATAGCCTTAATCTGTTCATCGGTCATGCCACTGGCTTTCATCTTTTGAATTATTGCAGCTTCGCCTTCCGCTCTGCCTTCCGCTCTGCCTTCTGCTTTGCCTTCTGCAATACCTTCCGCTTTCGCCTGCTTAAGCGCAGAGGCTTCGTCGTGGAGAGCCTTTTCACGCAGACGGGCAAGCTCACGGATTTTTGTATCTTCGCTCATATCATAGATTACTCTTACAGCCTTTTGGATAATCGGCATACTTGTTGCTTCTACCATTTCAAAATCCTCCTCACTGTCAGCGTTAATAAATTGCAGCCATTGCTCACGAGTGTTTGTGGGCTTTTTGTTTATTTTCTTCAGCTCGAAAAAGTGCATACAGAATTTGTCCGAGAAAACCTCGTCCTTGCCCTTTATCATTGCCGCAACCTCGGTATGATAATCGTCGCCCTCGAACATATTGAAGTTGATAATGTTTATCGTTATAGTCTGCTTGAGATTGCCATAGTCCTCGCCGCTTTTCAGTTCCGAGGCGTACAGCTTTGCCCAATAGAAAAGCGTTCTATCACGATAATCGGTATCGGTTTTCACCTGTATTTCGACATTTACAAGCTTATCGTCAACGTTCAGGCTTAAATCAAGTCTGCTGAATTTGCTTGCAATTGTTTCGGGCGGAAGTTCGGGATTTGAGATTACGATTTCCTTAATGCTTTCGGGCGGTATATCCAGCATACTCGCCACAAACGAGTGCAGCATATCCTGATGTTCGGTAAACAGTTTCTTGAAAATAACGTCCAGCTTTGCGGACACAACATTTCTTCCCATACGGCATTCTCCTTTCGGGATACACTTCTTCAAGTATATTATACCATTATTCTTTTGAATTTGCAATATGCTTTGTGATAATTTATGTTAAAATCCTTATTATCATTTTCACCTCAACGTTTGTGTTTACCGCCATTATCCTGCTTAATTGTCTTTAACGCTTGCGGTTTCTGAGCAAGTCTTAATTTGCTCCGCAGTTCGTCACGCTTCTTCACATACGCTTTTGAAAGTTCGGGATTTTGTCGAAATACGCTGTTTACCTCGTCGATTTTCTCACGAAGCAGCTTGCAGTTTGCTTCTGCCTGCTGTAATCTGTCGGAAATTGTAGGCTTAAAGGCTTTCACCATATCCTCGCAAGAGCCGCTGTATTCGATAAGTTTCGGGCGGCTTCCCAGCGGGACATCATTACTCCATTTGGAGAAACCGTCAACAAGCGTGGGAACTCTTTTCAGATGTTCATAGGTATCGCTTATTGCGCCGCCGTATTTTGAAATAAGCTCAGACTTGATGTACCGTCCCGTTTCAAGGAAACGGTTAATCATTCTGCCGAGAGCCTTGTTTCTGTCAAGTTCGTTGAAATGCACATACACGGAATAGCCTTTCTGTTTTGCCGTTGCAATAATCTTTTGCAGCTCTGTACAGTCGCCGCCGACACGGGGATATGTGATATTCTCACCCTTGTTCAAGGCTGAAAACAACTGCCTGTCCGAGATTAATTGGCTTTCCTTGTGGACAACACCTGCGCCCCAACCGTCGTTGTATTCGGGGAGCAGGTTCTTTGCCTCGTCGCTGTCGATTATCCTTGATTTATACATCTCGGAAATAGGCTCGACAAGGGCAGAGGACTTGCCCGACGCAGGTAAACCGACCACAATATCCAAACGCCTGTCCATTCGGATTTCTCCCGAAAAAGAAACAGCACCGTTATCCTTTGTAACGGCACTGCCCATATTCTGTAATCTGTTGTACACGCCTTGCTGTATGCCCTCACGGTCCTTTATCATAATCGTCGGAACTCCGTTGCCCAAACAGGAATTTGCTTCTCGGATTTCTTTCAGACCCGATATTTCCGCTTCGGAAACGCTCTCGCTTGCCGCAAGCCGTTTGAGAACGCTTTGCATTTCTTCCGAAACAGGCTCGCCCGTCAGCTTGTTAATCATATCAATCTCCCCATAAACGAAAAAAAAGCGGAGAACCAAGTGGCTCTCCGCTTTCTATGTCATATATTCAGTTGTTATATATCGCTCTCGGTTAATACACCGTCGGCTATCATCTGCCGTTCCTGTTCTTCAAAGGGCATATCCCAAATCCTGTCCTTGTGAGCAAACGCCCAGTTCAGCACCTGGGTGAATTTCGGGTTGAAATTTTCGTAGTATTTCTTTCCGCCAAGTTCGTCCATATATCGGATAGACCACGCTGATGTGAACTCGCTCCACTCGACTTCCTCAATGCCGATTGCGCTGAAACCTGTTGTAGGTAAAGCCATATTGCGCTCCTTTCACAAATGCCGTCTGTAATTATATTATACAACAATATTTTGCTTGTGTCAAGGTGATTGTGTGCTATATATAGCACTTTTACAACCTATCCGCAAGACCACGCAGCACTGCAAAGTCATCACTTTTTACAAGCAGAAGCAATTCTTCAATGTAACGGGAGAGTGCGTTCGCTTCGTCTGAGGTGAGGACAATACCGTCGCATTCATCTTCGGTATCTTCCTCCTCGTCCGTTTCTTCCTCGTCAGGCTCATCTTCGCTCAGATTTTCAGCAGCTTGCTTTTTCTGCATAGCCCGAACCTCTTTGTGCGTGATGTTCGGCTTTTCGGAAATGATTTCTTCCTGCTTTTCGGGAGTGAGTTTCGCAACCTCGTTTGCAGTGGAGATTGACATATCGCCCGACTTTACCGCCTGTTCCACGGCGGGAACAGCATTGTGCTTGATATTGTCGAGCTTTCCGACCTGCGCTGCCGAAACGTTCAGAGCCTCGGCTATCTTGTCCCTAATTCTTCCCTTAATCGGCTTTCCTGCGGCTTCAAGCTCCTTGAAAATTCTCGTCAGCTCCTCGTACTCCCGCATTGTGTCTGCGTCCGTGTACTTCCGCTGTGTGGCATTCAGCATTATAAGGTCAAGTTCTGTTTCGGTTTTCGGCTTTGCACCTTTGATGAAACAGGGGACTTTGGTGTTTCTTCTTCGACCGTCCCCGATAAGCTGTTTAATTGCCGCCAAACGTCTATGTCCGCTGATAAGCTGATACTTGCCGCCGTCCTGTTCCGCAACCACAAGTGCCGTCATCAGCCCCTGTCGTTCAATATCCTCCGCCAATGCCTCGACCTCGGAGATTTCATAGAAATTAGCCTTGTTCGGCTCGATATTCTCCACATCAATCATCTTCAAGCGGTCAATGTAGCTGTCGGCATTTACCGTCTGAATATCCGCTGTTATTGCGCTGTCAAGCTGAAATTTTCTTCCCATACTCACTCCGTCCTTTCCAAGATTTCCTTTGTCAAATCTTCATACGCCTGCGATGCCGCTGTCCACTTCATATATTCTTTTGCCGTCAGACGGAAACTGAACGAGTTTTTGATTACTCGGCTGAAAGGGACGGTAGTTCTAAGCACCTTGTTTCCAAGCAAATCCGAAAGGAGCGCAAGCAGCTCGGTATCCGCAGGATTTTCCTTGTCAAACTTGTTGACTATACAGCCGCCGAATTTAGCATTGCTGTCGGCAAGTGCGTTTGTAACCGTCGGCATACCCTGTATTGCGAACGTTCCGAGTTCAATTGGGACAAATACGCTGTCGCAGAGCGTTATGACCTTTGTGGTAAGAGCATTAAAGGCGGGCGGCATATCGAGAATAACAAAGTCGTAACTGCCGTCAACTTCAAGCACCTTGCGGATATTTGCGGTCTGTTCTTCCTCGAAAAGCCGTACAAACTGCGCTGTTATGAGGTTTAAGGCGGGCGTAGATGTAAGTATGTCGATATTCGGGTATCGTGTGGAGCTTACCGCAGATACAGGGGAATAATCAGCGTGAATAAGTGCCATATCCAGACCTGCCTTCGGTTCGGCGAAAAAGCGTGAGCTGTTAGCCTGTCCGTCAAAGTCGATTACCAAAACCCTGCCGATTTCTGCGAGTTCGTTGGCAACGTTTATAGCCGTGGTGGTTTTCCCAACGCCGCCTTTGTTGTTGTAGAGAGCGATTGTTTTCATAAAAATGTCCTTTCCGTGCTTTTCAGCACCTTTGTTAGGCAAAACCGCATAATTATTGTCGAGTGATTGCGCCGCAGATTTTTCGTCAGATTGTGCAATTGAGTGCAGGCAGGCTGGTCTGTCGGTCAACCCCTCTGTCACCTTCGGTGACACCTCCCCCACCGGGGGAGACCACGCCTGTCAAGCGAAATTTGTGCAAGATGGCGGAAAAGATGCAAGCAAGCACCGACAAAGCCCGAAGGGCGTTAATTGTGCGGGATTGCCGCAAGCTCATCTGAAATCGTACTTCACCATAGCCGTATAAAAGCTGCTCATCGTTATCGGCGCATTGTAAAGAGCAGTTATCAGGTAGGAACGAATGTTCCGAATATCGCTTGCCGAACGGTCCATTGCAAGCAGAACGTACTCGATATGCTCGCTGTTCAGCTTCAGAAACCGTGATTTGACAATTTCTTTCGGACAGTTCTCGCCGTTCACTCGGATAAAATCGCTGTGGGAACAGATAACATCAAGCATTATATTCAGGATTTCATCGACCCGTTCGACATCACTGCCTTTTTTGCTGTCAATCAGGCAATCATAGTCAATGTTCTCTTTCAGAACAGCGAGATACTCGTTTCGTTCTTCAAGGAAATATTTTTGCTGCTCCTGTTCCTCAATCCTATCTGTCAAATCGTCTTTTGATTGATTGATAGATTGATTATTTTCTTTTGATTTTTTATCTTTAGATTTATATAATAGGAGCGTTTCGGGAGTTTCTTCGGAGTAAGCTCCGAAGTTTCTTTGGAGCAATGGGTGAAGTTCCTCGGCAGCTTGCTCCGCAGTTTCTTCGGAGCAAGGAGGACTGTCCTGCTCAACGACGTACGTTTCCTGCTCCGCAGATTCTTCGGAGCAAGGGGAGAGTGCGGTTTCGGCTCTCATTTCGCCCTTGCGTTTCTTTTCGTACGAGAGAGCTGCGTTTGGCTTTATGCAGTCGCATTTGGCACTGCCTTGGGCAATCAGATTATTTAGCAGCTTGATATTCTCGATAATTCTGAAACTGCGTTTTGCGGGCAAGCCACGGTTCTTGCTTTCAATCAGACCTGCCTTTACAAGATTTGCAATGCAGCGTTTCTGCTGATACTCCGATAAAGAGGTGCTTTCCTCAAGGTCGGGAACGGTTGAGTAGAACCACCCGTCATCGAGCTTGTCTGTCCGCTCATAGTAGCTGCACTTAGCAATCAGAGCAGCGTAGACAGTTGCCTCCGAAAGACCGATAGCGTGAGCCAACGGTCGGTTTATCGTCAGCGTGTTGTTTGGATTAAGAACTTGGAATATTGCTTCCATAAACTTCTCCCTTTCACGTTTTATGGATTATATGAATTTTGGCATAAAAAAAGAGAGCGCACCCGTAGGTACGCTCTCTAAAAGTCTATATACCAAATGGTGCATTTATATACAACGAGGTTGTAAAGGTACGCCATTGCATATAAATCCTGTCCATAGTTTGTCCATAGTTATTTCAAAAAAGGTTTACTTTTTTGATTATGCTTCAAAAAGCAAAAGTCTTGTTTTTGGCTCTGTTATGCGAAATTCGCAATACTTCGATAATGTTCAAAAAGAGTATGCCACAATTCAATTCCCGTACGGGTCACCACACACAAGGCTCAGAAATGACGTTAAATCGCCATTTCTGAGTTCTTTTTTACCCTGATACGGCTTCTGTCCTTTACTTGTCCTTTATACAGCTTCGGGCTGTCCTTTGTTCGTGTCGTGCTTCTTGAAGTCAAGCACCGATGCGATAGCATCTCCTGCTCTCGCCTGAACCTGATTGAACACATGACAGTAGATAGAAGTCGTGGTAGTTATCGTCGAGTGACCTAATGCTCCCGACACGGTGGCTGCGTCCACGCCCTCATTGATGAGAGCCGAGGCATAGAAGTGTCGCAGGGAGTGAATATCACAGAAACGGAAATTGTTTTCTTCACAGAATTCTTTGAGCCAGAAATACGGTGTATTGTTGTTCATCGGTCTGCCGTCCCACTTTACGAACAGGCGGTCATAGTCCTGCCATTTCGTGCCGAGCTTTATACGCTCCTCGTCCTGTTCCGCTTTATACTCACAGAGCAAATCCATGACGCTCTGAGGAAATTTCAGCGAACGCTGAGACTTCTTCGTTTTGGTGGTGTCGGTGTAGATGCCTTTAGAAGCGGTGTAGTTGCTTGTCCTGCGGACGCTGATAACATTATGCTCCCAATCAACGTCCTTCCATTCAAGGCCGAGCATTTCTCCACGTCTGAATCCGCTGTATATCGCCAAAGTAAAGAAAGTGCGGTATTTCAGCGGTGCGGTTTCAAGGAGCTGAAAGAGCTGTGCGACTTCTTCGAGAGTGTAGATGTCCTTCTCCTTCTTCTCGCCCTTCGGAACGGTAACACGCTTGCAGGGGTTATCGGTGAGCATTTCCATTTTTACAGCGTAGCTGAACACATCGCTGATGAACGGCTGTCTTTCTCGACAGCGGTCTGCCGTTTTTCAGGCTTTTGCCGTTAAGTGCCAGATCGTTGATAAACTGCTGGATATGACGGCTGGTGATCTTGTCAAGTCTGAGGTGTCCGATTGCAGGATACACCCTCACCGTGAGCTGTTTCATACGCTCATAAGACGTATTTCTGAGATTGAGCTTTGCATATTCTTCAAACCACTGCTCGGCAAAATCCTGAAACTTGATGTTTGCAGTGACATGACCTTTCATGCACTTGTCCTCAAAGAGGATCGCCTGCTTCTGAAGCTCTTTCTCGATCTGCTTCTTGTTCATACCGTCCGCAGGTTTCCATGTCATGGTCTGAACCACCTGATTACCTGATGTATCATATCCGCAGGAAACTCTGATCTGATAGGAGTTTCCTCTTTTTCTTATCGTAGCCATAAGTTGATTTCCTTTCTGTCAACATAGATTTTATGGCATACTCCTGTTACTCTAATCATAGCGCGCATTTGCCCGTATGTCAAGTAAAATATTTATTCTTTTTATCAAGAGTATGCCCAAATCTATGTCCTTTGTTCTATGGTGTTTGTGGATTTTCTGTATGCTGACGCTCAAACAGCGTAAAATCGCAGTTCTCAGCGTACAGATTTATCTGTTTGCTGTCTGTCCGTTGAAGTAGGCAAGCAAGTCTGCCTTGTTGATGAGCATTTTGCCGTTCACACCGTCACCCGTTCTCAGATACGGCAGTTTTCCCTGCTTGATGAGCTTGCGGACGGTATGCTCGGACAGCCCCCTGACCGCTTCGGTACATTCCTTGACGGTCAGCATCTCAACAGCTTCGGACTTGACCTCAGACACCTGGTCGGGATCATTGGCTTCGATAAGTTCGCTCAGGATATTTACGAGCTGAGCGATAAGCTCGTTCTTTCTGTTTGTTGTCATAGTTGTAAAAACCTCCATAGCAGGTACTTCCCCTGCTTTCTATCTTGTTTATATGTTATTCCAGCACGTTCTTTCTTGTTGTGCTGTTATATTTGTACTGCTGATAATCGGTACTCAGCCCGCAGGCAGAAATAAAAGCCTCAGCCTTTTTCAACTTGCGGGACAGCTCGTCCTCACGGCTGATACGCTTTGTTTCCTTTTTCAGCTTCTCACGGGTGAAAATTCCCTTTTGCTCCTCGGCTTGCTTGTAGGAAGCGAGTTTCGAGGAAACAGTAGACAGCTTTGCTTTCAGTTCATCACGCTCCCGTACAGCTTCATCACGTTCCTTACGGAACTTCTTTGTCTGCTTCTGCGATGCAACTTCTTTCCTTGCAAGGTCGGTGACGTTCTGCCAGTCCTCCTGTGACACTGTGACCTTACCGCCGAACACGGTCTTTCCCGTTTCAATGCTGTCGATCTCCGCAAGTTTAGCAGTTTTCTCCTTGACAGCTTTAAGCATTTCTCGCTTCTCGCCAAGTTTCGCTTTGACCTGAGCATTCTGCTCTGCAAGTTCGTCAGCCTGCCGACGCTGTTCCTTGTACTCCTCAACTTCAAGCGTACCTCTCGCCTTTTCGGGAGCGAGGGGCTTGATGCCGTGTTCAAGGCAGATCTTATTCAGCACTTCGACCTCGGCAGCTCGCCAACGGTCAATAGCCTGCTTGCCTTCACCGAAGCTCATTTCTTTCAGAGCCTGGGCGATACCGTTCTGTGTGTCTTGCCCACGCTTGTAATGCCCAACAGGAATGTAGTCAATGTGCAGGTGTGGAGTTGCCTCGTCCATGTGCAGGACGGCATTAAAAACATAGAAGTTCGGGTTGCGATCCTGGAAACTTTCCATGTACTCTTTCAGGCAATCAGCCACAAGCTGAAAGTCCTCAGTGCCGTATCCCGAATCTTCCATCTTGCCAATCTGCACAACGTCCTCATAAAAGCTCTTACGTTTGTCGGCGGCAGTGCGGACAGTGTTGCTGGGCTTCACACCAAAAAGGTGTTCGTAGTAGCTGCCGTGTATCATACGATCATTCCTTTTCTGCCGAGCATTATATCGCTCAGTGGATTCAGCAAAAAGCTGCTCGTATGCTTCACCGATCGGCTGACGCACAAAGGTGATGTTCTGCGGAGTGCGGAGCGGATCAACATTGTCCGCCACGAACTCCCTGTTATTGTGAGTCAGAGACCCCTTTCCCTGACCGAATGAGATTCTTTTCTGTTTCATAGTTTTGCCTTTCTTGTTCATTGGATTTACTTCTCTCTTTCTACGAAATCCAATCAAAAAATCATAGGCATCAACTCCTTTCATGACCGCTGAGGCGGAAGCCCTGACGGGCAAATTTTCCCTGAACGACACAAGGTATGGTCGCAGGGAAAAAGCTGCGAAGCAGCGATTACAAGGGTGCAGAGCGCCGCTTGTAACTCCGTAGTACTTGCGGCAGCATCAGACCGCCACAAGAACTACTCCGCCCTGCGGGGCTAAGACGGCTGAGGTCACAGCCGAAAATGTGGACACAGTAATGCAAAAATCCGCATTACATTTTTTCAAAATCAGCATTTCAGAAATGATGATTCTGCTCATGAACTTTCGCTCAAAAGTGAGCTAAAGTCTATGCGATTATCCTCAATTTTAACTCGGACAAAAATGTCCAAGTTCGCTATCCTGAATCAGAACGGCAGCTCGATCTCAACACCGAGCGTGTCAAGCAGATAGTCTGTCTCCTTATCATAAATTCTGGTCTCCTCGATTGATAGATAGTTGTAGAAACGAACTACCGCTTCACGAACATCCAGACCGCTTCTTTCTTCAAGGATAGAAGTCAGCTTTTCAACCTTTTCCATATCGGGCATACACGTCACCTCCTTTCCGCAAAAATGCTCAACCAACATCAACCGACAGCAACCAACATTCAAGTCTGTATTTTTCAAACTCCGTAATACCGTCGTTTCAATGTCAGCCACCACAAAAACCACAAAATCCGGTAAAATCAGATATGGGGATTCACATGAACCATCTGAGCCTTTTTGTTGTTGGCGGCGGTCACATTTTCGTAGGCGATATATCCGTACTCGGCAAGCGTATCGAGTGCCGAATAGAAGTCCTTTGCAGTAGGAAAAAGATTGCATCGGCAGGCGTGGTAGAGGTCGGACTTCAAGCCATGTTTGATATTCTTGGTCTTGAAGATCTGGATTATCTTCTCAGCCTTGACGATGTTCCCGTCGGGAGCATTCACGCTGAAACCGTAAATTGCCTGATAGCGGTAGTAGTGAGCGATGCTGAACGACCTCACAAGCGTATCGTGGTTCACGCTTTCGTCGGACGGCTCAACACCACGGGAACAGCAGTCCGCACAATGCAGAATACAAGCTATCCGAAGTATCAGCCCGTGAAACTTTCCGCCCCAATCCTGACAGCAGCACATGGATTCCTTGATCTCTTTTTCGATATAGTTATTGCAGTATTCGATATACTCCACGGAAGCATGATGGGACAGATGCAGTATCATTTCCTCTCCGTTCCAGTCTTTCTTTCCTCTCAGAAGTTGATGAATGAAATCGTGATACTGCTCCCTGACCTCTTTTGATATGGGTGTGGTATCATATCGCCGTTTTCCCACATCACTCTTGGCGAAACAGGGAACAAAACGTGCGATAAGTCCGCTTGACCTGAAAGCGGTATCATTCATCATGTTGTCCCAAATATACGGCTGACCTGCAAGGGCAACTGAAAGATAAGGACGGGCAATTTCCGTTCTTCCTCGGATAACTCTGTTGCAGATGTACTTCTCACCGTTCCAAGATTTCAGAAGCAAGTCAAGGTTTGGGATACCGCCGCTGTACTTGCCGTTGAAGTTTGAAAGCATTCCTGCTTCATCGGAGATCATCAGCAGAGAATCGTTCTCACTCAGTTCGATCACAAGGGATTCGTGGGTTATATCGTCAACAGCTATCCTTATTGGTGTAGTGTTTCTGATATTATCAGCCTGGACACGGAGCTTTGCTATGGCAGCGGTGTCAGGCTCGTCCTCTTTCTCCATTGCTTTGACACGGGCTTCCAGAGCCTTAACGTCCTGCTGAGCCTTGTACATTTCCTCACGGTGGTCTTTGTTGTACTTGCTCTCAAAGCTGTCGAACGGAGCTTTGATGAAGTGCATCACGGGGCTTTTTCTTTCAGAAGGCTGTGCTATAATGATCGAATACAGCACAGGCGGTTCGGTGTGGTCTGCTTTGCCCGCAAGCCTGTACAGACCTGTGAAGCAGTAGCCCACGGCTGAGAGCATTGCCGTCCCTGCCATTCCCACATCGGTGGAAGTCGTGACCGAGATCGCCTGTGCCATGTTTCGCAAGACGCTCGGCAACGCATCGAGCGGAAAAAGGATAGCGTCCGCACTCTGCCGAAGCGGACGGGGTTCTACCCATTTGATTTCATTCATAAGTTTTGTTTTCCTCTACTTTTGTAATTTTTCTTGTATTTCTATTGACAGATTGCGTTCGCTGTGCTATAATAAGAAAAGAAATAACACATTTCAATCTATAAGTCATATTATATGCTACCTAAGTAGTATTTGTCAAGTAAAAATAATCAGAACTGAGTAAGTTCTGCCTTTTGCACAAATTGGAGGGACACAAAATGACTATCTTTTGGAGAAAATACAATGAATTATGCGACGAACATGGTTTGAAGCTGAGAGCGTTAGCCACCGAGCTGGGCATTTCGGCTGCGACCGTCACCAAATGGGTGAATGACGGTATGCCGAATCTCGACATGATAACGAGAATAGCGGAATACTTCGATGTTCCGATAGATTATCTTATCAACGAGGACGATACACCCATTATTCCGCAGGCAAACAAGAAAAGAAGCGTGTTCAAGTCGGTAAGCTCACTGTCACAGCGTTGGGTGAGCCTGCGCCGTGGAAGTGAGATCAGCCTGGAAATGCAGCTCAAGATCATTCCCTATGTGAATTGTACGGTGCAGTTTCTGAATAATGATAAGTATATTGAATACGTTCCCGAAACAGCATACGATACCGAGCATTTGAAAGACACCGAAACGATTTTCGATATTCTCGGCATTCTCGACCACTGTGCCGACACCGAGAGTTACCGTATCGTTCAGGTGCAGCTCTCACGCATCGTGCTGTATCACCTGAAAGAAAAAGGCTTTGACCGTGAAGCTCTCCGCACCGAGCATCTCGATCAGGAGAAGATGGAGTATCTCTACACGGGAAAGGACAGCGGTAAGACGCATAACTACGGACTGAACTTCTCGGATATGGACTTTCTCAGGGAGTTTACAGGGTTGAGTTATCAGGTGATGTTTACGGGGGTAGAATAAGGCTATGGAGCTGAGGGGCTTGCTTCTTGGCTCTGTTCTTTTTGAGAGGTCTTTGATTCCAATGGAGTCGAAGTTCCAAACAGCCAAAAATAGGTGAAATGCTCATTATTTTCATTGCTTTTTCAGTCGAATTGTGCTATAATTATATATGAATACAATTATTCTTATCAAGTGAATGATTTGATTATAATTTAACAGGAGGGTATCATATGAAATCCAACTTTGAATTCTTAAATAAATACTGGCCTGCTCTTGCTCAGATAGCAGATACGGCAGAAAAATATTTGTATTCAGATCCTAATGCTTGTATGTACAAGTTAGGTATGTTTTCAGAGCGTCTTGTACAAGAAATCATGGTTTTTGAAGGAATACCCGATCCTGTTACCGATAATACACAATCAAAGCGTATACGACTTCTGAAGCGTGCCGGTTTATTGCCATATGACATTGATAATACCCTTTATGCACTCAGAAAGAATCGCAATGATGCTGTTCATGCTGGTGCTGATTCTCTGGATGATGCCAAAATGCTCCTTTCTATGGCATATAATCTCGCTGTATGGTTTATGCAGACCTATGGAGATTGGTCTTTTAATCCTGAATCGTTTGTTCTTCCAAAAGAAACTGATCCTTCAGCTATGGAAAAAATATTAGAAGAACAAGAAAAGCGCATAGCGGAGCTGACTCAAAAGCTGGAAGAGGTAAAGACAGCCGCTTCCGGAACCACACAAAAAGAGCGAGCAAAACGTGGCTTAACTGTATCGGCTATGATGGAGTGGAGTGAAGCCCAGACAAGATGCCTTATTGATGAACAGTTAAGAAAAGCGGGCTGGGAAGCAGATACCAATAATTTGCGGTACAGCAAAGGTACTCGTCCTGCTAAAGGGAGAAATATCGCAATAAGCGAGTGGCCTACTGATTCTCAGTTGTGCAGTAAGGGTTCTGCTGATTATGCATTCTTTATTGGTGAAAAACTCGTTGCAGTAATGGATGCAAAAAAATGGGGAGAAGATGTTGCTTCAACTATTGATGTACAGGTAAAGGATTATGCACAGAGCATCAGAACAGAGCATGACAAATATGTTATAAATAGATGGGGCAAGTATAAAGCACCGTTTCTGTTTGCATCAAATGGCAGAGCTTTTTTAGAACAGCTTCGTACCAAATCAGGAATATGGTTCTTAGATGCACGAAAACCTGAAAATCAATCCTACCCTATCAGAAATTGGTTCAGTCCTGATGATATTGAGGAAAAGCTCAAGCAAGATATTGACAAAGCCAATAAAGCACTGAATGATGCTGATGATTCCTTTATGGAAGATACTACAGGGCTTAATTTAAGAGATTATCAGATAAAAGCAATTAATAAGGCGACAGATGCAATAATTGAAGGCAAACAGACAGCACTTCTTGCTATGGCTACTGGTACAGGAAAAACTCGTACTGTACTTGGTTTGATTTATAAAATGCTGGAATCCAAGCGCTTCAGAAGAATTCTTTTCCTTGTTGACAGAGTTTCTCTCGGAGAACAGGCTATGGATACGTTCAAAGATGTTAAGCTGAAAGAGCTTATGACATTGAACCAGATATATGAGATCAAAGATATTGACGATAATGAGATCAATCTTGAAACAAAAGTAAGTATCTCAACAGTGCAGGGCTTGCTTAAACGTACAATCCTATCTGATAAGCCTGATCTTATGCCCGGTGCGTTCGACCTTATAATTGTGGATGAAGCACATAGAGGTTATATTCTTGACAGAGAAATGACTGAGGAGGAGATCCTCTATTCAGATCAGCTTGATTACATGAGTAAATATAAGCAGGTTATTGAGTATTTTGACGCTGTAAAAATTGCATTAACTGCTACACCTGCACTGCATACAACGCAGATTTTCGGAGAACCTATTTTTACATACAGTTACCGTGAAGCGGTCATTGACGGCTGGCTTGTTGACCATGATCCGCCCTATATTATCAATACAGATTTCATTGAAAATAATGTGAAGTTCAAAAAGGGTGAATCGTTAGCTGAGTATGACCCAAACACAAATGAGCTGCTCAACGGCTCGGTTCTTGAAGATGAACTGGATTTTGATGTGTCTGATTTCAACCGCCAAATCGTTCTGCCCAATCATACCAGGAAGGTATTAGAGGAGATCGCATCTTTTATCAATCCCGAAAGCGATGAAAAAACTCTTATCTTTGCGGTTAATGATAGTCACGCAGATTGCATAGTGGATACTCTTCGTGATATTTATAAGGAATATGGTATTTCAAACGATGCTATAATGAAGATAACAGGCAAGACTGCCGGAGGAAACAAGAAAAAGATACTGCAAGTTATAAAACAGTTCAAAAATAATCAGTATCCCAATATTGCAGTCACAGTAGATCTGCTGACAACGGGTATTGATGTTCCAAAAATATGCAACCTTGTTTTTATGCGTAAGATCAACAGCCGTATTCTTTTTGAGCAGATGCTGGGACGTGCTACTCGTCTTTGTCCTGAGATAGGGAAAACACACTTTAACATCTTCGACGCTGTCAGAGTTTATGAGGATCTTGACTCAACTTCCGGAATGAAGTCTGTAACTGTCAGCAAGGATATGGCGGAATTATTGGAAGAGCTATTCCGTCCAAGTGACGAAAGCAAGCAGCAGACCAAAGATCGCATTATCGCACGATTACAGCGTAAATATAATAATCTCTCAAGAGAAAAGAAATACGAGGTGTCTGAACGCTTAGGAGGTCAGGATCTGAAAGCATATGCTAAGGCATTGAAAAACAGCACCGAAGCTGCTTTTATTGAAACCTGCCGGAAGGATAAGGATTTCCTCCTTTGGGTTGATTCACTGAAAGGAAAAAAGCGGGGACAGTATTATTCCGAGAAGGAAGATACATTAAAACCTACTACCCGTGGATATGGAAATACAGATAAGCCAGAAGACTATCTCGAAGCATTTACGACCTATATAAATGAAAACAAGGATAATATCGAGGCTATCCGACTTGCCTGCACAAAACCGAGCAGCATGACAAGGGCGCAGTTGAAAGAGCTTAAACTACTGCTTGACAAGGAGAATTTCACAATCAGCAGCCTTAATGAAGCCACAAGCAACGTGAAGAATGAGCAGATTGTGGCTGAAATAATCGCCTATGTGCGTCAGGCTGTATTGAAAACGCCTGTTTATAACCATGAAGGACGTGTTAAAGCTGCTTTCAAGAAACTCATATCTGAGGAAAAATTCAACAAAATGCAGCTTGATCTTCTGGAGAAGATAAAAACATATATGCTGCACGAAAGCATTCTGAATGCGGAGACATTTGATGCTCCTGTATTCAAAATGGAAGGCGGATTCTCTCGATTTGATAAGAAATTTGCAGGAAAGCTCAATGATATAATAGAGCGGATCAATACTTATATTTTTGAAGGAGTTGCGTAATGAGCACACAAGATATCGTACAGAAGCTCTGGAACCTTTGCAATGTACTGCGTGATGACGGTATCACCTATCATCAGTATGTTACCGAGTTGACTTATATATTATTTTTGAAAATGCTTGAAGAAACAGGCGAAGAAAGCGCTTTACAGAAAGAAATTGAACAGGCATACAAAAAACGTCTTGAAAAATATGCTGCAAGCAAGAAAAAAACTGTCGATGATCTTGATGATGATGAGAAAAGTGACAGAAAGAATGTTCTCGATTCATATTCATGGGCTTATCTAACTACGCTTAATGGTATTGAACTAAAAAAATACTATAACGCAGTTTTAACTGAGCTTGGAAAACTTCCTCTTTCAAAAATCAGCAGTATCTATGCTAAGGCAGTATCAAGCATAGAAGAGCCTAAAAACCTTGAAAAGATCATTTCTGAGATCAATAAGCTTGACTGGTTTGAAGCCAAAAAAGAAGGTCTTGGCGATCTCTACGAGGGATTACTTGCCAAAAACGCTGATGAGAAGAAATCCGGCGCTGGTCAGTATTTTACTCCCCGTGTGCTTATTGATGTAATGACCGAACTTACAAACCCGCAGTTTGGTGAAAGATGTTTTGACCCTGCCTGCGGAACTTTCGGTTTTATGATATCCGCTTTTCAGCATACAACTGAGAATAAAGACCTCTACGCTCTGTCAGATAGTGAAGTTAACGCATTTCAGGATGCTTTCAGCGGTGTAGAGCTTGTCCCTGATGCACATCGCCTTGCACTTATGAACGCATATCTGCATAGCGTTCCTGCAAAGATCTATTGTGAAGACTCTCTGGCTCCAAGTGCAAAGCGTTTCAAGGAGTTTGACGTTATACTCACCAATCCGCCGTTCGGAACTAAAAAAGGCGGTGAGCGAACCTCCCGTGACGATATTTCTTTCCAGACATCTAATAAGCAGCTGAACTTTTTACAGGTAATATATCGCAGCCTGAAAGCAGACGGTAAGGCTCGTTGTGCGGTTGTACTGCCCGATAACGTTTTATTTGCAGGTGGTGACGGTGTAAGTGTTCGCCGTGAGCTTATGAACTTCTGCAGCCTGCATATGATACTGCGCCTGCCTACGGGCATATTCTATGCTCAGGGTGTAAAGACCAATGTGCTGTTTTTCACTCGTGGTACGACCGAAAAGGGCAACACCACAGAAGTCGCTTTCTATGATATGCGAACCAATATGGAGAGTTTCGGCAAGACAAGACAGCTTAAAAAGAGCGATTTTGAAGAATTTATAGAGGGTTATAAAGATGCTTCAAAGCGTACAGGTGAGCGTTGGAGCAAGTTTACCCGTGAGCAGATCGAAAACGAACATGATGACAGCCTTGACCTCGGACTTATCAAAGATGATTCGATCATAGATGCCGAGGAACTTCCCGACCCTATCGAAAGCGGAGAAGAAGCTATCGCTCAGCTTGAAGAAGCAGTTGACCTGCTGAAAAGTGTTGTTCGTGAATTGAAGTCACTGACATCGGAGGAATAAACATGGCGAAGAAAACAAAAGCCGCTGATCTTTCAATAGAAGAAAAACTGGAACAGGCGCTGGTTGCCCCCGGATATGAACCATATAAGATTCCTGATAATTGGTGCTGGGTTTCTTTAGATAGCTTGGGACGATTCGGAATGGGACAAACGATTTTAAGCAAAGATTTAATTGATAACGGTATACCAGTATATAGTGCAACAGAGGAAGATAGAATATTTGGGTTCATTTATTCTAATGATAATTTGATTAAACTATCTACAAATGATATTGTAATACCAGCAAGAGGGAATTCTATTGGATATGTCAAGCTTATTTCTGAAAAAGAAGCAACTTGCACTCAAACAACTATGTTTTATAAACCGATAAATAAGGAAATCAGCAAATACATTTATTATTACATGAAAAGTCGAAAAGATGACTTGTTTGCATACCACGGAAATGCGATACCACAAATTACAATAAACAAGGTTTCCAAAAAAGCAGTTGCCCTTGCACCCATGATTGAACAGCATCGCATAGTCGAACGCATAGAATCCCTATTTTCAAAACTGGACGAAGCAAAAGAAAAAGCACAGGAGGTTATCGACAGCTTTGAAACAAGAAAGGCGGCTATCCTGCATAAGGCTTTTTCAGGCGAGCTGACAGCTAAGTGGAGAGAAGAAAATGGGGTTGGGATTGAGAGTTGGGAATCAACAAAAATAGGAAATATGCTTACAGAAATCAAATATGGAACTTCCGAAAAAAGTGATTATTCTTTTGATGGCATACCTGTTTTTAGAATTCCGAATATTGGTGACATGACGTTGATATTTGATGATGTAAAAAAGATACAACGTCAAAAGTGTTCAGAGAACGAGTATTTATCAGAAAATGATATATTGATTATTCGTTCAAATGGAAGTAAGGAGCTTGTTGGAAAATGTGCTCTTGTTCCGAAAATAAACTTTAAATGTACCTATGCTTCTTTTTTAATAAGACTACGAATGAAAGATAGTATTTCATCATTATATACTGTATGGTATCTAACCTCTGAGCAAGCAAGAAAACAACTGTTTAATAAAGCAAAGTCATCAGCAGGTATTCATAATATTAATTCAAAGGAAATTAGTGATATTAGTATTGTAGTTCCGAGTAAACCTGAACAGAATATAATCACCGCAACACTTGAAAGATTAATTACGAAAGAAAAGGAAACTGTCATTTTTGCCAAATCAGTAATAGATCAGATGGATGCGATGAAAAAGGCTATACTTGCCCGTGCTTTCCGTGGCGAGCTGGGGACGAATGATCCCGAGGAAGAAAGTGCGGTGGAGTTGCTTAAACAAATATTATCAGGAGAATGATATGAGAATTAAAAGAATAACAGTTAAGAAATTCAAAAACCTTGTAGACTTTGATTGCGAGTTCTCGGATTCAAATATTTCCGCTTTTATTGGGAATAATGGTGCGGGAAAGTCCAATATTCTGGAATTGATAACAAAAGCATTTAGCAATGCAATGAATTTTAGTTGCGGTAAATTATTACCAACAATATTACCTAATGATAAACCTTCTGTAATTGACTGCATAATTGAATACGAACTGGACAGTACCATTTATCAGCTTTATTATAATGTTGGAATATTGAAAGCTACAGAAGACAATCAAATAGAAGAAGGTAAACCGCCTATATTTGTTACTGAATCTATAGCTATACTACATGATGGAAAAGTATTAAAAAGAAGCGAGTACATCAATGCATTACCAACAAGTATTCTGCTGTATTATGCTGGTGAAACTAATCGTCAAAAAGTAAATGCCGATGACACTTACGATAAAACATACGACAGAAAACTAATAGACGCCAAAACCGACGATCTGCCTGGTTTAAGATTTATGGATTATTACAATATTGAGGATCTACCTCTTTTGTTGCTTGTTTCAGCAGCATATAAAAGTACTGAATACAACAAAATCATGAATCTGTTCAATTGTAACTCCATATCGTCGAAATTCAGCATAGTGTTACAAAAGCCTGAAAAAGCAAAGGGTGAGATTGACACATGGTGGAATTCAAGAGGGTTCGTTAAAAATTTTCTCGATTCATTAAGGAAATACGTTTCTGCTACACAGGATATGTCAAAAAAGTATTTTATGTTTTTTGATTCTGCCGATGAATTACAAAAGCTTGCAGATAATGAATATGAGTTATTCTCAAAACTTAAAGCGTTAAAGAACTATGGTATACTGAACCATATTGGTATTGGTCTGGAAAAAGATATGGTTGATACTCCTTTCTCTCAATCAGCATTAAGTGAAGGTGAAAAGCAGATGGCGTTGATTTATTTACTTACAAGCTTCAGCGCAAAAAGTAATTCTCTTTATTTGTTTGATGAATTTGATGCTTATTTACATCTAAATTGGCAGCGTTCTATTTCAAAAATGCTTAACGATATTGATGTTAATGGTCATATTATCTTTACTACACATTCGCCGGGAACTATATCACAAATCAAGAGCAACAATTTGTATATAATGAAGAGTGGATCTATAATATATCCTGAAAGTGAAACGTACAATAGAGCATTGGACGAAATTATGTTTGAACAAATGGATGTTTCTATGATGTCTCCGGAAATTGAAGAATTATATGATAAATTCAAACAGAGCGTAGCACAGCATAATAAAGAACAGGCTGATTACTATGTTCAGGAATTAAAGGAGGTTTTAGATGAAAATCATCCTTTATTTACAAAGATAAGAATCAATCTTAGGAGAATTTAAAATGAAACATATAATCAAAACATCCCCTCCAGATGAATTTGTAAAAGAATGTGAAACTCCTGGTGTAAGTTTCTCTACTTTACGAAGTAAAAAAACGTTAAAAGAACGATTGTTACAAGATCAAGGATTCATTTGCTGCTATTGTGGATGTGAAATAAAGAATGATGGTCATACAAAGATAGAACACATAAAATGTCAAGAAAGACATGAAGATTTAGCACTTTGCTTTGAAAATATGCTTGCTTCCTGCGATGGCGGTGAAAATGATAGAAAAAACAAAGTAGTACCTCCTCATGTAATACATTGTGATGCAAAAAAAGGAAGTGATGATATTCCTATATCGCCTTTGGAAAAAGACGTTGAGAATTGTTTAATGTATTTTGATGACGGTACTGTTAAAGGATCTGATCCTGAAGGCAATGGCAGTAAGCTTATTCAAGTTTTAGGTCTTAATGTTGCATACTTAGTAACTCAGAGAAAAAATGCTATCGAAGCATATGAGGATTTTGATGTTACAGAATTAGAAAAAGAACTTAATTGGATTAAAGATAAACATAATGGAAAGTATGAACCGTTTTGTTTTGTCTTAGAACAGTACATAAAAAGCATTATTGATAGCTTCGGCAATGGCAATTCTGAAGAATTAGAAGGGAGAGAGTTATTAGCTATCCAATAGTATAGAGGTAAAATATAATTGATTATTTATCTTAGAAAATAACTATGCATTTAAGTTGTACCAAGATTTTTTTTGCGATGAATAATGATGATAAAATCAACGGCTTCACCCGAAGGCACAGCCGTCTGCTCTCAAATATAAACCATACACTCAAACACAGCTTCTCTTGCCATATAGACGAAGCAGTTTTCCAGACCGAACATCTTCTCAGTGTCACCGCTGAGGACAGCTTTCAGATAACAACTATCTGTCTGCTTCCAAAGCTCTACCTGACGGGAGATAGCCTCGCTGACTTTCAGTTCCATATCATCGAGGTACTGAATGATCTTGCCCTCGTTGACGAGCCTGCGAAGCCTGTCAGGGCAATGGCTGTCAGAGAAATGAAGATGATATCTGATAAAGTCGGTGGTGTATGTCTTGCTTTCCTCGGTCTGCATAACAGCATTGAAGTGAGTAACGGTCATGGTGTTGGTATCCAGTCTCCACAGCGGAACGTATTTCTTTTTCAGGGAGCTGTATGCGGTCTGTTCACTCTTATATCTGCTCATGGTTATTACCTCCGTTATCGCATATTACAGTAAATTTCACGGTGTACAAAAATGTATTCCGTGATTTGAAATGATAATAACAGGAGTATGCACATAACGTTGTCCTTTGTCTGTCCTTTACACGTTCCGAAAAGTTACGATAAAGGACAGGATTATAAAACACGTTAAAACTAAAAAAGCGCCGTAAATACGGGCTATTTTCCATATCACGGCAGATTAGAAAATGTGAAAAATTTAATTCAATTCCCGTACGGGTCACCAGACTTAAATCCCCCGAATGGCTTTACTAAGCAGTTCGGGGGTCTTCTATTTCCGGAAAAGTTCATTTGATCATTGTTTGATCATTATTTTACGAGGCTTGGAACGGTTTTCTTTCAGCTTGTGCGCTTCGTCCGCAATAACCAAGTCGGGGTTGTATGCCATCAGTTCCTTTTCGAGCCTCCACGCACTTTCATAATTCACAACCACAATCTGCAAGCCCTCGTCCGGCAGTTTGGCTAGCTGCTCTTTCTTCTTTGCTGATGTACCTTTCAAAATGGTGAGCGAATATGGAAAGTCGGCGAACTTCTCGAATTCCTCTTCCCATACACCGAAGATGGAAAGGGGCGCGACCACCAGCACACGATTTATGTCGCCCGTAATATCAATCTCTGCTGTATAGGTGAGCTTGTTGCGGAGAGAAATACCAGTGCCGACGGTAAAGCCGTTGTTGATTTTCTCAAGCGAGAGCTGAAATCCGCAGGATGTGCCGATAGGCTTGCCCTGTTCGCCATCCACCTCTGCCATAAACTTAATAGCGGCTTTCTGAATTGCTTCGCCTGCCGCCTTACGCTCGGTATAAACCCTGCCGCCTATGTAGTTGCCTTCCACGATTTCCTCGTAAGTGCGTATCACATTCTCAATTTGTGAAAGCTGTGTTTTCAAGTCAAGGTCATCGCCGCCGTTCTCGGCTTTCTCACGCAAGTCGGCAGCTATCTCGTAAAGCTGTTCACGGCTTCTTATGTTCAGTTCCGTAATGGTATTAAGGCAGTACAGCAACCGCCCAATCGTCAGGTCGTTCATAAAGTCGTAAGGCTGTTGCTTGTTCCACTTTACAGGGGTAATCTCAAACTTTCGAACAAGAGTAACCGTTGCATTTATTGTTGCATAGAACGGCTTCTCAATTTTGCTTGCGGCATATTCATCTTGCAAAAAGCTGTCGGGGATTTTGTTTCTGTCCTCAATTCTCTTTTTCAGAGAACCCTCCGAATAATCAGCACCAAGATATTTCAGACGAAACGGTCTTATAGCATAGCCTGTACGGTTTCATCATGAAGTGCGAGAGAAAGCCCGTATTTATTCGTGTCAATGCAGACAAAGCCTGTCTTGCTGACTCTGAGCGATTCATAGTTGAATACGTTGTAGGGTACTTCGGGGAGCATCAGCAGCTTCGGCTTTTCATCTTCCCAAAGACTCTGTATCGTAACACCACGCTGGTAATGCGGGCGTTCAGCGTCATTTTCACACCAGTCAAACAGGTGGCTGTTGAACTCTTCAAAGCTAATGATCGTGGGGATCGGAACGAGGGCATTGCGTCTGATATAGCCGACCTTGTTCTCAACATTGCCTTTCTCATTGCCTGACGCAGGATTGCAGAAATCAGCCTGAAAGCGGTAATGCAGCATAAACCTTGTAAAGCCATCGGTGAGCTTTCTCTCGGTACCTTCAAGCACCTGAGCAACAGCCGTAGACATCCTGTTTTAGGGGTTGACTTTTCTTAGCAGGTCTTTCCAAAAAGAATAAGATGATTGCAAAACTGAAAAGAAAATTTATTCTTTCAGATATGAAATACCGCTTGATATATACCGATGATTGTGGTAGCATAGTGTAAATGGCGACTATCGTGGGCGGTAATGAGATTATACCATTCCACAATTAGCCTGTCAAGTTGTTTGTGGTAAAATGTTTGGACTTCCACAAATATAGTCTTTTTGATAACGATATGAGGAGGTTTACTATGCTTGAACAAGCAAAAAACACCTGCGAACAGGTGTTTGGAAAAAGATTGAGAGAACTCCGCAAGGAGAACGGCTACACGATTGAGCAGTTCGCAGATATGGTCGGTATATCCAAAAGCACTCTCGGCTACTACGAGAACGACAAGCGTATGCCGGATATTGAGATCCTTGCGAGGATTGCAAATGTGCTGAATGTGAACGCAGACTACCTTATCGGCAGGACGAACACAACCGCTCAAAAGGGTAAGATGAAAACCGTGTGCGAGTTTACGGGGGTGTCAAATCAGGCGGCGGAATACTTGTCAAAGCTTGTGGATAACAAGAGATATGAGGAGCTGACGATTATCAACCACCTGTTTGCCGAATTAGGTGAGGATAGTGTTTTTGAGAACTACCTGCACCACAGGATAAACGAAACCGCTTCCAGCGTTCTTGGCACGCTAATCATTTATTTTGAGAAAAGAGCCTGTTGGGAAATCGATTGGGACGAGGGCGAGAGAGTTCAGCAGATGAAAGAAAACAGCGTTATGAAAAACGCTTATGTTCATTATCCCTTTGAGCAAGTGACTACCGCCATAAAGAACAGCTCTGAGGTTTACTCGGAGGAAAATGCGCCGTGGAAGTGAGCGTTTTGCTCTATCAAAATTAAAGCGTCTCATCTACAAACAGCAGCAATTTCAACATAAGAATATGTCTGCCACACATTACTATGCGGCAGACATTTTTTATAGTACAGTTTTCTTAAGGCTGTCCTCCGGCACAGGGGAATAGCCGTCATCATAATAAAGCTCATACTGGCAGCCATCAAAGCCGATTAGCTTCAGTGTTGACAAATCAACCTCAGATGTATTTTTCACAGGCTTTCCGAATGGTATCGCCCTATCCTTTCTGATAAAGAACACAAGCTCGTCAAGGTCAGCGGAAACATAATGATGACCCTTTGAGAGTGTTTCCGTTATGACATTTTCGCAGGACTTCATACTCACCTTTATCATTTCCTCGGGCAGATAAACATAGCGTCCCTGTGCATTCTGCTTATAAACGGGCGCAATCATGATTTCATTACCGAGAAGAAGTTGGTCGTCAACCTGCTTTGCCATATCGTCCTCCGGAAAGTCAAAGGACAGGGGCTTGAACATCATTTCCTCATTCAGCGCCGCCTTGAGGTATTCGCTGTAAAGATAGGGAATAAGGCAGTAGCGTATTTTTATCATTTCTGCGGCAGCATTAACATTATCAAAGCGGTAAAGCTCCTGAAATCGCGTGCCGTCTGCGGAGTGATTTCTAAAAAGGGGCGTAAACAGGGAGTATTGGAGCCAGCGCAGCATTAAATCCTCGGTTGTGTCACAGCCAAAGCCGCCCGTATCGCAGCCTGTAAAAAGAAAACCGCACATATTAAGGGCAGGAAGCTGCTGCATAGACTGGAGAATATGCGACCACCACGACTTGTTGTCGCCCTGCCATATTCCACCGTAGCGGTGCGCCCCGATATAGGACGAACGGGAAAAGAACAGCGTGCGCTTTTCAGGACAGATTTCCTGTAATGCTTCAAAGGCGGAACGCGTCATATTCATTCCGTAAAGGTTGTGGACATCGCTGTGCTTTACCCTCTGACCGTTCACGTTATGATAGAATTTGTCGTAATCGCCCTTGTTTCCGTTAAGACCTGCAACCATTCCCGTGAATGTGAAATACTCGTCTATGCCCATATTCCCGGAGGTGAGCTTTTCTATCTCCTTGCAGGTATCGGCGAGCCTGTCCTCGGTATAGAAAATCGCAGGCTCGTTCATATCATTCCAGAAGCCCTCTATTCCAAGCTTTGTGAGAACAGCGTACTTATTGCCGAACCATTTTCTTGCTTCAGGATTGAGGAAGTCGGGGAAGTGGACTCTGCCCGGCCATACCGCACCTACAAAATCTCCACCCTCGTCGTTTTTGCAGAAGTAGTTGTTCTTTACGCCCTCCTCGTAAACGTCGTAGCCCTCCTCAATCTTAACTCCCGCGTCGATTATCGGAACAAGATGAATACCTTGCTCCTTCATATCGGCGGCAAGCTTTTTAAGGTCGGGGAAACGCTCTTTGTCCACGGTAAAATCCTTGTAGCGTTCCATATAGTCAATATCAAGATATATGCTGTCAAGGGGTATGCCAGCAGCTTTGTACCGCTCTGCTACTTCCCGTATATCCTGCTCGTTCTTGGAGCCCCAACGGCTCTGACCGTAACCGAAAGCCCAGAACGGCGGAATATAGCTTCTGCCGATAAGCTGTCTGAACTGCTTTACAATGTCCTTTTCGTTTTCGCCCGTGATGATATAAACGATAATGTCGCTAGTTTTTGGGGTTATCTTCATCTCGCTTCTTTTTGTGTAGCCTATGTCGAATTCAATTTCTCCTGCATAGTCGAAGAATGCGCCGAAGGTCTGCTTTCCGCTTACGATTATGAAGTTGTGGGAGCCGTAAAGAGAACGGGTATCCTCGTGATGATTAGGATTGTCGTAGTTCCAATTCTTGTACTGCCAGCCACGCTTATTTATACCTCTTATCTGCTCGCCTAAGCCGTAAACAATATCATCTTCGGAAAAAGTATAGCTGAAAGAACGGTTATCATCGGTTTCGAAAAACTGCAGCTTGTCCCCCGAAGCCTCAATGTCTTTAACAACCGCTTCTGTTGGGAATGGAGTTCCGTAAATATATTTTCTTATCATAGTGGCGTTACCTCCTAAAATATAGATTGAATTTATTCTCTCTATATGATATAATACTATAAAAACGAGCAATAATCAAGTAATATTCTACTGAAAACCGATACTATCCTATTTATTGAGGTGGCTTTATGAACAAGATAAGCTCTAAAGAAAACCGCGTACACAGCTCGGGGGCAAAGCCATACAGCTACTACGAATGCAGTATTCCGGACGGCTTCGCCTGCGTTCCCATGCACTGGCACAGCGAATTTGAGCTGAACTATATCCGTGAAGGCTCGGCAGAGTTTATCTGCGGCGAAGAAAAGTTCAACTCCTCAAAGGGCGACATAGTCATCACTCAGCCGAATATTCTGCACTCGATTTACCCTCATGAAAACACACGGCAGGTATATGACACCCTTGTTTTCAGCAGCGAGCTTTTCGGCGGCTCGGAGCAGGACAGGTATTTCGCGGAGTGTATCCGTCCCATGATTAACGGCAGTATGCGGCTTCCGATACGAATTACGTCCGGTCACCACTATTACGCAGAGCTTTCTCTGTTGGCAGAAAACATATTTTCCTGCGCACGCGGTGATTCTCCGCAGTTGGATATGCTTTTACGAAGCGAGATAATGCGGTTTTTCTGGCTGCTCGAAACAGAAGCGAAAGCTGCGATTGTTCATACAGACAGCGTTATTCGCCCCGCACTGGAATATATAGCAGAGCATTACTCCGAGTGCATAACGATAAGCCGCCTTGCCGCCGCCGTTCATCTCAGCGAAAGCTATTTTATGAATAGGTTCAAAGAATATGTAGGGTTAAGTGCAATCGAGTATATTTCACATTTCAGGATAGAAAAAGCCTGCAAGGAGCTTGCAGGCACAAAAAAGAGCGTAATGGAAATCGCTTTTGAGTGCGGATTTTCTAATCTCTCAAACTTTAATCGGCAGTTCAGGCGGATAGCGGGCTGTTCGCCGACCGAATACCGTAAAAGGCAGGCAATCAGCCGTTAATAATGCGGTCTATCTCTGCTTTTTCGGGCATTACCTTTAGTGCGCCCCGTCTGCTGATAATAATAGAAGCCGCAGCGTTTGCAAAGTCAAGCAGTTCGGTAAGCTGTGTTTCGTTAAGTTCAATACCATTATCGCAGATATAGCTTAGTGCACAGCCCATAAATGTATCTCCTGCGCCCGTTGTGTCAAGAATATGGGGATTATCATATGCTGGTGCTGATACCGCAATATCCTTGCAGTATGCTCTGCTTCCGTTTCTGCCCATAGTTGCAAGGATGAGGGAAATATTATAGTCCCTGCGTATCTTTTCAACACCCTTGTCAATATCATTTTCACCCGTAAAGAATTCTATCTCGTTGTCGGATATTTTAAGGATATCACATTCCGAAATGCCGTATTTTATAGCCGCTTTCGCGTCCTCAAGGCTCTCCCACAGCGGCTCGCGGAGATTCGGGTCAAAGGATATAAGCGCGCCGTTTTCCTTTGCGGTATTTATCGCACAAACGGTAGCAACCCGGTTGCTGTCGTGGGTCATTGACAGCGTTCCAAAATGGAATATCTTCGCATTTCTGATAATATCGCTGTTCACCTCGGAAGCCGTCAGCGCCATATCCGCTCCGGGGTTTCTGTAAAAGCTGAAATCTCTGTCGCCGTCGGGCTTTTTATGCACGAAGGCGAGAGTAGTGTGAACATTTTCATCGAAAACAAGACCCTCTGCGCCGATGCCGCAGTCTGTTATCGTTTCGGCAAGCATTTCCCCGAAGCTGTCCTTTCCGACCTTACCTATAAACGCGGTTTTCCTGCCCAGCTTTGACAGCATTGCAAGCACATTACAGGGTGCACCACCGGGGTTAGCTTCAAGCAGGGGGTTGCCCTGTTCGCTTACGCCGTTTTCGGTAAAGTCAATCAGCAGCTCGCCCAGAGCGACAACATCATATTTTTTCATACTTATCCTCCGTTTGTAACAGTGTGCAAAAATCTGTCAAAAGCCTGTCTTCCCGATTCATTTCTCTTGAATACTCCTGCGTCAAGCAAAACCTGCTCAAACACCTTGCCCACCTCAGCGCGAACGATGTCCGAGATGTTTCCTTTCGTAATATCGGGATTTCTAAGCGCTATTTCCTTTGCCCATTCCGCGTGGCTTGCGGTTAGAGGGTTATTGTTAAGGTCTTTTCCCGACAGAAGTGCCTCTTCAACGGCGTTCAGTTCTTCTGCAAGACGCGAGGGCAGAACCGCAAGTCCCATGACCTCGATAAGACCGATGTTTTCCTTTTTAATGTGGTGCAGCGAGGGATTGGGGTGAAACAGTCCCAGTGGACGTTCCTCTGTTGTACGATTGTTCCTTAAAACAAGGTCACATTCATAGAGGCTGCCGTTTATTCGTGCAATTGGCGTTATTGTATTATGAGGAACTCCGTTTGTTTGCGCCAGTATATCAGCGCTTTCATCGCTATAGCTGCGCCATTTGTCAAGAATATAGCTGCACGCTGCCGAAAGGGTGCTTCTGTTTTCGGATTTCAGACGGATAACAGACATTGGCCATTTTACAATTCCCGCCTGTACGCTTGAAAACTGATGTATGCAGAAATCCTTTTCAATCTGCGCCTTTTCCATTGCAAAGGTGTATCTTCCGCCCTGAAAATGCTCGTGGCTTAAAATCGAGCCGCCGACTATCGGCAAATCCGCGTTTGAGCCAAAGAAATAGTGCGGCAGATAGTCCACGATGTCGAACAGTTTTTCAAACACCACGCTGTCAATTTTCATCGCAGTATGTTTTTCGTTGAACACAATGCAATGCTCGTTATAATAGCCGTAGGGAGAGTATTGAAGCTGCCATTTTTCACCCAAAACAGTAATAGGCACGGGGCGAAGATTTTGTCTTGCAGGATGATTTATGTTACCGGCAAAGCCTGCGTTTTCGGGGCAGAGCTGGCATTTCGGATAAGCCGCCGCCCGCATCGCTTTTGCCGCCGCAATATCCCTCGGGTCTTTTTCGGGCTTGGAACGGTTTATCGTAATATCCAGTGTGCCGTAATCGGATTCGTAAGTCCACTTCAAGTCCTTTTCAATTCTGCCTTTGCGGACATAGTTCAGCTTTTGGCTGAAATCATAATACCGGTCTGTTGCGTATTCGGGCGATTTTTCATAATTCCGGTGAAATTCGGTTGTTACCTCTCTCGGCATCGGCGTGAGAATGCCCATAAGCTTTGTGTCGAACAAATCGCGAAAAGCGGTTGTATCGGGGATAATTTTCTGTTCGCAGGCATAATCCAACAGAGGAGAAAGGATATCGTCTATTTCTTCATTTCCGCACTCTGTCTGTGTTTCTTGCCAGTTGGTCAGCTGAAATACCTCCATAAGCTGATTGCGAATGACATAAATATCCTCCTGTGCTATCAGCTCATTTTTCAAAGCGTAGCTTATCAACCGCTGAATATCATCATAAATCATAAGCAGGCTCCTTATTCGTCATATCCGTTCGGGTGATTTTTGTGCCAGTTCCATGCGCTTGCGATTATTTCTTCAAGACTGTCATGCGTGGGATTCCAGCCGAGAATTTCACGCGCCTTTTTGCTTGAAGCGACAAGTCGTGCAGGGTCGCCGGCGCGCCGTTCGGTTTCTATCGCCAGAATAGAATGTCCGGTTACTTTTCTTGCCGTTTCGATTACTTCTCTCACAGAATAGCCAACGCCGTTTCCAAGATTGAAAATATCGCTTTTGCCGCCGTTCATCAGATATTGAACTGCAAGTATATGCGCCTGAGCTAAATCTGTAACGTGAATGTAGTCGCGGATACAAGTTCCGTCTGGAGTATCATAATCTGTCCCGTAAATAGAAATTGCCTCTCGCTTGCCATTAGGCACCTGCAATATCAGCGGGATCAGATGACTTTCGGGATCATGCGCTTCTCCGATTGTCCCGCTTTCGTCCGCGCCACAAGCGTTGAAATACCGCAGGGAAACATAGCGCAGTCCGTGAGCGTTCGCCGTCCACTTGAACATCTTCTCCATAGCCAGCTTGGTTTCGCCGTATGGATTTGTCGGACAAGTTCTGTCGGTTTCAAGAATCGGAATGTTTTCAGGCTCGCCGTAGGTCGCGGCAGTGGAAGAAAAGACGATTTTATCAATTCCGTGGCGCACCATTGCTTCAAGCAGAACCTTTGTGCCGCAAAGGTTGTTGTCATAATATTTCAGCGGATTGGTAACGCTTTCTCCTACCAGAGAAAATGCCGCGAAATGAATAACCGCGTCTATTTGCTCCGAGCTGAACAGTTTATCCAGAAATTCAGCGTTACGGATATCGCCTTCATAAAACTTAGCTGCTTTCGGAACTGCGCTTCGGAAACCTGTTACAAGGTTATCGGCAACAATTACCTCGTGCCCCGCTTTTACAAGCTCCAGCGCGGTATGAGAGCCAATATAGCCCGCGCCGCCCAATACCAAAATATTCATTATAATCCCTCCGTTATTTCAATACCGCCAACCGGACGAATCTTCAGCACATAACAGCTTCCGTTACCGAAAATCCGGTTCATTTCACTTACATATTCGTTCATCTTATCGGTTGGTACAAACGCCTGAATTGTTCCCGCGAAACCGCCGCCGTGGACGCGTACAGCTCCCTTTTCTCCGAGAATCCTTTTGCTTAACATAATGCCGATTGAAAGCGCTTGCTCGGTCGGCTGTGAACAGGAATACAGATTTTGCAGAAGAGTTGCTGATGACTCTCCCGACTGTTTGACAAGTTCAAGGAAATAATCCATATTTTCGTCCGAAAGAGCATTTGCTTCCTGTACTGCGCGTTTGTTTTCAGCAAAGAAGTGTGCGGCTCGCAAAACGGCACGGTCGGAGCATTTTTCTCTAAGCTGCGGAATTGCGGCGTAGAAGTCGTTTTCGTTTACATCTCTCAAAAACGCCTTTCCAAACTGCGCCGCAACGCCCTCCATTTCAGTACGAATGGCGACATAATCATCTGTCAAGTCAGCGTGACTTCCCTTGGTGTCGGTAACGCAAAGGCAATACCCCGCATTTTCAAAGTCAAACGGGAAGCTCTGTATTTTCGGGTTTCCGGTGTCATGGAAATCAATGGAAACAAGACCACCCACGGAGCTTACCATTTGGTCCATAAGACCGCTCTTTTTTCCGAAATACTCGTTTTCCGCATACTGCCCAATTTTTGCTATCTCGACAGCACCCGCTTTTTCGTTGTTGTAGTGGCGGTCAATAATTGTACCTATCAACACCTCAAAAGCAGCAGATGATGATAGTCCGCTTCCGCTTAAAACATCAGAAGTTGTATAAGCGTCAAAACCGCGCACCTCAATACCCATTTCGCAGAATCTTGATACGATTCCACGAATAAGTGCAGATGAATCTCCTTTCTCATTCTCCTGTGCCGAAAGGTTGCTAAGGTTAACATTGTTCGGAGAATGACCTTCGGATTGTAAACGGATTACTCCCGTATTATTAAAGGATACGACAGCGATTATATCAAGATTTACCGCCGCTGCAAGTACGCAGCCGTGCTGGTGGTCGGTGTGGTTTCCGCCTATTTCGGTGCGTCCCGGTGCTGAAAAGACGGATATTTCCTCGCAGTCGCGATAACACTCACGGAATCTGTCAACTGCGTCTGAATAACGCTGCTTCTGTCGTGAAATAGTCTGCTCGCAGCTTCCGTAAAGCGTTTTCAATATTTCATCAAAAGCGCCCCTACTTAGCTGCTCCTTGAATTTACGATAGTCCATAAGGCGTCCTCCCGTTATATTTCGGCGGTGAAATGCAATTCAATCGGCGCATAATCTCCCCAAGTTTTCGGCAGCAGTACGCCGCCGCTCATCAGAGCACTTCCCGTATAGCATTCGCTGCTTTCCAAAAGGCTGTATTTCGCTTCAGGAATAAGTCCCCGCAGTCTGAGTCGATATTGCAGGCTGTTTGGCTCTGTGCAGAAAACAACACCTCCGACAAGCGCTTCTCTCCTATCCTCCGAAACAAATTCCCACGCAGCGAGTTTATCTGTAATCGGATTGCTGAGGCGGTAATATAATCCGTTGTGGATAAGCGGACCGTCCTTCTTAAAGCGAACAATCTGATTTTTTACCTGCTCTTTTTCGCTGTCGGACAGCGTATTAAGGTCAAGCTCGTAGCCGAAGCTGCCTGCCATAGCGGTAATCGCTCTCGTTTCAAGAGGAGTTATTCTTCCCGTCTGATGATTCGGAACAGCGGAAACGTGTGAGCCAACTGCTGAAATCGGATAGAAAAATGAAGTTCCGTACTGAATTGTCGTTCTTTCAACAGCGTCCGTGTCATCGCTGCACCATATCTGCGGACAGTAGTAAAGCATTCCTGCGTCAAATCGACCACCGCCGCCGCTGCAGCCCTCAAAAAGCACATCGGGGAAATCGTGGGTGAGCCTTTCAAGAAGTTCATACAGCCCGAGGACGTACCTGTGGGGCATTTCGCCCATATTTCCACTTTCAAGGCAGGCAGAATACCAGTCGCAGATACTGCGGTTCATATCCCACTTGATATAGGAGATGTCAGCGCTTTTCAGAATACCGGAAATTGAGTCGTAAAGATACTCGCGCACATCTGCTCTTGTCATATCAAGGAGCAGCTGAAATCTGCTGCGGTTAGGCTTTCTTCCGGGGATTTGTACTGCCCATTCGGGGTAGGTGCGATACAGATTGCTGTCCTCCGAAACCATTTCAGGCTCGAACCATAAGCCGAATTTCATTCCGAGAGCATTGATTTTTTCGGCAAGACTTCCCAGACCGCCTTTCAGCTTATCCGTGTTGACAAACCAGTCACCAAGCCCGGAGCAGTCATCGTTTCTCTTACCGAACCAACCGTCGTCAAGCACCAGCATATCCACGCCAAGCTGCGCCGCCTGCGCTGCAATTTTCAGTATTTTATCCTCGTCAAAATCAAAATAGGTAGCTTCCCAGTTGTTGATAAGAACAGGGCGCTCAGCAAACTGATACTTTCCTCGGCAGATATGCTCGCGCACAGTCTTGTGGAAATTGTGGGAAAGCTGTTCAAAGCCGTTTTTGCTGAACGTCATTACCGCTTCGGGTGTGCAGAATTTCTCTCCCGATTTTAGTTCCCAGCGGAAAAGTTCGGGATTAATGCCCATAACAAAGCGGGTTTGGTCAAGTTGGTCGTACTCTATCTTTGCTGAGAAGCTGCCGCTATACATCAGCATTGCGCCGATACAATTACCCTGTGTTTCGGTGCATTCCTTATTGCACAGAATGACCGCAGGGTTCTGCTGGTGGCTTGAAGTACCTCTGCGCGAGGAGCTTTCCTGTATTCCGTGTGAGAGGGGCAGCCGCTCGGTTATTCTCTCCATTGTGTGTCTGCCGTGGAAATGTATCCACTCATTATAATCTCTCGGCAGGTCAAGGCAAAGGCTTGCAGCATTTGTGAGGAAAACGCTGCTTTCTCCCTTATTTTCTAAAACTGCGCTTCGGGTTATAATATCAAGCTTCGGAAGCACTCCGTATTTTAGAGTTACGGTAATATCGGAAGCAGTATCCTTCAGATATATTTCAAGAGTCTGCGCTTCATCACTTCCTGCATAAACAGCAGGAAGTCCTTCTATCGAATACTTTCCCTCGGAAATTTTATAACCCTCGTATCTTAAATCAAGAGCAGCGCTGCCGTTTGAATGAACTACGGAAACGGCATTTATCCTGTAATCTCCGATACCTGCACAGGAATATTCACGCGGCAGGGTATCAAGAGAATAGCTGCGGCGGTTTTCCGCTTCATAGATATTCCCCGAAAAGCCAACATCGGGATATTCGCACAGATAATCCATACTCATACCCACTTTTTCGCCGTACCACAAATGATGAAGTACGCCGTATTCATCAGCCATAAGCTGATATTCCGAATTGTCGGTTTCTATGATAAAAAGCCTTGATTTTTCATTTATGTTAATAGGCATTTGCTACACCTCTCACTTTATCTCAAAATTATAGGTACTAAGGTTGGCGTCAAGCGTGATTGAGTATTCACCGCAGGTTCTTGTTATAAAAAGTCTGTCGCCCTTTGTATCTACCGAAATGCTGCCCTCAAGCCCGAAAGCAGGGTGTGAGTTACGAAGCTCCATAAGCTCTTTCAGCTTCCGCACAACCGGTCTTGACTGCTCGGCTTCAACGTCCTCGGCGGTGTAGTAATGACGGTTGATGTCCCGTCCGTTTTTGGTACGCTCCATAAGTTCAATATCGTTCGAGCCTGCAAGCATTCCCACATAATACACCTGCGGTATTCCCGGTGCAAAGAACTGTATCGCTCTTGCAAGCAGATATGCGCTGTCGTTGTCGCCGAGCGCCGAATAATAGGTTGTGTTCACCTGATAAATGTCAAGATTATTATACGCCTCGGAGCTGTATATCATCTTCACGTTTGCGCCCTTTGAGTACATCTGCTCCTTAACCTTTTCTATTTCTGCGTCAGGGAGCAGATCTTTCACGTCCACAATGCCTATGCCGTCATGTGTGTCAAGTGTGGTGAACTGCTTCATTGGGCATTTCAGCAGCCAGTTTTTCAGATACTCACCGGTATGATTGTACAGCGCGTGGAGCGTCAGTACCGGCAGCGCAAAGTCGTATATCCAGAAGCCCTTATCCGCTATCTTCATGGGGATAGTGTAATGCTCGTGTATCTCGGGAAGTATCTCTGCGCCACCCTCGGAAGCTATTTTTTCAATATCATAAAGCAGCTCCCATATATCCGGCTCGATGAAAAAGCAGCTTGTTCCCGGCTTTTTTACCGCATAGGCGAATGCGTCAAGCCTTATCACCGAAGCCCCTCTGCGGCACATCTCACGGATAGTATCTGCTATGAATTTCTTGGTTATGTCCTTTGTTATATCAAGGTCTATCTGCTCCTCGCAGAAGGTACACCACACCTTTTCAGTAGAGCCGTCCGCAAATTTCGCTTCGATATAGGGCGCACGGGGCTTGCGCTTGTAGATGATGTCGGTTTCCTCGGGGGTAGGCTCGCCGTTTTCCCAGAAATCCTTGTAGCGGATAAACATATCCTTGTACTCGGACTTGTCCTTTTTTGCAAGGAAATCCTTGAAATAATCCGAGCTTGCCGAGATGTGATTTACCATGAAATCAAACATAAGGTAGTATTCTTTGCCCAGCTCCTCGATGTCGTCGAACGTGCCGAAGCTCTCGTCAACAACGTCATATCTCATCGGAGCAAAACCTCTGTCTGCGGAGGAGGGGAAGAACGGCAGGATATGAACTCCGCCGACCGCCTTTTTGTAGTGCTTGTCGAGTACGCCGTGAAGCTCGCGGACATTTTTGCCCATACTGTCGGCGTAGGTTATAAGCATTATTTTATTCTGTATTTTCATATAGATTTCCTTTCTCTTAGTGCTTTCCCCCGCCGTGCTGCGGCAGGGGAAAGTGTATATCAATCAACCCTTGACTGCTCCGTTTGCAACGCCGCCGATAATCTGCTTCTGACAGAAAATATAGAGTATAAGGATAGGCAGCAGCGCCAGCAGATAAGAAGCAAAGGCAAGGTTGTAATTTGTGCCGAACTGTGTCTGGAAATTAAGCTGTGCAAGGGGAAGAGTGGTGTTCTCGCTGCCCGACATAATAACGAGAGGTGTCATAACATCATTCCACGTTCCGAGGGCGGTGAGAATGGCTACTGTTGCGTGCATAGGCTTCATCATCGGGAAGATTATCGTCCAGTAGGTGCGCCATGTGGAAGCGCCGTCAATGCTTGCCGCTTCTTCCATAGCCTGCGGAACGTTCTTCATATATCCGCTGTAAAGCATAACATTCATCGGCATAAAGAATACCGTGTATAGCAGAATAACTCCGAGCATATTGTCAAGACCGAGAATTGCAGTCTGCTTGACGAGCGGCATCATAAGTATCGCAAAAGGAACAAACATACCGCTTACGATATAGAAATATATCAGCTTAAAGCTCTTTTTGCGGCTCATATTTCTGCCTATTGCGTAGCCTGCCATGGAATGAATGATAATCGAGAGAACAATGGAAGCGCCTGTGATAATCACGCTGTTTCCGAGAGAATGCCAGAAATCTGTTACCCTCATGGCTTCTGCAAAGTTATCAAGGCTGAAGGTCTGTGGCAGAGCAAGCGCTCCCGCAATATCGTTAGTCATCTCCGAGGGAGATTTCAGCGCAATAATGATAGTCATATACAGCGGAAACAGTATTGAAAAACAGCCGATTATCAGTAAAACTGTGATGATTATGGAGGATACTTTATTCTTGCTGATTTTAGGCTTGCGTGAGGGCTTGTTTTCTGTTTGTGTCGCAACGGGTTCGGTTACATTTACAATCTTTTCACTCATAGCTGCTCCTCCTTTTTATTCGTAATTACCATTTGGAAAATGGATATAGCTACGATTACTATGAAGAATACCACAGCGTTCGCACTCTGGAAGCCGAACTGTCCTCCGTCCATGCCGTTTTTGTAGATGAGGTAGGAAATCGACTCTGTGCTTTGTGCAGGACCGCCCTTTGTCAACGCCATAATCTGGTCGAATACCATAAGCATATTCTTTGTGCTGAGAACAAGGTTTGCTGTAACGAAAGGCATAAGCATCGGGAGCGTAAGGTGTCTGAATTTCTGCCACGGGGTTACGCCGTCAATCATTCCTGCCTCGTAAATGTCAGCCGGAATGGTCTGAAGTCCCGAAATGTAGATGATTGTGTTCATCGCCACCGCCTGCCATACGCCTACGATAAGTACGCCTATCCAGGCGGTTTCCTCGCCGGCAAGAATACTGTTTTCGATGAAGTTTATGTGCAGCGCCGAGCCGATAGCAGGGATAATATAGGTGAAGATAAAGCTGAAAATATAGCCTACTACAAGTCCTCCAAGGACATTCGGGAGGAAATATACTCCCCTTAATGCGCTCTTAAACTTGATTTTGCTGTTAAGACCAAGAGCAAGAAGCAGGCTGATTACATTGACAAGTACCGTTCCAACGATTGCATACTTGAAAGTGAACAGGTAGGAATTTCCTACTCTTGCATCGCTGAACAGGTCTATGTAATTGCGCAGTCCCACAAACTCAAAGCTGCCGTAGCCCTTGTAATTCGTGAAGCTGTAAAACGCGCCGGTTATCAGCGGAATTGTGTTGAATGCGATAAAAAGGATAAGTGCGGGAGCTATCATCAGTATGAAGGTCATTCGTCTTGATAATACTTTTTTGTTTGTCATTGCTGCCCCTCCTCGTATTTCTTCACCCGTGCGATAAGGTCGCGGTTGTATCTCGCCCATTCCTTGTCGAAGCGTTCAAGAAACTGCTGCGCCGAGTTATCGTTCTTGTCCATAAGATAGGTCTGAATCATTGCGTCAACGCTCATTTCGCTGGGATAATGGTGGTCGTGGTAGTCTGACATTCTTCCGTCCTTAATGTACTGCTCCATTCCGTCAAGGAAAGATGGCAGCGCGAAATCTCCCTGCTTGCAGGGTATTCCGCCCTGGTCATCAAGATATATCTGAACGGTTTCATCATCGAAAAGGAAACGCAGAACTTCGTAAACAGCTTCCTTATTCTTTGTGCCCTTCATTACCGAAAAATGCAGGTCTATTCCTGAATTCAGCACATTATCCTGCTCGTTCTCGTTTGCAGGGAATGTGAAGGAATCGATGTTCATATCGGGATTTACCGAGAGTATCTGAGGTACTGCGTAGCTGCCGATGGGGTACATTGCAGACTGTCCTCTCGCAAAGGCGGTGCAGGCATCGTTGTAGCTGTATGCGTTGGGATTCGGTTCGGCGTAATCAAGCAGCACCTTTATCTTATCGGCTACCTCAGCGTATTCCGCCGCAAAGGTCGTCCTGCCTGCGTTTACGCTGCTGCACACATCGGAGGAAGCAAGTCCTACGGCAAGCGCATTCCACGGTGCCAAACAAGCCCATGTGTCCTTATAGCCCAAGTAAAGCGGGTCGGTGCCTGATTTCTTAATCTCCTCGCAAAGTGCGATAAACTCGCTCCATGTTTCGGGGATTTCCCAGCCGTTCTGCTCAAACATATCCTTGTTGTAGAGTATTCCTGCCGCATTCGCCGCATAAGGCAGGGCGTAAACTCCCTCTTTGGGAAGCAGCTCAAGCTCCTTTTCGGTTTTGAGGTAAGCGGGGTTTATAGTATCTATTATCTCAATGTCTGAAATGTCCTCGAACAGGTCTGCGTCAAGGAAATTTGAGTAATTCATATCGCCGCCGATACCCACAATATCTGGATAGTCCTCTCGGATAAGGCGGGTTTTGAGGACAGTCATCGCCTCGTTGGGGGATTCGATTTTTAGCTGAATGTCGTCATGAGTTTCGTTAAACAGCTGTTCAATTTTCTCAAACGCCTTGACTGCTTCCGGCTTGTACTGGAGCATTGTGACCGTGGTCACTCCGTCTTTGCCGGCGTCGCCGGAACAGCCCGACAGGAAAACCGAAGCTGAAATTGCCGCAGCTGTTAAAAGTGATACTGCTGCTCTGCTTTTTTTCATGTTGAATTACCTCCTTTTGTGTGGGGCTTTATCTTGATATTATTATACCATGCCATTATGCAATCAGTAAATCCCATATTTGCCGTATGTTTATGCCATTTTGCTATTTTTATCAGATATATGAAAGCGAGCTTGCATTATGGTATATTTTGTGATATACTGATAATAAAGCTTTATGTAATTTCCGTGTATTCTGTTGGAGGTGCACAATGAAAGATTTGCTCTTTTCAATATTCCCCAGCGAAAACTTTGTTGACCTCAGCCTGTTTCAATTCGGACGCGAAAAATGCTCGCCTGCCCATTCCTTTGGACCTGCCGTCAGAAATCATTATCTTTTTCACTATGTAATTTCGGGAACAGGCACACTGCTGGCGCAGGACAGCACCGGGGATACAAAGGAATATCACATAAAAAGTATGCAAGGCTTTATGATTTTGCCCGGTCAGATAACTACTTATATAGCCGATAGGAATTTGCCCTGGGAATATGTATGGATAGAATTTGACGGGCTTCGTGCAAAGGCGGTGGTTCAGGCGGCGGGATTTTCGCTTGATGAACCTGTCTATAAAGCAAAGTCAAAGGATCTGAGGGAAGAAATGATGAAAGAGATGAACTATATTGCAGAAAACGGTTCGTCTTCACCCCTGCACCTTATGGGGCATTTATATCTGTTTATAGATTATCTCGCTCGTTCTATGGAGGGAATAAAGGTTAACAACGGCAGTAAGCTTCGGGACTTTTATATCCACGAAGCCTTGGAATATATCAGCCACAATTTCCAGAATGATATTTCGGTAGAACAAATAGCGGATATATGCGGTCTTAACAGGAGCTATTTCGGCAAGATATTCAAGGAAGCTGTCGGGGTAACTCCGCAGGAATTCCTTTTGAAGTATCGTATGACAAAGGCGGCGGAGCTGCTGAAACTCACACGGCTTTCAATCGGCGAAATAAGCTCTGCGGTAGGCTATGAAAATCAGCTTCATTTTTCTCGTGCATTCAAAAGCGTTTACGGAGCTTCGCCGAAGAACTGGAGAGCGGAGCAAATCTTGAATAGTTGATTATCACTTGCTAATATTACAAAAATAACCGCCCATAACAGGGCGGCTTGGTCGCAGAAATATCGTATCCGCCCAATAATCCTGCGACCCAAAACAAGTAACCCTCTGCTTTTTTACAGCGAGCAGAGGGTAAACTGTTATATGCAGAAATCGGGAAGCTTAGC